>Ga0105245_10003283_pt1 | contig 14514 bp, 11 predicted proteins | sample KBSM54metaG_FD_81523 | JGI IMG/M metagenome (GOLD analysis project Ga0105245, IMG submission 81523) | Miscanthus rhizosphere microbial communities from Kellogg Biological Station, Michigan, USA - KBS M5-4 metaG | ecosystem: Host-associated > Plants > Roots > Rhizosphere > Soil | place... | reverse complement strand
CGGCGACATCGCCACGATCGACGCAGAAGGTTATGTGCAGATTGCTGACCGCGCGAAGGATCTGATCAAGTCCGGCGGCGAATGGATCAGTTCGGTCGATCTGGAAAATGCTCTGGTCGCGCATCCAGCCGTGCGAGAAGCTGGCGTGATTGCGGTGCCGCATCCTAAATGGGATGAGCGCCCGGTAGCTGCGGTGGTGCTGCGCTCAGGCGCGACCGCAACGTCTGACGAATTGCGCGAGTTTCTTGCCTCGCGCTTTGCCAAATGGCAACTTCCGGATGCGTTTGTCTTTCTCGAGGAACTGCCGCACACATCGACCGGTAAGTTATCCAAACTGGAGTTGCGCAAACGGTTTGCGGACTGGCAGTGGAACAAGGCTGAAGCGATCTAATCGCCCCTCGATAGCTTTTCGAGACGTACCGGAATTCCCGGCTTGGGCTGTAACGTCACCGATGGATCGGGCCGCACCTTCCCGGGATCTATCGTCAGCTTGATTCGGAATCGCTGCAAAATCAACGTGAGCGCAACCAGAAGCTCCGTCATGGCAAAGTTCAACCCGATGCATGTGCGCGGCCCTGCGCCGAAAGGCAGATAGGCATAGCGCGGACGGGCCGCGGAGTTTTCCGGCGCGAAGCGCTCCGGTCGAAAGACATCTGGGTCCTGCCACCACTTGGGATGGCGTTGCGTGATGTAGGGAAAGATCAGGATTTCTGAGCCGGCGGTGACGCGATAGCCGCCAATCTCGTCTTCCTGCACGGCAGTGCGCGCCAGAGCCCACACCGGCGGATAGAGGCGCATGCTTTCTTCCAGGACCATGCGTGAATAGCGCAGTTTCATCAGGTCTTCATAGGCCGGAGTGCGTCCGTTGAGAAATGCTGCTTCGGCGGTCATGCGCTCCACAACGTCAGGTCGCGTACCGATCAAGTAGCAGGTCCAGGCCAGCGCCAGCGTAGTTGTTTCATGTCCGGCGGTGAGCAGCGTAATGACTTCATCGCGCAACTGCTTGTCGGACATTGGCGCGCCGCTCTCATCGCGCGCTTCCATCAGCATGGTCAGCAGGTCAGAAATGCGCTGGGGCTGCTGGCGGCGATCGGCGATGATGCGGTCAATGATGCCGTGAATGTTGGCCAGGGCCGCGCGATATTCGCGGTTGCGCCGCGTGGGAATGCTGAGCGGCGGCGGAAAGATTGACCATGCTCGATCAACGGAATAGTCGCGCCCAATATCAAGCGTGCGGCGGATAGATTCGGCATCGGCTTCAAGGTTGGTGGTGAAGAGCACCTGTGACGCGATGTTCAGCGTGAGCCGCATGAAGTCCGGAACTACGTCAAAGGTTTGATTGTCCTTGGCATTGGCTTCCCATCGGCGCAACATTGCCACGGTATTTTCTGCCATGGTGCTGACGAACAAAGCCACCTGCTGGCCCTGGAAAGAAGGCTGCGTCATCTTGCGCTGCCGCTGCCAGAGAGCGCCTTCGCTGGTAAGCAGCCCTTCGCCCAGTGAGAGTTTAAGAATTCTGTAACCACGGCCTTTGCGGTAGTTGGCAAAGTTGCTTTGCAGGACTTGCTGAATGTGGTCAGGGTGGCTCAACTGGTGCGTTACCCATAAGCCGCGATAGCGGACCACGTCACCATAGGTAAGGGCCGCGCGAAAGAAGCCGCCAAGCGGGTCTTTGCGAAATTGCGGCAAGTCCAGAAAAAACTGAAGGGCGGGAGGACCGGGCGCGTAGCTCAACTGCGGTAAACGATTCAACAGTCTTATTTTACGCGAGCGGGAGCAGATCAAGATTTAAAGAGCTTGTAATGATGCGGCGTAAAGGTCATTAGACTACGGCGCCAGCAAAAGGTCAGCAAGAAATCGCCACTAAATACAGGCGCTTGCGCTGGTGTTCATTCGCGAACAGTGCGATGCCGAAAGCGAACACCCGCTGCATTTGGCGTCACCCAGCACTGGCCCCGCGGCTGCGTAGATTCAGTGGGTTACGCGGCGCGGCGGGTTTGGCATGGCAGGTGCTTTTACTAATTGCAGGAAAGCAACAGCACAAAAGGCTGCATTCCAATTGAAACTTAAAGGATCAGGAGCTCATATGTTTGACGGCAAAAATAATCGTCTTCTCGATAGTTTTTCATTCCGGCTGGCAGTGACGGCAGCAGTTTTTGCGGCGTGGTCCGGCGCGGGATACGTATTGCTTTATCTGGCTTAAACAGAGGTGACTTTCGCCACCATTCACACGAAAGAAGGTTCACTTTGATATTTGTTGCGGGTGGGGATTTCACATTCATAAGAGAACGTCCGGGCGCGGTTGACGGACGATTCGCCACACTCGGGCATTAAAGAGAAATGGTCAACCAGCCAACAAGCAATGCCGCGGGTGACTTCATAACCGGCCGCGAAAGTTTACGGCGTTGAGGGCGCCGGTGCAACGTTAGAGTTAAGGCAGGATGTCGCGCAGTGTCCGGTCTCATAACTTTCACGCGACGATTGCACGGGCGCCCACAACACAACGACTGACGCCCCCACAATCCAGAGCTGAACTAAGTTCAGTTCGCAAACCTTTGAAGCTGTATCTAAAGCACTCTTTACGCCACTTGGGCGCGGGCAAAACCCTGGGTTCGGTGAACATATTCGCGGTCAGGAGATAAAACCTCCGTGGCCAATTGGCCCGCCAGGCGCTGCAGCGCGAATGATTTTGCCGTTATAACATCCTGAACCGGGCAAGCCAGAAGAGCAGCACACTCGCGCAGCCCATAGCCTTCCAGCACCGCCATAACAAATACAAACCGCTCAAATGGTTCCCAGGACGCCACGACAGCCGCAATACTCTCAACGTCCCGATTCTCCCAATGTTTTTCAGACGTTTCCGGGATTGCGCTGTAGCGTACAGGCGCGGGTGCAATGGCCTTAATAGCACTCTGAATGATGGCGCGTTTGCTCCACGCGCGCGCCCATTCCCGGAAGACAGGGTTGCCGTGGATGCTATCTTCCAGGCCCGCAACAAAGCATTGCTCGGCTTTATCGTGGTCCGCAGTCAGCAAAAAGGCAAGACGGTGCAGCCCGGCCATATCTTCAGTGAAAATCTGTTTGAAATCTTTGCAGCTGGCGTATTCGGTGGCCCGTTCCATGGTTTTCTGTTTGTTTCTACTGCGGAACATCTAAAACTCCCTCATCCTGGTCAACGTACGTAAAAAAGGTGCAGAACGGTTTTAATCCGGGTCCGTTTAGTTGTCTGACGTTTTAGACAAGCCGGATATTGTGCAGGGTGCAATAAATTTTTTTGAGAGCAGCACAAAAAAGCGGGGCTTCTCCCGGAAGCTTACTGTAGGAATAGTGGCAGCAACAACCACTTCGTTTCATCAATCGATTAAAAAATGTAAGCTGCTCTGGACGGCCGGTGATCCCCTGGTTGACGTTACTCAACTGGAGCACGTCCAATTTGTGAAGCCTGCAGTGTGGCTGCTACGAACTACAATAGGCCATGCCTGCGGAGTGGATGTTCAAGGTCGCATTTCTTGCATTATTTGTGTGTGCCGTAGCAATCCGCGTGCGCTACCAGCGTCTGGCGGGAACGTATGACAAAGGCATGGCTGCCCATACGGAGAGCCATCTTGCCCATGAAGCTCGCCCGCTTCTGATCATCCGCCCGCTGCTGGGGTTTCCGTGGTACGCCGTGGTTCTGTGCTGGTTCTTTGCTCCTCAATGGGTCCGCTGGTCTTTTGTTTTAATGCCAGGATGGCTGCGGATGGGCGGATTACTACTGGCTGGGCTGGGGCTGTTGCTGTTGTGGCGCAGCCATGCGGCCATGGGAAGGAACTTCAGACCAACGCTTGAGATTTCTCCGCAGCAGGAGCTGGTGACCAGCGGGCCGTATGCGTTTGTACGACATCCGCTCTATGCGGCTTTCCTGCTTATGCTCGCTTCCACCGGGCTGCTTGCAGCGAATTGGTTTATCGGCGTGGTGGGAGTGTTACTGATTGCGTCGATTACCGTAGTGAGGATTCCGCCGGAGGAAGCGCAGCTCGAAGGACGTTTCGGAGAGCGCTACCGTGAGTACCGGCAGCGCACTCCTGCTTTGCTGCCGCTTCGGGGCCCGGAGACGGCACGAGCGGCAAATGGTTAGTTAGGCGTTTGTTATTTGTGCCGGAGGTTTTCTGTGAAATTTTTAGCATTCCTTCTTTTGTCTCTTTCATGGGTCAATCCAGCCTGGGGGCCAATTGGGCAAGATGAGGGCACGATTACCCAGGAAGAGTTGGTTCGTAGATCGCAGGAGCTGTTTGATTCGGTCGCACCGGGCAATGCCGAACCATTCAAGAAGTATTTTGCCGACGACGCAATGTTCTTTGATGAAAAAGGACGCAGTATGGACAAAGCCGCCTTGGTGAAAGACGTCCAGCCGATGCCAAAAGGCTATTCGGGCACCATTAAGCTGGTGCGGCCCAAGAGCCATATTGAAGGCGACATGGCGATCCTGAGTTATGACCTTGACGAGACTCAAACGATCTTCGGGCAGAACCTGACGGCCCGCTACCATGAGACTGATACCTGGATGCGGCGAGGCGGAAAGTGGCAGATCGTCGCTGGACAGGTACTGCGCTATTACGAAGACCCGGCTCCGGGCAAGGCTGATACCAGCAAATTCCCGAGTTATCTCGGCACATATCGGCTGGGACCGGAACGCACAATGACCGTCACCGCAGAAGGCGGACATTTGTATGCGGCGCGCAACGGGCGACCAAGGGAAGAGCTTATTCCAGAAGCCAGCGACATTTTCTTTCGCAAGGGTATGGAAGGCCGCATCTTGTTTGGCCACGGCGATGATGGCCACGTAATAACGCTCATCGACCGCAGGAACAATGAAGGCGTGGTGTGGACCAAAGCGAAATGAGCGCCGCAGCATTGCTGAAATGCGCTCTGTTTTGAGAACGGAAATCTCTTCTATTTCCACCATGAACAAACGGCGTAATTCGCGGCTGATTTGTTCATCACGGCAGCGTAAGCTGCCAAGCTGGGGCATGTCATAATCATTATTCATGCCGTCGACAACTCAGGACTGGGGCAGTGTTGAGGCCAGCAACAAAGCGCAGGCCCTTGCCGCCGAGTTGCGCGCCACCATTACCGGCGAGGTGCGGTTTGACGATGGCACCCGCGCGCTCTATGCCGTGGATGGATCGAATTACCGTCAAGTTCCAATCGGCGTAGTAATTCCCAAAACAATTGAAGAAGTAATCCAGACCGTGGTTCTCGCCCGCAAGCATGGCGCTCCGCTGCTGCCGCGCGGCGGCGGCACCAGCCTTAGCGGACAGTCCTGCAACGTTGCCGTGATCGTTGATTTCTCCAAGTACCTGAACCAGATCATTGAGATCAATCCGCAGGAGAAATATGCATGGGTGCAGCCCGGCTGCGTGCTGGATAAACTGCGCAATCGCGCGAATGAATTCAATCTTACCTTTGGCCCTGATCCTTCCACGCATGAATACTGCAATCTGGGCGGGATGATCGGCAACAATTCTTGCGGCGTGCATTCCGTCATGGCCGGGCGCACGGTGGATAACGTTCTGGAACTCGACATCCTTACCTATGACGGCGTGCGCATGCGCGTCGGGCCCACTTCAGATGCAGAGTATGAGCAGATCGTTCACGCCGGGGGACGTCGCGGAGAAATTTATTCGCGTTTGCGCGCCTTGCGCGACCAATATGCCGATCTCATTCGCAGCCGCTATCCCAACATCCCGCGGCGCGTCTCGGGTTATAGCCTCGACGAACTTCTTCCTCAGCGCGGCTTCAACGTGGCGAAGTCTCTCGTCGGTGCGGAAGGCACCTGCGTGATAACGCTCGCGGCCAAAGTTCGCCTAGTGGACTGGCCAAAGAAACGTACGACCGTGGTGCTTGGCTATAAAGACGTTTATGCCGCGGCGGACAACGTGCCGGAAGTTTGCAAATCAAAGCCCATCGGATTGGAAGGCATGGATGATGTTCTGATTTCGAACATGAAGAAGAAAGGCCTTCATCCTAAAAGCATTGCCATGCTCCCAGAAGGCAAAGGCTGGCTGCTGTGCGAATTTGGCGGTGACACCAAAGAAGAATCCAACGCCAAAGCACGTGCGCTGATGGAAACGTTGAGTCGCCAGCCCGATCCGCCCAACATGAAGCTCTTTATCGACGAGCAGGAAACGCTGCTTGTGTGGAAAGCGCGTGAATCCGGCTTGGGCGCAACGTCGCAAGTGCCGGGCGAGCCGGAAGCGTGGGAAGGCTGGGAAGACGCAGCGGTCTCGCCGGAAAAACTGGGCGAGTACCTACGCGGACTCCATCGGCTGCTGGCCAAATACGGATACCACTGCGCGCTCTACGGCCACTTTGGCGACGCGTGTGTCCACATGCGCATTGACTTTGATCTGGTCACAGAAAAAGGCATCAAAGATTTCCGCGCTTTTGTGGAAGAAGCGGCTGACATGGTTGTAGCCATGGGCGGTTCGCTTTCCGGTGAGCATGGTGACGGTCAGGCGCGTGGTGAGCTACTGGTCAAGATGTTCGGCCCAGAGTTGATGGAAGCGTTCAGCGAGTTCAAGCGCATATGGGACCCCGACTGGAAAATGAATCCGGGCAAGAAGATTGACGCGAATCCGCTCGACCAGAATTTGCGTCTCGGCGCAACGTACAGGCCTGCGCCGGTCAAAACCTACTTTTCATTTCCTGAAGATCACGGCCATTTTCCTGAGACCACGTTGCGTTGCGTCGGCGTGAGCAAATGCCGTAAGGATGATAGCGGCACGATGTGTCCCAGCTACATGGCTACGCGGGAAGAGAAGCACTCCACCCGCGGACGCGCGCGCCTGCTGTTTGAAATGCTGCGCGGTGAGACTCTCAAAGACGGCTGGAAGAATGAGTACGTGAAAGACGCGCTCGATCTCTGCCTGGCCTGCAAAGCCTGCAAGAGTGAGTGTCCCATTAACGTGGACATGGCCACCTACAAAGCGGAATTTCTGGCGCACTACTTTGAAGACCGCTCGCGTCCCCGCGCTGCGTACACCATGGGCTTGATTCAGCGCTGGGCCGGCATGGCTCGTATTGCTCCATGGCTGGTGAATTTTCTCGGGCGCGCGCCGCTTACATCGCAATTGACGAAGTGGCTTGGCGGCATCTCCCAGAAGCGCGATATGCCAGCCTTTGCCACAGAGACGTTTACCACGTGGTTTCGCCGTCGCCCACTGCGCAACGCTGATCGTCCGCCGGTGATTCTCTGGCCGGATACGTTCAGCAATAACTTCCATCCTGAGATCGCCAAAGCAGCAGTTGAAGTGCTGGAGCATGCGGGATATCAGGTAAGAATTCCGCAGCAGGCGCTCTGCTGCGGTCGCCCATTGTATGACTTTGGCATGCTCGACCAGGCGAGAGCCACGCTGGAGCAGACGTTAGTCGCGTTGCGCGATTACATAGAAGCAGGCACACCAATTATTGGTATCGAACCAAGCTGTATCTCCGTCTTTCGCGACGAGATGACCAACCTGCTGAGCAAAAATCCTGAAGCGCAAAAACTCAAGAACCAGACCTATCTGCTGAGCGAATTCCTCATCAATCAGGCCGACTATCGCCCGCCCCAGCTCAAGGGCAAAGCCATCGTTCATGCGCATTGTCATCACAAGTCGGTGCTGAAATTTGATTCTGAATCTGAACTGCTCAAGCGCACCGGCCTGGATTTTCACGTTCTCGATTCCGGTTGCTGCGGCATGGCCGGCTCTTTTGGCTTTGAAGCCGAGAAATACGATGTCTCAGTCAAGATCGGCGAACGCGTCTTGCTGCCCGCCGTGCGCGCTGCCGCTCCGGACACGCTCATCATCACCGACGGCTTCAGCTGCTATCAGCAGATTGAAGGCCTTACTGGACGCAAGGCGCTGCATGTTGCGGAAGTGCTGCAGCTGGCAATCAGCAGTCAGCCGTCAGCAATTAGCACTCGGCAATCAGCAATCAGCCAAAGCTCTTAGAATCCCTTTTCGGGAACGCAAGAGCTAGCAGGGTTGGTTTTTTCTTGATAAGAGGTCCTTTTGCGGGGGACAATCACTCTCTGTTCTGGTTTGCCCTTAGAACACGCGCTCGGTATTTTGCCCGCGTTGGATCAACCGGAGCGGGAAAGGAAAAAACATGCTCTCGAAGAAAACGGCGATACTAATCCTGAAACTCAGCTTCTGTGTAGCGACAGCTATTGTGATCTGGGCCAATCCGTCATTTGCTTCCGCAGACCCGGGACTTTGTCCTCCCGACTGCCAGCGTATAAATCACTTTTGCGTCTGCCAATAGCTGCCAAGACCATAAGCCCAGCAGGCCGGAGAAGCTTCCGTTTGTATTCCGAAAGCTCCTCTGGTTTTTCTTAGGAAGGATGCGGGAGTTTTCCCACCGCGTCGGCAAAAGCGCCATTGCTGAATACTGAGTGCTTTTTTCTTTGCGTACTTTGCGTCCTTTGCGGTAACAGCCTTGGCCGACTGCAGATTGCTCTTCTCACGCGCTCTTCGGCAACTGGTTATAGCGTCGCGCGGCCCACTTTCCCAGCAAAGTCAGCGGCGAGCGCGTCACAGCCGACTGGCTTTCATGCCCAGCTTTTTTCTCTGTGTTTCCGCCGGCATCCGGCAACGCCCGGTTCACCTGCGCCAGCAGTTCCTGTGTCAGTCCCGGTGCAAGGCCGTGGACTCCCGCCAGCAACTTCGCCTGCCAGCCGATCACAAGTTCCGCGCGATTAGCACAGGTCGCATTCACAATTTTCTGGGCAGCTCGTTCAGCCGATATCGAAGCCAGCGGATTCGTTCCGCTTACGGCGAACCAGCCAAACTCAGCTTCATGCTTGCCCTTAAATTGCGCGTTCAAATGTGAACCCGTCCTCATAAGCCCCGGAATAACTGTGAGAACGTGAATGCCAAAGCGCTTCAACTCAGAATGCAGCCCCTCGGAAAACCCGGTCACAGCGAACTTGGCACAGCCGTAAGGAATAAGGTGCGGCACACCCACCTTACCGCCGATAGACGAAATATTCACAACTCTGCCCGTCCCGCGCGCCAGCATCTGCGGCAGAACGGCCAGCGTCGGATGGACCGTTCCCCAGAACATCACGTCCATCGCTTCCTGAAAGTCCTCCAACTTCTGGGAAAGGATGGGCCCCACAGAAATCACGCCGGCATTGTTGACCAGCACATCAATCCCGCCCATGTGGCGGGTTACTGAGCTGATCAGGTTATCTACTTCTTCCGGCTTGGTCACGTCGCATGGGACAGCGCACACCACCGCGCCCAGGTCTTCCAGTTGTTGTCGTGCGCGTGCCAGCTCTTGTTCATCGCGCGCGCAGATGGCGACCTTGGCACCAAATTGCGCGAACTCCTCCGCCAGTGCCAGGCCCAGGCCGCGCGAACCACCGGTGATCAGCACAGTTTTGCCACGCAGCTCGCGCAGGCGACGCTCGCGAAGCATGCGCAGTCCACGCCGGGCCACCAAAACCGTTCCTAAACCAGCCGCCGCGCCAGCCATGAGCGTACCTGCGGCAGCGCCGCCAATGATGATTTTTGTCCGATTTTTCATAGCTTTGTCCTGTCTGGTTGTTCAGCTTGCAATTTGGAATGCGGTTTCCGGGGCCAGCTCGGGAACGCTAATTTTGAGTTTTTCTCCCAGGGCTAGAAAACGTTCCTGCCACTGGCGTGATGCCGGATCGTCTCTGCGGGCGATTTTGGGGAAGACATTATCCAGAATGGAGTAATAAATGTTCTGCGCGTGCCAGCAGTCCACGGAAAACGGCATCAGGGGATAAAGGCTGGTGAGCACGTTAGCGCGTTCCAATGTTTCACTGTTGAGCGGGTCCTGCTGCAAGCGGCGCAAGATTCGTGTCAAGGCATTGCTGGCCGCATACCGGGCGCCGGCTTCATCCACCTGCACTCCTTCGCGCTTGACCATCTCCATGAGCATGGCAATCCGGACAAAATCCACCGGATCGGTTTCAAACGTGTGTTTGAGGTCGCTATTGAGGACAAATTCCGCGGTGAAACGCAGAACATCTGGGACCGGCTGGCCCATCTCTTTCAAGAAGCGCATGAGCGATCCATGCTTCTCGTAAATCTGGTGATAACTGGCTTCTGCATCGCCCAGAGTGCGGGAAAGAACAATGTCCAGGATCCTCTTTTGCTCGTCTTTGAACAGCACCCGGAAAGAATATGGCATGCCGTCAAAATGATCATCGAGCAGGCGCAGCAGTTCGCCAAAGTCGCCGCTGGAAAAGGCCGCCATGCTTTCAGCCACCAGCATGTCGTAATCCTCTTTTTCTTCAAGTTCGCGCACTCCCGCGTGCAATACCTGGTCGCCCAGGTACACGGCGGCAAACCTCAAGTCGCGCGACTCGCGAGTGATGCGCGAGTTTACGCGGGCAATGCCCAGCGCCAGCCGCGCCGTTCCGGCTTCCGCATGGCGATAGTCCAGGCCTTTAATGGAATAGCAGTACTGCGGGACAATGTGATCGCCGTTAAACATTGAGCTGATGGCAAAATGCGCGCCAACTTTGCAAAGGTCAACAAATGCCGGCGCGACCCACCGGTTATAGATGGATGCGCCATCACCCATCTCCGGTAGATTGCTTTGGGCTTGAGCCAACCGCCGCAGAAATTCCGGCTCAGGATCCACGTTGCGGGTTTCGCGCGCCAGTTGGATCACCCGCCCTGCATATTGCAGCACCTGCATGGTTTCAATGCCGCTCAGCTCGTCAAAGAACCAGCCACAGCTGGTGTACATAAGCATGGCGTGGCGCTGCATTTCCAGCAGCTTAAGAGCATCAATGGTCTCAGCAGGCTTGAGCTGGTGGCGTGAATGCTTTTCAAAAAACAGCCACAATGAATCCGGTGAGCGGTCCAGCACCACATCTATATAGTCATTGCGCGCGGCCCAGGGATCGTGGAGCAAGTCGCCCGCCTGGCGCTCAAACACGTCAGCAACGCAGTCACGCAGATAATCCAGCGCTTCACGCAGCGGCCCACGCCATTGCTGGTTCCAGCCGGCCCGTCCGGAATTGCAGCCGCAATCGCTGCGCCAGCGCTCCACGCCATGGGCGCAGCTCCATGAGGTATTTTCAATAATCTGGACTTCATGCGTCGGCTGATACATCTCCAGGAACTCGCCGTAATTGGTAAGGCGCAGCCCAGGATCAGCTTCAATCCGGTCCAGAGCGTAGGCCAGGGCCATATCGCCATGGCGATGGTGATGACCATACGTCTCGCCGTCGGTGGCAATATGCATTAGTTGCGGCCAGTCGCGACGGTCAGAGAAGCCGCTCTTCAGCCGATTGGCAAACTCCTCCCCGCTATTCAGGAGCTGTTCAAACGCCACGGCGCGGGAAATGGGCCCATCGTAAAAGAAGAGGTTGATTCTTTTTCCTGAAGGCAGCTTGGCCAGGTAGGCGCGTGTGGGATCGATGCGCGCGCCGCTTACGTCTTTCCAGCTTCGTCCTCCAATTTTGCGCACCCTTCCCGCCTGATGCGGCGCCAGGATCGTAAATCGAATGCCGTTTTCGGCCAGAGTTTCCAGCACTTCCACATCCACCGCAGTTTCAGCCAGCCACATGCCTTCCGGCGTGCGACCAAAGCGGTGCTCAAAATCGCGGATGCCCCAGATCACCTGTGTAGCTTTGTCACGCGAGTTGGCCAGCGGCAGGATCATATGGTTGTAAGCCTGGGCCAGCGCCGATCCGTGCCCGGAAAATCTTTCCTGGCTTTTCTGGTCTGACTCAAGAATGGATTCGTACGTCTCAGGAGAATTGTCTTCAAGCCATGAGAGCAGGGTCGGCCCAAAGTTGGAGCTGATGCGGGAGTAATTGTTTACTATCCGCCGGATGTAGCCAGCTTCGTCGAGTATGCGTGAAGCGCCATTGGGCGCGTAACACTCGGCGGTGATGCGCTCATTCCAGTCATGATAAGGATAGGCGGAGTCCTGGCGTTCAACCGCTTCCAGCCAGGGATTTTCCCTCGGTGGCTGGTAAAAATGCGCGTGAATACAGATGCAACGTTCCATCAGGAAGGCAGGCCACGCCCTGCGTACAACGAACATTACTCCGACCATTAGGATGTGGATCGGCGTCCGGATGGTGCCTGCCAGACAGGTAAATTGGGATGAAATTCAAAAAGAAGCCCAACCTCTAAAAAGGGTTAAAATATGTCCAGGAAACCATGACCCGCGAAGAACATGAACGGCTGTATGCGTTGGTGCAGAACCCGCCGCCGGGCAGCAAAATGGAAGCTGCCAAGCTGCATGTGTGGATCTGACGCTGAATTTACGCAACCTGACGTGCACCCCGGCCGAGCGGGTCCGCGAAATGGAAGCCGCATTGAAATTCGCGGAGGCGCTGTATCGAGCGGCGGCTCACCTTGATCGATGATCGATTTTGAGGCTACTCTCAAGGCGCTTTCGGAATGCGGCGTCAACTTCGTCGTGATCGGCGGCTATGCCGCGACTCTTCATGGTTCAGCGTATCTCACACGGGACCTCGACATCTGTTACGAGCCCTTCTTTGGACGGGAGCGGGAGCTATAGGAAATGTCTGCTTCTTATCTGTGAAAGTATTGTTTCGGGTTAACTCTGATAGCGGTTCTAGTCTTCAGCGTGCCCGAAGTCGGATGCCCAAGTCTGGGTTGGTTCAACAGGGACGGTAGATCCCAACAGCACGAACCTGGTGAAGTACATCAATGGACGAGTCGAGCTGTGCAATGATGCGCCAGTCGGTTCTGTAGCTTTCATTCGTTATAACGTCCTTCCGGTGCGCGATCTTGCTACGGAGCTTAACAGTGCTGAATACCGCGTCTTTGACGCGCGTTTTCTCGATGATGGCGCGGGGCACGTCTTCCTCTCGCTGATTCAACAGAACCTGAGCACCGGCGCACTAACTACCTTAAATGACTTTCGATAGCAATGCTTCTGCCCCAAGCGCTTCATACCAGCGGGGAAATACGCCGGGTACCACGTTCAATTTCATCTGGGCCGATTCTGAGGGCTTTGATCCCTCTGATAATGTCTATTACGTGGAAGCGCAACTCAGCCGCAGTGCCGCTGGAGGCCAGGCCGGGCTGGCGGGATTTTCCATCAAGAAGGTCGTTCCGTAGCTGAAAACATATTCCAAAGACATTCACAAGAAAATGTCGTGAGTCCAAACGCCTCCTCGATTCAAGCGAAGGGCCATTTTTTTTCTGAACGTGATTCGGTCGACGCAATACTTTCGTGATCTCCCGCAGCAAGTCTGAGAAAATCACAGAACTCCTCAGGCGATTTACTGATTTTTTTGAACGCAAAAATATTTTTTTCGCATTTGTCTGGCATGGGGTAGCTGAAATGCGCAACTCTTGTTTATAATCATCCGTTTTCGTCAGTGATCTTGATCACCGATGAATGTGAGGCTGCCGGTTCGCGTCAGAGCATCCAGCGCGACGGTCTTCGGGCAAAATTTTATTCAATGGCACAGATCTTTCACCGCAGTGCAAATACTCTGGCTCGCGCCAGCATACTGGGAGTAGTGCTGCTGCTCTCCGCAGTAGGGGCAGCGGTATTGAAGCTCCAGCGTTCTCCCTATGTCACAGCGCAGCACATTGCGCCGGAACAGCCAGTGCCGTTCAGCCATCAGCACCATGCCGCCGGTTTGGGTCTGGATTGCCGGTATTGCCACACCTCGGTAGAGGACTCGAGCTTTGCCGGAATACCTCCCACCAAAACCTGCATGAACTGCCACGCGCAGATATGGACCAACGCTCCCATGCTGGCTCCGGTGCGTTATAGCTTCTCCAGCGGGCAGTCACTGCAATGGACGCGGGTGCACGATCTCCCGGATTTTGTTTACTTCAATCACAGTATTCACATCAAAAAAGGGATTGGCTGTTATAGCTGCCACGGCCAAGTGGATGCGATGCCGCTGATGTACCAGGAAAACACCCTGCAGATGGAGTGGTGTCTGGACTGCCATCGCCAGCCGGAGAAGTTCCTGCGGCCTAAAACCCAGGTTTTCAATATGAAATATCAACAGCCCACCGCGGAGAGCCCGGTCGAGGTGATGATTAGCGGGAAGAAATCATCGTTTACCGACCAGTTGGCGCTCGGTTCGGCTTTGCGGAAGGAATATCACCTGCGCAGTCAGCAGGACATAACCAGTTGCTCCACCTGCCACCGATAGAGGTGGAATTGAAACGAATGTCTAATAACAGCGATACAAAACCTGATCTGATTTCCGCCAGCGAGATCAAGCCGGCCAGCATGGAGCTGGAAACCGTGCGCAAGAAGCTGGCCGACGCCAAAGGGCCGAAATATTGGCGTACTTTGGAAGAACTGGCAGACCAAGAGGCGTTTGGCGAACTGCTCCATCGCGAATTTCCGCGCCAGGCCTCAGAGTGGGTCGATCCCGTTTCGCGGCGCAGCTTCCTGAAGCTGGCCGGAGCATCCATGGCACTTGCTGGACTGGCAGGCTGCACACGGCAGCCGCTGGAGCAGATCCTGCCCTATGTGCGCCAGCCGGAAGAGCTG
>Ga0105245_10003279_pt1 | contig 14522 bp, 14 predicted proteins | sample KBSM54metaG_FD_81523 | JGI IMG/M metagenome (GOLD analysis project Ga0105245, IMG submission 81523) | Miscanthus rhizosphere microbial communities from Kellogg Biological Station, Michigan, USA - KBS M5-4 metaG | ecosystem: Host-associated > Plants > Roots > Rhizosphere > Soil | place... | reverse complement strand
CGCGACGACGAGCGCGGCAACGGTCCCGCCCCTGGGCGCCGCGGCACGAGCCGCAGATCTGGTCGACATCAGGACCGTCGTACCTGACGCGATCCTCGACCTGCGCTACACGACAACAGACAACTTCACGCACGTGCAGCTGTACCCGAAGACCGCTCGGTGCCTGGTGCATCAGACGATGGTGGCCGGGCTGCGCTCTGCGGCCGACCGACTGCGCCGGGAGGGCTACCGGCTGGTGTTCTGGGACTGCTACCGCCCCCACGCCGTCCAGGTCCACATGTTCCAGATCGTGCCGAATCCGGAGTGGGTCGCCCGACCTGGCGACTACGCCACGAGTCACGAGTCGGGGCGCTCGGTGGACGTCACGCTGGCGTACTCGCGCGGGTCGTGCGGCGTTGCGGACCAGGTGCACGGGCTGTGCCTGCTCGACATGGGCACCGGGTTCGACGACTTCACCGACCGGGCTCACGCGTTCGCCACCAGCGGGGTCAGCAGTAAGGCACAAGGCAACCGAGCGATCCTGCGCCACGCCATGGAGGCCGACGGGCTGAGCGTTTATTCGGGCGAATGGTGGCACTTCGACGGAGTCGGATCGAAGGTGCACCGACCGATCCTCGACGTGCCGGTCACGGGCTAGACGGGCACTGCGTATCCGCCGCAGGCAGGTCATAAGCACGGCATAAAGGCGGTGCTGACCTTCGCCGTAGGCCTCCGCGAGTTAGGTTGTGCCCATGATGCGCCATCGTGTGACTGCCGCAGCCGTGAGCGTCCTCCTCGTCGTGACCGCCGGCTGCAGTTCGTCGAGCAAGAAGCACTCGACCACCTCGAACTCTGCCGGCTCAACGGGCGCCTCCTCACCAGCGGCTCGCGCCCTGTCCGAGGCGCTGCACAGCGCGCTGAGCAAGGTGACGTCGGCGGCGGTCACCATCGATGCGGGCGGCCTGATCGCCACGACCACCGGCCACATCAAACTCGCCGGCGGCCACGCAACGGCGTCGGCGTTCACCATCGGAGACGGCGCGGACGCCACCCGCGTGATCGTCATCGGCGATGATGCGATCGCGGCTCTTCCACCTGGCCAGAACACCAGCGGGAAGCCGTACATCAAGGTGAGCCCGACGAGTAAGAACGAGTTCGTGCGCGGGCTCGCCGAGACGCTCCAGATTCTGCAGGCGACCGCCTCGCTGGGCGACCTCGCCGACCTGATCGCGACGGCCAGTGGCTTCACCGACAAGGGGGCCACCGCCGGTGGTCTGCACGAGTACACATTCAGCATCAGCGGCGACGCGCACGGGTCGGCACTGCAACAACAGGTAGCCGAAATCGGCTCGGCACCCGTAGGCGTCGACCTGTTCGTCAATCCGCAGAATCTTCCGATCAAGGTCATCCTGCAGGTGAAGATCGGCGGATCGACGCTCCCCGTCACGGCGACGCTGAGCAGCTTCAACGCGACCGTGACGATCACTGCACCGCCGGCAAATCAGGTCACGGACTCCTGATACCGCCACGTAGTCTGGTCGTGTGGCCGATCAACCGACTACTCCCCCGCCTGACGACAAGGACTGGACGTGGGTGCTCGAGCGCCCGTGCCCGGACTGCGGATACGACGCTTCTGCGGTGCTCCGCGGCGACCTGCCCACCCGTACTCTGACAGCCGCGGCGACCATCCGTGCTGCCTTGGGCCGTGACGACGCCGCCCAACGGCCGGAACCAGACGTCTGGTCCGCTCTGGAGTACGCCGCGCACGTGCGCGACGTCTGCCGGGTGTTCGGCGCCCGCCTCAGCATGATGCGTGGCATCGCCAACCCGTCCTTCCCCAACTGGGATCAGGACGAGACGGCCATCGCCGAGCGCTACTGGGAGCAGGATCCGGTGGCCGTATCGGCCGAGCTGGACGAGGAATCGGCTCGCATCGCAGCGGACTTCGCCTCCGTGCAGGACTCCGAATGGGAGCGCACGGGCACGCGGTCCAACGGATCCACGTTCACTGTCGAGACGCTCGGGAAGTACTTCCTGCACGACCTGGAGCACCACGCGCACGACATCCGCTGATGCATGCCGCCCTCGACATCCTCGGCCTCGTGGCCGTCGTGGGCTTCGTCGCGGGTTTCGCGCGTCGCCTCGGCGTATCCGAGCCGTTGGCACTGGTGGCGGCCGGCGTCGGCATCTCCTACATCCCGCGCGTCCTCGAGATCAAGCTGACCCCAGATCTCGTTCTGATCGGGCTGCTCCCCCCGCTGCTGTACGCAGCTGCCATCCGAACCTCGCTCGTCGACTTCAAGGCCAACCGACGCGCAATCGGGTTGCTGTCGGTCGGGCTGGTCGCCTTCTCGACCCTCGCAGTCGGCGCCGTGGCGTGGTGGGCGATCCCCGGCCTGACGTTGGCGGCCGGGTTCGCCATCGGGGCCGTGGTGGCGCCGCCGGACGCCGTCGCCGCGACAACCGTCGCCAGACGTGTCGGGATGCCTCGGCGCATCGTGGCCATCCTCGAGGGCGAGAGTCTGGTCAACGACGCCACGGCGCTCGTCGCCTTGAACACGGCGATCGCGGCGCTGTCCTCGTCCGTGAGCGTGTGGCGCATCGGCTGGGACTTCGTGCGCTCAGCCGGCGGCGGCCTGCTGGTCGGGCTCGCGGCGGCGTTCGTACTGGCGCTCATCCGAAAGCACATCGCTGACCCGGTGCTCGACACGACGTTGTCGTTCGCAGCGCCCTACGTTGCGTTCCTGCCCGCAGAAGAGATCAAGGCGTCCGGCGTGCTCGCCGTCGTCGTGTGCGGCCTCATCCTCGGCCACCGCGCGCCGACGCTGCAGACCGCCGGTTCGCGGGTCGCCGAGAACATCAACTGGCGCACCGTGCAGTTCGTGCTCGAGAACGCCGTCTTCCTGCTGATCGGTCTGCAGATCCGCGACCTCATCCGCGACGTGAGTGATCAGGGCCTGTCCTGGGGGGACGTGCTCCCACCGTCGCTGGCCGTCCTCGGCGCGACGATCCTCGCGCGGATCATCTGGGTGCTCGCCTCGACCGGAATGATCAAGCTCCTGCGCGGCCAGGCGTGGACGTGGGCAGCGGCGGTCGTCGTGTCCTGGGCCGGGATGCGCGGTGTCGTCACGCTCGCGGCCGCGTTCCTACTGCCCGAAACCACACCGCAGCGCAGCCTGCTGAAGCTCTGCGCGTTCATCGTGGTGGCAGGAACGCTGCTCTTGCAGGGGCTGACCCTGCCCTGGCTGGTGCGCCGGATGAGGTTGCAAGGCCCAGACGCGGCCGAGGACGCGCTTCAGGCCGCCGGCCTCGTGACCGAAGCTGCTCGTGCGGGCCTGGTGGTGCTTGATCGTGCGAAGACGCCCGAGGATCCACCCGAGGTGATCGCCCAGCTCGAGGAGCGCGCGATGCGCCGCGCGAACCAGATCTGGGAGCAACTCGGCCGCTCGCAGTCAGAGCTGGAGCCGCCGACGGTCACCTACCGGCGACTGCGACTCCAGATGCTCGCCGCCGAGCGGGCGTCGATCCTCGAGGCGCGCGACCGCGGCGTCTACGACGACGACGTGCTTCGCTCCGCGCTGGCTGCCATCGACACCGAGGAGTCGCTGCTCGACCGCATCGCCGACGCCGCAGCCCGAATCGACGACGAACTGGTGACCCAGGAACACCGTGCGGGCGACTGTGAGCATCTTCGCGATGCGCCGCGGGTGGCTGTCCCGCTCACCCCCGAAGGGTGCGAGGAGTGCCTCCGTGACGGGATGCGCTGGGTGCACCTTCGGCTGTGCCTGAGCTGCGGGCACGTCGGGTGCTGCGACTCCTCCGTCGGGCGGCACGCCACCGGTCACTTCCACGAGACCGAACATCCGGTGATGCGCAGCTTCGAACCAGGCGAGGCGTGGCGTTGGTGTTATGTGGACGAGGAATTGGGCTGAGTCGCGTTGACGTGGTGTGACCGGTCGGTCACGCTGAGGGCATGACCGAGCACGTGACGTTCTGCCGCATCTGTGAACCAACGTGTGGCACGGTGGCCACCGTGGCCGACGGGACGGTCACCGAGATCCGGCCGGACCGCGACCACCCGATCACCAAGGGCTTCAGCTGCCCGAAGGGCCTCGAGTTCGTCCATATCCAGAACGATTCCGACCGGCTGCTGCACCCGATGCGACGACGCCCGGACGGCTCGTTCGAACGGATCTCCTGGGCAACCGCGCTCGAGGAGATCGGCGCGCGGCTTCGGGCTGTTCGAGCTGCCCACGGAGGCGGGTCCATCGGCTGGTACCTGGGCAACCCGTCGGCGTTCAGTCACTCGCACGCGATCTGGAGCGGCGGCTTCGTGCAGGCGCTGGGATCGCATCATCATTACTCCGCGTCCACCCAGGACACCGCCTCGCGCTTCGCCGCGTCAGCGCTGCTCTACGGCAACCCGGCCGTCGTTCCGATGCCCGACGTGCACCGCACCGACTTCCTGCTGATGATCGGCGCCAATCCGCTCGTCTCGCACGGCTCGGTGCTGTCGGCTGGAAACCTCCGTCCGAAGCTCAACGACATCGTCAAGCGTGGCGGGCGGGTGGTCGTCGTCGATCCACGCCGTACCGAGACTGCCCGGGCGTACGAGCACGTCGCCATCCGTCCGGACGGGGACGCGTGGCTCCTGCTGGCCATGCTGAACGTGATCTTCGGTGAGAACCTGGCCGACGAAGCCGCGATCGCGCGCCAGGCCGGACCCATCGCAGAGCTGCGGGATGCGGCCCGCGCGTGCACCCCTGAGGCAGCCGCCCGGCGCACCGGGCTCGAACCAGACGTCATTCGCACGCTGGCACGCGACTTCGCCGCAGCGCGCACCGCCGTCGTGTACGGGCGCACCGGGACCTGCCTCGGCCGCTACGCCACGCTCGTGAACGTCTTGATCGACGCAGTGAACCTGACCACCGGAAATCTCGACGCCGTCGGCGGCGCGGTCTTCGGACGCTCCCCCATCGACGTGGCGACGCTCGCGTCGCGGATCGGCCTCGCCACCTACGACACCTACCGCTCGCGTGTCGGCAACCTGCCCGAGGTACTCGGCGAACTACCCGCCGCGGTCATGGCAGCGGAGATCGAGACACCGGGGCCAGGTCAGCTGCGAGCCTTGATCGTCTCCGCCGGCAATCCGGTCCTGTCCACGCCCAACGGGGAGCGGCTTTCCCGGGCGATGGACCAGCTCGACCTCCAGGTCGGTATCGACATGTACATCAACGAGACGCACCGCAACGCCGACTACGTCCTGCCCGCGGCGACGTTCCTCGAGCGCGACGACCTCGTCGTGCCGTTGCTCGACTTCCAGCTCACGCCGTTCGTGCAGTGGACCGAGGCCGTCGTACCGCCGCGCGGGGAGGCCCGCGAGGACTGGCGCATCGTTACCGACCTGGCTCGCGAGCTCGGCTTCGCCCCCGTCGCCGGACCGGTGACGCGGTTCATCGGCACCGGTCGTGTGGCGCGTGCTTTCCAGCGCGTCAGCGGACCGGTCGCCCGGCGGATCACGCCCGCCATGCTGATCGACGGTTTGCTGCGCGCCGGACGAGACGGCGACAAGTTCGGCGTGCGTCGCAGCGGCCTCAACCTGAAGAAGCTCCGGGCGATGCCGCATGGCAAGGTGCTCGCCGAGCATGTCGAGACGGGCGTCCTCAGCAAGCGGCTCGCACACAAGGATCACCGTGTGCACCTGGACGCTGACGTGATCGTCTCCGAGCTGCATCGGATTGCCGCCGAACCTGCCGAAGATCCTGCCTACCCGCTGCGCCTGATCGGGCGACGCGAACTGCGCTCGCACAACTCCTGGACGCACAACCTGCCGAAGTTCCGCGACTCCGAACGCGGGCAGCGGGCGATCGTGCACCCGAAGGACGCTGCCGACGTCGGCGTCGCGGACGGAGATCAGGTGCGCGTCTACTCGGCGACCGGCGTCATCGAGGTGCCCGTCGAACTGAGCGAGGACATCGCCCAGGGCACGATCTCGGTGCCACACGGATGGGGACACCGCGGCGGCGGCTGGCAGACCGCGAACGCGCTGGGCGGAGTGAACGTGAACGAGCTCGCGTCTGATCGCCCGGAGGATCTCGAGCAGGTATCGGGGATGTCGCACCTCAACGCCATCGCCGTGCGCCTGGAGCCGGTGCGGGTCGAGGTACCGGTCTAACGCTTCACGGCGTCGAGCAGGGCCGCGTAAGAACGGTTCAGTTCGGCCAACTCCTCGGTGAGAAGGGGATCGTCGAGCTTGCAGCCGGCCTCCACCCAGGCGTCGGAGTGACGCATGGCGATCACCCGATGCAGGGCGGCTTGCTGCACCGTCTCAGCGGGAACGTCGTAGACGTAGCTGTAGAGGTCGACGAGCGCCTTGGTGAGGTTGTCCTCCACGGCCTGGTTCTCGCGCTGGTGCAGGCGGTGAACGCGCCACCACTCGACCTCGAGTTTCGCCGCCTTGCCCGGGTCGAAGCTCATCTGGCCGTCGGCGGCGACCAGCGCGTAGAACCGTCGCATGTACGCGCGCGCCCCGATCGGATCGTTCTGCGGGTAGGGCGCCCACAACTGGTTGGCGCGCAGGACGAACCAGGCGCCGCGGATCGTCTTCGGCCAGGGCATCCCGAAGCCGAGCCGCACCATGCGGACCGACGCTGCGAGCACCTTGCGCCACTCCCGACGGTAGTAGCCGACCCAGCCGTCGAACTCGGCCTTGGCCAAGCCCAGCGCGTCGAAGTCCCTCGGGCCGCCGCAAGCACTGTGTCCCACGGGTGCATCGTGCACCGTCACAGGCTCGGTTGCACGCCCATGACGCTCCGACGTCAGACGTCGATGGCCAGCGCTACCTCGACAACGTCTCCGAGATCCAGATTCTCGGCCTTACGGACGGCGACCTTGATCGGCACCAAGTAGGCACCGTTCTTCGGAAAGAGCGAGGTCGTGAAGGTCGTCTCGCCGACCTTGGCCTCGACCGGGATGCAGCCCCAGCCGTAGCTCGTCAGCGAGGAGCTGGCCTCGATCGCGGCGCTCTGCTGCTCCGGCACCTCCACGAAGTGGAACGGCGCCGGGCCGCGCCAGTAGATGATCTCGCCGCTGAACGTCAGATCCACGCGATCACCCCTCAGCGATCGTGGCCAGACGATCGACGGAGGCCTGTAGCCGCTCGCTTGTGGTGGATCGCGCGCGTTCGAACCGGTTCTCGTCGGTCAGCCGAGTCCAGTCGTAGGTGTGGATGACGCGCGTCTCGGAGTCAGAGACGGGTTCGAGCTCCCACCGCCAGAGGTGTCCGGGAGGTTCCTGCCCCGGCTCGGCAGGCAGCCATGCGATGAGACGGCCCTCGGTGAACTCGACGACGTGGTTCTCGCGGAGGTTCCCCTTCGTGGTCGTCATCAGGAAGACGTCGCCGACGGCACGGACGCGTTGCCCCGCGTCGGCATGGGACAGGTTGTCGTTACCGTCCCACCGGATCTGCTCCACCGGATCCGCAATCAACCCAAAGACCACGTCTGCCGGTGCGCCGATGTTCGCCGACGCGCTCGCGACCCGCAATTCGCCGTCGGAAGTCACGCCTCGATCAAACCATGCGGCTCGGCCACCCACATCGCAGCCCAACCACGACAGAGGGGCTCTAGGAGTCCTCGCCCGAGGGGATCAAGCCTGACCGCCCCGAGGCGAGGAGCTCCTAGAGCCCCTCAAGAAACGTCGTTGGAGACTTAGAAGTCCATGTCTCCGCCCGGCATGCCACCGGGAGCAGCGCCAGCCTTCTCAGGCTTGTCGGCGACAACGACCTCAGTGGTGAGGAACAGCGCCGCGATGGAGGCCGCGTTCTGCAGTGCAGAGCGCGTCACCTTGGCGGGCTCGACGATGCCGGCAGCCAGCATGTCGACGTACTCACCGGTTGCGGCGTTGAGACCGTGGCCGGCCGGGAGCGACAGGACCTTCTCCGAGACGACACCACCCTCGAGGCCGGCGTTGATGGCGATCTGCTTCAGCGGCGCGGTCAGCGCGACGCGAACGATGTTCGCACCGGTGGCCTCGTCACCAACCAGGTCCAGCTTGTCGAACGCGGTCAGGGTCGCGTTGGCCAGAGCCACGCCACCACCCGGGAGCAGACCCTCTTCGACGGCGGCCTTCGCGTTGCGAACGGCGTCCTCGATGCGGTGCTTGCGCTCCTTGAGCTCGACCTCGGTTGCAGCGCCGACCTTGATGACCGCAACACCGCCGGCAAGCTTCGCCAGGCGCTCCTGCAGCTTCTCGCGGTCGTAGTCCGAGTCGCTCTTCTCGATCTCGGCGCGGATCTGGTTGACCCGACCCTGGATCTGGTCGCCGTCGCCAGCACCCTCGATGACCGTGGTCTCGTCCTTGGTGGTGGTGAACTTGCGTGCGCGACCGAGCAGCTCCAGGCCGGCGTTCTCCAGCTTCAGGCCGACCGTCTCGCTGATGACCTCTCCACCCGTGAGGATGGCGATGTCCTGCAGCATGGCCTTGCGGCGGTCACCGAAGCCCGGGGCCTTGACGGCGACGGACTTGAAGGTGCCACGGATCTTGTTGACGACCAGGGTGGCCAGGGCCTCGCCCTCGACGTCCTCAGCGATGATCGCGAGGGGCTTGCCCGTCGCCATGACCTTCTCCAGCAGCGGGAGCAGGTCCTTGACGTTCGAGATCTTGCCCTCGTGGATCAGGATGTACGGGTCCTCGAGGACCGTCTCCATGCGCTCTGCGTCGGTGACGAAGTACGCGGACAGGTGACCCTTGTCGAAGCGCATACCCTCGGTCAGCTCGAGCTCGAGGCCGAAGGTGTTGCTCTCCTCGACGGTGATGACACCTTCCTTGCCGACCTTGTCCATGGCCTCGGCGATGAGCTCGCCGACGGACGTGTCAGCAGCGGAGATCGAGGCGGTAGCAGCGATCTGCTCCTTCGTCTCGACGTCCTTGGCCTGGTTGCCCAGCACCTCGGAGACGGCGGCGACTGCAGCCTCGATGCCGCGCTTGAGCGCCATCGGGTTCGCACCGGCGGCTACGTTGCGCAGACCCTCGCGGACGAGAGCCTGGGCGAGCACGGTGGCGGTGGTGGTTCCGTCACCGGCGACGTCGTCGGTCTTCTTGGCAACTTCCTTGACGAGCTCGGCACCGATCTTCTCGTACGGGTCCTCGAGCTCGATCTCCTTGGCGATGGAGACACCGTCGTTGGTGATGGTGGGTGCGCCCCACTTCTTCTCCAACACGACGTTGCGGCCCTTCGGGCCGAGCGTCACCTTCACGGCGTCGGCAAGAGTGTTCATGCCGCGCTCGAGGCCGCGACGGGCCTCTTCGTCGAACGCGATCAACTTCGACATTCTGTGGTTGTCCTTTCACGGAAAACACGTGGTGGGCCGGATCGGACGCGCCCGCGACGGACGGCCCCGCTGGCTGCCTGTGGAGACAGGCTTCAGGGCCTCGCTTCTGATCGGCTGGCACTCAGCCTAGCCGAGTGCCAATTCGAGTCTGGCACTCGGGTCCGGAGAGTGCAAGCGCCTCCGGAGCGCTCTGAGCGAACGTCTACTCGGCGACGACGCCGGGCTGAACGCGGTGGGCGACAGGCGCCAGGGGTCGGACGAGCACCGGCTCGGCCAGCAGGTCCGCAAGCTCCATTTGCAGGGCACGGAAGAAGTCGTGCTCAAAATGCGCCTGGACGGCATTCGCGTCTTCGAATTCCTCCCACGCCCAGACCAGATTCTCGTCATTCGGGTCGGCAGCGAACGTCACCAGGGTGGTCCCGGGCTCGCCATCGAGGGTGTTCAGGTAATTGGTCAGGACGCGCAGAAGTTCCTCGCGCAACCCCTCACGAGCCGTGAGTTGGAGCAAGGCACCGACCTGAAAATTCTCAGCCACATAAGAGGTAACGGAGTCGCCCTCCCGGGAATTCCCCGCAGAAACGCCAAACGGGGCCCGATACGCGTTCGCGTACCGAGCCCCGCTCAGGGAATCAGCCGAGTTCAGCCGACGAGGGTGACGGCTTCCGCCTGCGGGCCCTTCGGGCCCTGCGCTACCTCGAACTCCACTCGCTGGCCCTCATCGAGCGACTTGTATCCGTCGCCCTGGATGGCCGAGTAGTGGACGAAAACGTCCTGGCCGCCGTCCACGGCAATGAAGCCGTAGCCCTTCTCGTTGTTGAACCACTTCACGGTGCCCTGTGCCACTTGCACTCCTTGCTTATCCCTGCGCGGGAGCTTTCCTGCATCACACCTCGTGACGCCGGGGTCTGGGAAAACCGGGGCGGACGTTACCCAAAAACTCTCACCCTGCGCTAGAGACGCTTCACCTGTGATTTACGCGGGGGTTCGGCGCTAGTTCGTCGGCCCGTTCGTCGGCGAACCGCTGGCCCCGCTGTCGGAGGCGAATGGCGAGTAGCCGAGCGTGTTGCCGCCCTTTGTGATCCGAAGCTCGCCGTTGTCGATCGTCCAGGTCGTGTCACCCGAGAGCACCGAGTCCACAAGGGCGTTGCGATCCTGTTCGTCCTTCTGGTCTGGCGTTGATGGGCACGGGATGGAGCCGGCGAGATGCACGTCGCTCCAGGTCGCCGTGCCGTCGCCGAAGCTGGCCTTCCCGGCGTTGGCGTAGCAGCGGTGCTGCACCTTGAACGTGCCGTCGGCGTCGATGACGAGGATGTCGCCGAACCCGTTCGAGGATCCGGATCCGGTAGCCGAGCCGCCCGATCCGGAGCCGCCGCTGGTGTCCTGTTGGTCGTACTCGGTGAGTTCCCACGTTCCAGTGATCTTCCCGGGATCGGTCACCGGGGTCTGCTGGGGCTTGTTCCCGAAGTAGATCAAGGAGCCAACCCCGGCGTGCTCGATATAGAGATCGTTCGCCTCACCGGCGTTGTCGACGCTCCAGGTCACCTGCCCCTGCAACACGGCGTCGATGGTGGACGCGATCTTGGTGACGTTGTCGTCCATGCAGCCGATCGCGGTCGTCGCCACGTCGCCGAACGTCATCGACCCTTGGGTGATGGTGACGACTCCGGAGAGGGTGTTGCAGCCGTCGCTGGCCGTGAAGCTGCCGTCGCTGTGAATGAGCAGCGAGGCGGACGAACCTTCGGCTCCCGTCGAGTCGCTGCTGTTCGACGTCTCCTTCGTTACCTCGAAGATCGCCCACTGTGTTCCGGTCAGCCCGCCCCACGTCGTCGGCTCACCGAGCTTGCCACCCTTGCCCGAGGCCTGGGTGTTGTCATGAGTGCGGTGAGTGCCGAGCCACGTGCCCCCGACCGCGACGCCGGCAACAACAACAGCAGCTGCGGCCGCGACTAACCACCGGTTGCGCCGTGGCGGCTGGGGCTGGGGTGGGGCGAAGTCGACCGTGGTGGTCGAGCCCGGGTTGAGGGCACGCCAGCGGCTACCCGCGCCGCGCAGCAGGTCGTCCATCTCGTCGTCAGTGCTCATTGCGATCTCCCAGGGCCTTGCGCAGCGCGGTTCGCGCGTCGAACAGGGTGGACTTCACGGTGCCGGCTGCGCACTGCATGACGGCGCCGGTCTCCTCGACGGAGAGCCCGACGAAGTAGTGCAGGTGTACGGCGAGCGCCTGCCTCTCGGGCAGATCGGTGATGGCCCGCTCGAGGTCGAGGTCGTGCTGGCTGGTCGCGGCCGGGGCGTCAGGAACGTCTGCCGTCTCGTCGATCAGGCGGAGCCGTCGGACGCGAGACCGGCGGGAGGCCCGCGCCTGGTCTGCGGTGATGGCGAGTAGCCACGTCGTCGCGGTGCCGCGCGTTTCGTCATAGAGGTCGCGCTTCTGCCACGCTCGAGCAAGGGATTCCTGGACGACGTCGTCGGGATCGGCGTCCGGGGCGAGGCGCCGCGCCAGCCGCGACATCGCGACGAGCGACGGTCCGACCCATGCCGCGAACGAGGCCGCGGCGGCCGCTTCCGGGGTCTGCGGAGCGGGCGCCCTCAGCGCTGGTTGCTCCGGCTCGAATTCCACCTGCACACCTTGTCTACGTCCGGCGGCGCCCACAAGGTTGGGTCCACGATCACCTTTTCTGCTGAGAGTGCCGCTTTCGGTGCCGTGAGCGGCACCCTCAGCAGAAAACCTGATCCACTTTGATCGTCCACAGGCCCGCACATCGTCCACACCGCCTCGGCGCGGCCTGCCGTGCGGGTTTGGGACCTATGGAATTCCGCAGTGCGCCTTCTCGAACCCGACCAGATCTTCAGCCGTACCGAGCTCGCCCGGCGCGGATGGTCAGCGAGTGCGATCAGTCGGGGGCACCGTGCTGGACGTCTGGTGCGCTTACGCGAGGGGCTCTACTGCGCGCCGCCCGGTTCACCCAGACTCGCCGTGCGCGCCGCAGCCCACGCGTGTTCCGGCTCCGCCCTGAGCCACGATTCGGCAGCGCTCTTCCACGACGTTCCAGTGATCGGCAGGCCCTCCGCACTACCGGAACTCACCGTTGTCCCGCGCAACCATGCCCGATTGACGAACGCCCACCTTCATCGTGCCGCGCTCGAAGACTCCGACGTCGTGATCATCGACGGGACTCGAGTGACATCCGTTGCCCGAACTCTCGTCGACCTAGCTCGAAGTCGAACTCGGCGTAGCGCAGTCGTGACCGTCGACGCGGCGCTCAACCGCCGAATGGTCACGCTCGACGACGTCAACGCCGTCGTCCTGCGATGCTGGAACTGGCCAGGGATCCGCCGTGCACACGGAGTTCTTCGCGCGTGTGACGGCAGGGCAGAGTCACCACTTGAATCCATCAGCAGGCTGACGTTGAAGTGGCTGGGTCTGCCAACGGCCGAACCTCAGCTCATCGTGTGCGACGGCAGTGGCCGCTTCGTCGCTCGCGCCGATTTCGGCTGGCCGCTGATCGGAGTCGTCGGTGAATGCGACGGCCTGTCCAAATATCGCGATTCGGACGTGCTCACCGCCGAAAAGCTCCGGCAAGAATCGCTGGAACAGCTCGGCCTCGTAGTCGTCCGCTGGACGTGGGAGGACATCACAAGGCGCCCATTTCAGGTTCAGGCGCGGATCAAGCAGGCGTTCGATCGCGCTGAGCGTCTTAGACGATCAGGTTTTCTGCTGAGCGGGTCGCTCACAGCGAGCAAAGCAGTCACCTGAGCAGAAAACGTGATCGCAGGAGGCGCTAGAGCAGGCCGGCTTCGCGCATTCCCTTGACGGTCGGCGGGATGATCGCCGTCGGACGTGCACCGTCGCTGATCGCGTCGATCGTCTTCAGGCCGTCACCGGTGTTGTAGACGACGGTCTCCACCGACGTGTCGATCGCACCGGACTCGACCAGTTTGCGCAGCACTGCCACGGTCACGCCGCCGGCCGTCTCGGCGAAGATCCCGGTGGTCCGGGCAAGAAGCCGGATGCCTTCGCGGATCTCGTCGTCACCAACCTGCGCCATCGCCCCACCAGTCGAGCGCACCGCGTCGAGGGCATACGGCCCATCTGCCGGGTTACCGATGTTCAGCGACTTCGCGATGCCAGTCGGCTTGACGGGCTGCACGACGTCCCAGCCGTTGTCGAACGCGGTCGCGATCGGCGAGCAGCCTGCCGACTGCGCCCCGTAGACCTTCCAGGTCGACGGAGCGACGAGCCCCGCCGCCACGAGTTCCTTGAACGATTTGTGGATCTTGGTGAGCATCGAACCGGACGCCATCGGCGCCACGTACTGCCCAGGCAGGCGCCAACCGAGCTGCTCGGCGACCTCGTAGCCGAGCGTCTTCGATCCCTCCGCGTAGTACGGGCGCACATTCACGTTCACGAATCCGGTCGACTCGAACTCGTCGGTCTCCGACAGCTCCGAACACAGCCGGTTCACGTCGTCGTAGGAGCCCTGCACGCCAACAAGCGTGCCGCCGTACACCGCGGTCTGGACGATCTTCGCCGGCTCCAGGTCAGACGGGATGAAGACGATCGACGGCATGCCTACGCGGGCGGCGTGAGCGGCGACCGAGTTCGCCAAGTTCCCCGTCGACGCACAGGCGATGCGGTCGAAGCCGAGTTCCCGCGCTGCCGTCACGGCCACCGAGACCACGCGGTCCTTGAACGAGTGCGTTGGATTCGCGGAGTCGTCCTTAATCCAGACAGGCGCGGTGAAGCCCAGCTCGTCGGCGAGCTGGTCGGCCCGGATGAGCGGGGTCATCCCCGAGAACGATTCGACGCGGGTAGCCGGGTTCTGCCCGACGGGCAGCAGTCCTGCATACCTCCACAGCGAGTGCGGGCCAGCCGCAATCTCGTCGTGGGTCACGCGCGCGAGGGCCACCGGGTCGTAGCCGACCTCGAGCGGTCCGAAGCACTCGAAGCACGCGTGCTGAGCCCCGAGCGGGAAGGTGGCGCCGCAGTTGCGACAGATGAGCCCAGAAGCGGGCGAGGGGACCGTGTGACGGTCGGCGAGCGCAGTCAAAGTAGAGGCCTTTCTCCTCATCTTTCCCAGACATTCGTCTAGGCCGGAGTTGGCACCTTCAAGCAGCGGCCTCACACGGCGCGGAATCAACGCGGTGAAATGCACTGCTCACGGTTGCCGGGGCTTCTACGGGCCGGTCCCTCTGCCCCTCTGGATGAGCGGT
>Ga0105245_10003278_pt1 | contig 14524 bp, 15 predicted proteins | sample KBSM54metaG_FD_81523 | JGI IMG/M metagenome (GOLD analysis project Ga0105245, IMG submission 81523) | Miscanthus rhizosphere microbial communities from Kellogg Biological Station, Michigan, USA - KBS M5-4 metaG | ecosystem: Host-associated > Plants > Roots > Rhizosphere > Soil | place... | reverse complement strand
TCAAGATATTCGAAGCGGTTTCCGGGTACGATCACGGCCTCGGACGATTCATCGAGCCGATGGTTCGAGCGCCCGATCCGCTGCAGCAGCCGCGACGATCCCTTGGGCGCCCCCATCTGCACGACGCAATCGACATCACCCCAGTCGACGCCGAGATCGAGGCTCGCGGTCGCGACCAGCGCGCGCAGCTTGCCCGCGGCCATTGCCGCTTCCACCTTGCGGCGGGCTTCGAGCGAAAGGCTGCCATGATGGATGCCGATCGGCAGCTGCATCGCGTTGACCTTCCACAAATCCTGGAAGATCAGCTCGGCAAGGCTCCGCGTGTTGCAGAAGATGATCGAGGTCTTGTGGGTCTCGATCTCGGCCATCACCTGCTCTGCGGCATAGCGCCCCGAATGACCCGCCCACGGCACGCGCCCCTCGGGCAAAAGGATCGCGATATTCGGGTCGGCGCCGGGCTCGCCCTGCACCAATGTCACCTGGTCGATATCGCCATCAGGGGCGAGCCAGGCGCGATAGCCGTCCGGGTCGGCCACCGTCGCGGACAGCGCCACCCGGCGAAGCCCCGGCGCCAGGCGCTGCAGCCGCGCCATGCACAAGGAGAGCAGGTCGCCCCGCTTGCCGGTGGCAAAGGCATGGACCTCATCGACGACGATGGTCTTCAGCCCGTCGAACATCAGCAGGCTGTCCGGGTAGGAGAGAAGCAGGCTGAGCGATTCGGGCGTGGTCAGCAGGATCTGCGGCGGCCGCACTCGCTGCCGTGCCTTGCGATCGGACGGGGTGTCGCCGGTGCGGGTCTCGATCCGGATATCGAGCCCCATCTCCTCTACGGGCGTGAGCAGGTTACGTTGCACATCGACCGCGAGCGCCTTCAGCGGTGAGACATAGAGCGTGTGAAGGCCGTCAGTCGGCGTCTCGATGAGTTCGGCAAGCGTCGGCAGGAACCCGGCCAGCGTCTTGCCGGCACCCGTTGTGGCGACAAGCAGCCCGTGCCGCCCGGCGCGCCCGACCTCGAGCATGTCGAGCTGATGCGAACGCGGCGCCCAGCCGCGCGACGCGAACCAGTTGGCAAGGGGGGCGGGGAGATCGGTCACTGGGAACTCGGGCGCATCCCATCCATATAGGCATGATGGCGAAGCTCGGCGACTGGATCGATCCCCAACCTCACGGCATCCATGTGAAGCCCGCCGGCATGTGGGTTGATCCCTCCCTCCCCATGCCAAGGGCCCTCGTCACCCATGGCCATGCCGATCACGCCCGTGGCGGCCATGAGGCGGTTTGGGCAACGCCCGAAACGCTCGCGATCATGGAGGCGCGCTACGGTCCGCAGCCCGGCCACCCGGTGGCCTATGGTGAAACCATGCTGATGGGAGAGGTGGCGGTGCGTTTCGTACCCGCCGGCCATGTCCTGGGCTCGGCGCAGATCGTGCTTGAGTATCGCGGCGAGACGATCGTCGTCTCGGGCGATTACAAGCGCCGCGCCGACCCGACCTGCGCCCCATTCGAGCCCGTCAAATGCGATGTTTTCATCACTGAGGCCACCTTCGGCCTGCCGGTGTTCCGCCATCCCGAAACCGGCGACGAGATCGACAAGCTCACCACCGCCCTCCATGCCAACCCGGATCGCTGCGTGCTGGTCGGCGCCTATGCGCTCGGCAAGGCGCAGCGGGTGATCGCGGAGCTGCGCACGCGGGGTTTCGATGATCCCATCTATATCCATGGCGCGCTGCAGCGACTGTGCGATCTCTATATCGAGCACGGCGTCGCGCTGGGCGAGCTCCGGCCGGCCACAGAGGCGAGCAAGGCCGAGCTCAAGGGCCGGATCGTGATCGCTCCGCCCGGCGCCCTCAATGATCGCTGGTCGCGCCGCCTGCCCGACCCGATCACGGCGATGGCCTCTGGCTGGATGCGCGTCCGCCAGCGCGCGGTGCAGCGCGGTGTCGAGCTGCCGCTGATCCTCTCCGACCACGCCGATTGGGACGAGCTGACCGACACCCTGACGGAGATCGCGCCGCGCGAGGTCTGGGTTACCCATGGCCGCGAGGAGGCGCTCGTCCATTGGTGCATGACCCGGCAGATCAAGGCGCGGGCGCTGGCGCTCTCCGGCTATGAGGATGAGGATGACTGAGCTGAGCTGAAATCGGCGCGCGGATCAGGCCACGTTCGCTTCGTACATCGCGATCGGCTCGCTCGAGGCCGCTAGGCCGCGCACCGCCGCCATGAACTCGGCCGATCCTGGCTGCCGGAAATGCTCCTTCAGCGCGGCCATGTCCTGCCAGCGTTCGAAAAAGACCAGCCGCAGCGTATCCTCGCAATCGACGTGCACCGCGTGGCTGATACAGCCGGGCTCGGTGCGCGAGCGGCGGACATGGTCGAGGCTCGCCTGGCGCAAAGCCGCGAAACTGTCCGGCCGCGCGGTAGCGCTCCCGGTGACGATGATCATTGTCCGGCCGCCAGTTCGCGTTCGATCGCCGCGACGACCGCCGGATCGTCCGGGGCCGTGTCAGGCGCGAAGCGGGCGACGACCTTGCCGTCGCGGCTGACCAGGAACTTCTCGAAATTCCACAATATCTCGGGCTCGGGATTGGGCGTGATCCCATATCCGGCCAGCCTTTCCCGCATCCCGCCGCCATTGGTGCTGATTGCGTCGGGCTGCGCCGCGGTCAGCGCGGCGTACAGCGGATGCTTGTCCTCGCCCACGACGCTGATCTTGGAGAAGAGCGGGAAATCCACATCATAGGTCAGCGAACAGAATTCGGCGATCTCGGCGTCCGTCCCCGGCTCCTGCGCGCCGAAATTGTTGGCCGGAAAACCGAGCACTTCGAAACCCCGGTCGCGATACGCGGCATGGAGCTTTTCCAGCCCGTCATATTGCGGCGTCAGGCCGCATTTCGACGCGACATTGACCACCAGCAACACCTTGCCCGCATGGTTGGCGAGGCTGTCCTCCTGGCCGGTGATTGTCTTGAGCGGGATGTCCTGGATCGTGGTCATTGGGTTCCCTTCTGCATGTCAAATCCGCAGTGTTTGTGAGGATGGACCTTGTCGCTATCGACCTAGCGCCGGTAAAAACCCGAAAAAGTCACATTCATGCCGCCGCAATCGCCATTGTCCGCGACGACGAGATAGGGCCCGATGAGCCGCATCGATACCTGGCACGCGTCATCGCCCGAATCGTCGAACAGGATTCGATCCCCGGTGATGGATCCCTCATCCTCGAAATCCCCGGTATGGATGCCGCCGATCTTCACGCGCTCGGGGTCGTGCATACCCCAGGTCGCGATCCCGCTCGCCTTGATGCGGCCGGGGCGGGTGCCGCGAGTAATGTCGATACTTGCCTCGTCATAAGACCAGTTCCCCAACCACGCCGAGGGCGCGGGGCGCGGGATAGGAATCGGTTCGACCATGCTGCGCAGAATCCAGCCCTCGGTTGGCTGGCCCCCGCGGTCGCTATAGGCCGCCTTGATCAGGCCGCCCTGTGCCGGGCCGACCAGCACCACATCGCCGCCGACGACATAGGCACGACGCTGGCATCGCGCAGTCGGCGCCGGGCACCCCTTGACCTCGCCATCATGGTAGAAGATCGCCTTGGCGCCCGGTCGCACGCGCGCGAGCGTCATGTTCTGATACGCAGCGAAATCGGGCATGATCTTGTCCCGCGCCACGGCGGGCGCGCCTACTGCGCCGATCGCGCAGGGAATGACCAGCCAGCGGAAACCCCTCATCCGGCCCCCTCTAGCGCCTTTGCGCGCCGCCGCTGCACCGAACTGCCGATTCCCAGCGCCTCGCGATATTTCGCGACCGTCCGCCGCGCGATGTCGAAGCCTTTTGCGTTGAGCAGTTCGACCAGCGTGTCGTCGCTGAGGATCGCCTTGGGCTCCTCCGCTGCGATCAGCGCCTTGATCGCGCTCTTCACCGCCTGAGCCGACACCGCATCGCCGCCGTCCGAGGACTGGATCGCCGAGGTGAAGAAATATTTGAGCTCGTAGAGCCCGCGCGCGCAGCTCAGATATTTGTTGCTGGTCACCCGACTCACGGTCGATTCGTGCATCTCGATCGCGTCGGCGACCTGGCGGAGCGTCATCGGCTTCAGGTGCGAAACGCCATGGACGAAGAATGCCTCCTGCTGCTTCACGATCTCGGTCGCGACCTTGACGATGGTGCGCTGGCGCTGGTCGAGCGCCTTGACCAGCCAGTTGGCGCTGGCGAGGCATTCGGAGAGCCACGCCTTTGACGCCTTGTCCTGATGCCCCCCCGACAGCTCGACATAATAGCCCCGATTGACCAGCAGCCGGGGCAGCGTCGCCGCGTTGATTTCGATCGCCCAGCCGCCCTTGCGCTGCGCGACGAATATGTCGGGCACAACCGCCCGCATCGCTTCGCCGCCATAGCGACAGCCGGGCTTCGGATCGTAACCGCGCAACTCGCGGATCATGTCGGCGAGGTCCTCGTCGTCCACGTCGCAGATCCGCTTCAGCCGTGCGAGCTCGCCGCGCGCGACCAAATCGAGATTGTCGATCAGCCGCGCCATGCACGGATCGTAGCGGTCAGCTTCCTTCACCTGGAGCGCCAGGCATTCCGCCAGCGATCGTGCGCCAACACCGGTCGGGTCGAAGGTCTGGATGATCGCCAGCACATGTTCGACCCGGGCGAGCGGCACGCCGAGCCGGTTGGCGATATCGAGCAGCGGCTCGGTCAGATATCCGGCCTCGTCGATCTGATCGATCAGATGCGCGGCGATGAACATGTCAGGCCCGTCCACCACCGGCCCGGCCTGGGCAAGCAGATGATCGGCAAGGCTCAGCCCGGTGTCGGCGAAAGCTTCGAGATCGACCCCGTCCTCGCCCATCCCACCGCTCGCCGCGTTCATGCCGAGCGCGCCGTCCATTCCGCCGCCGCCGTCGGCGACGCTGTCATGGTGGAAACTCTCGGCGCTGAAGTCGACATCGAGCGATGCCTCGCCGGTGCTGTCGCCGCCCATCAACAGTTCGTCGGCGCTGGCCGGCTCGGTGCGGGGCTCGGGAAACTCCTCGCGTTCGAGGGTCGGGCCGTCATCCTCGGGCGCGCTCGATTCGAGCAGCGGGTTCTTCTCGATCTCCTCCGCGATGAAGCCTTCGACCTCGAGGTTCGACAGCGCGAGCAGGCGGATCGCCTGCTGCAACTGCGGCGTCATCACCAGGGATTGCGACTGCCGCAGATCGAGGCGTGGGGCGAGGCTCATTGAGTCAGAGCGAGAAGCCCTCGCCCAGATAGAGCCGCCGGACGTTGGTATCGGCGACAAGCTCCGCCGGCGAGCCGGTGAACAGCACCCGGCCGTCATAGATGATATAGGCGCGATCGACGATTTCGAGCGTCTCACGGACATTATGGTCGGTAATCAGCACGCCGATGCCGCGCTTCTTCAGCTCGCATACCAGGTCGCGAATATCGGCGATCGAAATCGGATCGATGCCGGCGAACGGCTCGTCGAGCAGCATGATCGAAGGGTCGGCGGCAAGCGCCCGGGCAATCTCGGCGCGGCGGCGCTCGCCGCCCGAAAGCGCCATCGCCGGTGAATCGCGCAACCGGGTCAGGCCGAATTCCTCGAGCAACGTTTCCAGCCGCGTCGCCCGCGCCGCCGGATCGGGCTCGGCCAGCTCGAGCACAGTCAGGATATTCTTCTCGACCGTCAGGCCGCGAAAGATCGATGTCTCCTGCGGCAGATAGCCGAGCCCGAGAATCGCGCGGCGATACATGGGCAGCCCGGTGATATCGTCGCCGTCGAGCAGGATGCGGCCCGAATCGGGCTTCACCAGGCCCATCACTGAATAGAAACAGGTCGTCTTGCCGGCGCCGTTCGGCCCAAGCAGCCCGATCACTTCGCCGCGCCCGACAGAAACCGACACGTCCGAGAGCACGACGCGCTTGTCATAGGATTTGGCGATCGACACGACCGACAGGCCCTTCATCACCGGCGCTTCGCTGATCGGCTCGACAGCTTCGAGGGTGTTCACATCCGCCATCACATATCCCGTGCTCGCATAAACAGCTTAGCGAAAGCCTGCCGGAGTCGCATTTGGCAGGCTTTGTGCATGTGCTCGTTCAGGGGCGCTCATGCAACAGACAGGGGAACAAGGAAAGCGCCGCGCGGCGGGCGCGATGAAAAAGGCGCCGATCCGGGGATTTAGTTCCGCTTCGGCACCGAGAATGTGCCGGTCACGCGGCCGCCGCTGCTCGTTACGGTGCCCGGCGCGCCGCCGACCGCGGAGCCGTCGATCACGGCGCGGCCAGTATCGAGATTGATCGTCAGCCGCCCGCCATTCACGGTATTGCCGCCCTGGATCAAGGTGACCCCGCCCAGCATGGTGATAACGCGCCGGTTGAGGTCATAGACCGCGAACTGGCTGCGCGCTGTCTGGTCGGGCCGGGTCACCGTCACGCTGCCGGCCGCGTCGAGCCGCGAGACCTGCGGGCTGCCGTCGATCACCTGTCCGGTATAGGCGACCGTCATCCGTGCTGAATTGAGCGTCATCTCGGCCTGACGGACCGAGACATTGCCGGTCAGGATCGCGCGATTCGCCTTGTCCTGCAGCTCGATATGGTCGGCGCCGAAATTGATCGGTGCGCCTGAATCGTGCCGGTTCTGCGCGCTTGCGCCGCTGGCGAAAAGGAAAGCGGCGAGCGCGATCATGCGGGTCGGATGAGCCATGGCGGCCTATCTCCTCTTTCGCGGCACGATCCGCAAGCGCGCGTTGCCGTCGAGCCGCACGACATGCGTTTCGAGATCGGCGGAAAGACGCGCCGCGCTGAACGTGCCCTGCGGCACCGTGCCCGTCACCGCGCCGCCACTGTGCATCTGCCGGGTCTTCAGGTCGACGGTCGCGTCATTGGTATCGAGCTGATAGCCGCCGGCGGCGTTGAAGCGCAGCGGGCCATCGAGCATCACCTGCTGGCTGTCGATATTGTAGCGGCCATGGTCGGCGACGATTCGCGCCGGTCCGTCGCCAAGCCCGATCTCGGCGGCGAGCCGGTCGAGCTGGACGATCGGCGAAGCCGAGCTCTTCTGGACAGCGGAGCCTGCGTTGATCCTGAAGGGCTGGCCCTTGCCGTCCTCACCGCGATAAGTGGCCGCCTGGATCCGCAGGCGCTCCTTGGCGACCTCGACCTTGTTCTTGTCGAGCAGGAAACTGACATCGCCCGAGCCGGCAAGCGGCATCATCACCAGGAACGCGGCGAGTACCCCGATCAGCACCGGCAGTACGAGCCGCAGCACGCCGATCACCCGGTCATGGCTGCTGCCCGGCGCCGCCCAGATCTGCCGCGCCGAGCGAATGCTGACCGCCGCCTCAGACACGGGCATTCTCGTCTGATCTGGGGCGTCGGGCGGCCATGATTCTAGATATGCGCAAAGATATCGATTTCCGGCCAGCCAGCGAGATCGAGATCGGCCCGGGAGGGCAGGAAATCGAAACAAGCCTTGGCAAGGCCCGCGCGGCCTTCGCGCTCCAGTCTCCGGTCGAGTTCTTCACGCAGCCGGTGGAGATAGCGCACATCAGACGCGGCATAATCTTTCTGTGCATCCGACAGAATCGGCCCACCCCAGTCCGAGGATTGCTGCGCCTTGGAGATATCCTGCCCGAGCAACTCGCGAACCAGCTCCTTCAGCCCGTGGCGGTCGGTATAAGTGCGCACCAGCCGCGACGCGGTCTTGGTGCAATAGACGGGCGCCGCATCGGTGCCGAGATAATGTTTGATCGCGGCAAGGTCGAAGCGCGCGAAATGATAGAGCTTCACGCGCGCCGGATCGCCGAGCAGCGCGCGCAGGTTCGGCGCGGCATAGTCGCTGCCGGGGGAGAAGCGGACGAGATGCTCGTCGGGCCCGCCGTCCGATAGCTGAACGACACACAGCCGGTCTCGCGGCGTGATCAGCCCCATCGTCTCGGTGTCGACGGCGATGTCCGCGCCGGCGGCGAACAGGTCGGCGGGAATGTCTTCTTCGTGCAGATATACAGTCATCGGCCTCGCCTATACGCGAAACTCCCTGCGCTCAATGGCCCGCACCCGCCGCCTTCTTCCGCTCCCGCGCCTTGCGCGACAGGATGTTGAGCGTCTCGACGCCCGCGGAAAAGGCCATCGCGCTATAGATATAGCCCTTGGGGACATGCACGCCGAAGCCGTCGGCGATCAGCACAGCGCCGATCATCAGCAGGAAGCCGAGCGCAAGCATCACCACCGTCGGGTTGCGCGCGATGAAATCGGCAAGCGGCGTCGCTGCGAACAGCATCACCCCGACCGCGACGATCACCGCGACGAACATCACCGGCAGATCGTCGGTCATGCCGATTGCGGTGAGAATCGAATCGATCGAAAACACCATGTCGAGCAGAAGGATCTGCACGATCGCGGCACCGAAGCTCATCACCGCCCGCCCTTTTTTATCGAGCGTCTCGCCCGATTCGTCCGGGTCCATGCTGTGATGGATTTCGCTCGTCGCCTTCCACAGCAGGAAGATGCCGCCCGCGATCAGGATCAGGTCGCGAATCGAAAAGGCTGTCTCGAAGCTCGGCTCGCCATGCGCGTTGAGCCCGCCTGTCAGGCCGAGGTCGAACACCGGCACCACCATCCGTGCGATCAGCGCGATCGTCGACAGCAGGACGAGCCGGAGGATCAACGCGAGGCCGATGCCGACGCGCCGCACCCGCGCGCGCTGGCCCTCGGGCAGCTTGTTCGAAAGGATCGAAATGAAGATCAGATTGTCGATTCCGAGCACCACCTCCATCACGATCAGCGTGGCTAGTGCCGCCCAGGCGGCGGGGTCGGAAAGGAGCGCTACGATCGACATAAGGTGCGTCTGCCGCCTCGCTCGGGGCGGCGCAAGGCATGATGTTTCTGCAACAGTGGCAAAGCTTCGACCGATCCTGCCGTATTTCCGACGAATTTGTTCGCAGGCTAGTGGGAATTACGCTACACCGACTCGGTGGCGCGATTGGTTTGGCGTCCGAACACCCGCGCTTTTCGTCCGGCGCGGGGGTGTTGATATGGCGATTTGGACGAGCCGGGAAGACGAACAGGGCATGAGTTTCGATAAAGGACGCCGCGGGGATCGCGGCGGGCGCGGGCGCGACAAGCGTGACGGTTTCGGCGGTGAAGGCGGATTCGACAGCGGCTTTGGCGGTGGTGACCGCTTTGGCGGCGGTGGAGATCGCTTCGGTGGCGGTGGAGACCGATTCGGCGGCGGTGGCGGTGACCGCTTCGGCGGCGGCGGCGGCGGTGGTTTCCGCAGCGGCGGCGGTGGCGGTTTCGGTGGTGGAGCAGGCGGCGGCGGTGGCCGCGGCATGCCGCCCCAGGTCGTCGGCGAAGGCACCGGCGTCGTAAAATTCTTCAATGGCCAGAAGGGCTTCGGCTTCGTCGTTCGCGATGACGGCGGCGAGGATGTGTTCGTGCACATCTCGGCAGTCGAGCAGGCCGGCCTGACCGGTCTGGCGGAGGGACAGCCGCTCGGCTTCACCCTGGTCGATCGTGGCGGCCGTATCTCGGCAACCGATCTCAAGATCGACGGCGAACCTCTCCCCGTCACGGACCGCGGCCCGCCGCGCGATCGTGATGCGGGTCCGGGTGGCGCGCGCGGCGGTGCCGGTGGCGCTGGCCCGCAGCGTCAGCTGACTGGCGAGAAAGCGACGGGCACCGTCAAATTCTTCAACGCGATGAAGGGCTTCGGCTTCATTCAGCGCGATGACGGCCAGCCTGACGCCTTCGTCCACATCTCGGCCGTCGAGCGGGGCGGGATGACCAGCCTCAACGAGGGCGACCGTCTCGAGTTCGAGCTCGAGGTCGATCGGCGCGGCAAATATGCGGCGGTGAACCTCACCTCTATCGCCTAAGGCTTCGGCCCCGGGCGACAGGATCAAGACCCGGCGTGCTTTACGGCACGTCGGGTTTTTCTTTGGTGCCCGAAATGGCGAATTCGGCGTTAATCGAGTCGTGAGTTTCTCTTTCAAGGAATCAGGCATGCGGCCCTTCATCGCTTTGCTTGCTCTCGCCCTCTCTACGCCGGCCCTGGCCGCGCCAGCTCGGCGCGTGTCGATCGCAAGCTTCGACCAGCTCGCCAAGCCTTTGCCGCTTCCTTATAATGAGCAGGCGAACGCGCGCGCCGTCGTTGCCGCCGCCAAGGCGCGCGCCAGGGCGCATCACAAACTCCTGCTGATCGATCTCGGCGGAAACTGGTGCCTCGATTGCCGGTTGCTCGCGGGCACGATGGAGTTGCGCGAGCTCCGCAAGTTCGTCGCCGCCAAATATGAGGTTGCGGTCGTCGATGTTGGTCGGTTCGACAAGAATCTCGATATTCCCGCGCATTACGGCATAACGAACCGGCTGGAGGGTGTGCCGTCCGTGCTGATTGTCGATCCGCGCACTGATCGCCTGATCAACGCCGGTCACACCGCTGCGCTGGCCGATGCGCGCAGCATGAGCCCGCAAGCACTCGCCGACTGGCTCGCCAGCTGGACGAAATGATCCTTCAGCTATCGATCGGCAACGTGTCGTGGAGCAGGGTTATGTCGAGCTTGATCGTGCCATTCTCGTCGGAGATCACATCGACGAACTCATGGTCGATCAGCACATGCTCGCGATCATAGCGTGCGCCGCCCTGTGAAGGGCTGGCCAGCAAGGTATCCATTCCGCCGATCGTCACCGTCAGCATGAAGCGGTCGGGGCCCGCCAGCGCCTCGATCACCGGGCTGTCGTCTTCCAGCAGATGGACCAGGGTCCAGGACAGGCCGAGCAACGGATTCACATCGCGGATCAGCGGTAGCGTGGTCAGGCTGCGAAAGGTACGGCCGTCGGGCATGTGCACCGTGCGCAGATAGGACATTTGCGCGGTGGCCTCGGCGAGCGGGTGAGAGCGGGTAGATGCCACCCGCACCATCAGCGCCTTCTTGTCTCCATAGCGGCCGATCACCGCCACCCGGCTGAATTCGAGACTCTGCCGCGGCCGGGCGAAGCGCGCGAAGATCAGGCCGGTGATCGTCGCCGAAAAGAACAGCCCCGTCAGGATCTCGATAGACGCGATGCTGTGGCCGAACCGGTTCGCCGGTGCCATCACGCCGTATCCGACCGTCCCCAGCGTATCGACGGAGAAGAAGAAGCCATCGATGATCGAGCCCGGTTCCGCGTTCGCGACCGTGCCGGGGAGTGCCGCGTAGATCAGGCCGAACGCCAGGTTGATCGCAATGAAGATCGCCGACGCGAGCGCGATAAAGGCCGGCCAGCTCATCTCCATCACCCAATAATAGATATCGGTGCGCGGTGATGGCGCGCCGATCTTGATCGCGGGGGATCCGGTGAAATTGACGATCTGGCGACGGGGTTTTCTGGCCATAGGCGCAAGCGTCGTTCAGGATCGTGGGGACGTCAACCAGCCAGGATCAGCGCCGCCCCCGCCAGGATGCCGAAGACACCCGCAATCCGCCCTGCCGTCGCGCGCTCCTTGAGGAACAGGATCGAGATGATGAGTGCCGTCACCATGCCCGTCTCGCGGAGTGCCGCTAGCGGCGCGGTCGGGCCGAGCGAGAAGGCGGTCAGCGCCATGCCATAGGTCAGGATCGAGAGCGCACCGGCCATCACGCCCGGCCGCCACTGCGCCCGCGCCGCGATGAACATCGCGCCGCGGGAGAGAATGCCGAACATCAGCACCACCACCGCACCCATCAGCACGAACAGCCAGACGATATAGGAGACAGGGTTCGGCGCGGCGCGTACGCCGATCGCATCGACTACGGTGTAGGCGGCGATGCACACGCCCGTCGCCAGTGACCAGCCGAGCGCGGCCCGGCCGATATGCCGGCCGGCGATCATCACGAACATGGCGGCCCCGATCAGCACGATCCCGGCGATCTGGCTGATGGTCGCGGATTCGCGCAGGAATCCGAGCGTCACGAGCGCCGTGAACAGTGGCGCCGTTCCGCGCAGCACCGGATAGGCGGCGGAGAGATCGGCGATGCGGTACGCGCGGATCAGCGCGTAGAGATAGAAGCAATGGACCACCGCGCTCGCCGCCAGCCAGATCCAGGCGCCGTGCGGCAGCGGGACGAACAGGGTGAAGGGCAGCAGGAGGATCGCGCTGGTGCCGTCCGTCACCGCCCGCCCGGCCGCCTTGTCACGCCCGCCCTTCACGATCGCGTTGACGATCGCATGGATCGATCCCGACGCGATCATCAGAAGGGCGGCCAGGGTGAAGGCGGGCATTATTTCTCGTATGAACAATGGCTTGCGACGATGCGAGGTCAGTATGTTACGATATCGAAACCATCAAAGATCTGCTATACAGCCTATCGAAATTATCCAACATCAGGTGATCAGCCGCTTCAACCCTGCGATCGTATCCGCCTCTGCGGCCGGTTTGTCGGTGCGGATCCGGGCGATCCGGGGAAAGCGCATCGCCACCCCCGATTTGTGGCGTTTGGAGGCGTGGATCGAATCGAACGCGATCTCGAGCACCAAGGTCTTTTCAACCTCGCGCACCGGCCCGAACCGGTTGAGCGTGCTGCCGCGCACGAAGCGGTCGAGGAATTTCAGCTCCTCGTCGGTGATCCCCGAATAAGCCTTGCCGACCGGAAGCAACTCACCATCCTCGGTCCAGCAGCCGAACGTATAATCGGAATAAAAGGAGGAGCGCCGGCCGTTGCCGCGCTGCGCATACATCATCACGCAATCGGCGGTCAGCGGATCGCGTTTCCATTTATACCAGAGGCCGACGCGGCGCCCGGTCACATAGGGCGAATCGCGGCGCTTGAGCATCACGCCCTCGATCGCCGCATCGCGCGCGCCAGCCCGGATAGCTTCGAGTTCGGTAAAGTCAGCCGCATCGATCACCTGGCTCACATCGAACCGTTCCGGATCGAGCCGCCCGGCAAAGGCTTCGAGGCGCGGCCGTCGCTCTGACCAGGCCAGTTCACGCAGATCCTCAGGTCCGTCGAACAGGATGTCATAGAGCCTGACGAAGGCCGGATAGTCGGCGAGCATCTTCGTCGAGACGATCTTGCGCCCAAGCCGTTGCTGAAGCGCGTTGAAGCTCGCGGCACCCCCGCCCTCCTCGCGCCCGCCGCCCTGGAATTCGCCTTTCACCATCAGCTCGCCGTCGAGCACGCCGGGCATGGTGAAGTCGCGCGCCACCTCGGGAAAGCTGCCGGTAATATCGTCGCCCGCGCGGCTGTAGAGCCGGGTCTCGCCGCCGACATGGACGAGCTGGACGCGAATGCCGTCCCATTTCCACTCGGCCGCATAATCCTCGAGGCTGACGCGGAGATCCTCGAGCGGATGCGCCAGCATGAATGGCCGGAACACGGGCACATTGGCGGCGGTCGGCTGGCTTCCGCGTCCTTCGGCCCAGGCGAACAGCGAAGCATAAGGCGGCGCGATGCCGTGCCACACTTCCTCTACCGCCTCGACATCGAGCCCGAAGGCCTGAGCCAGGGCCGTCTTGGCAAGCCGCGCCGACACGCCGATCCTGAGCGCGCCGGTCGCCATTTTGAGCACCGCGAACCGTTCATCGGCATCGAGCCGGTCGAGCATCCCTGCCAGTGCGGCCGGCGCGTCGGAGCGGGACAAAGTGGCGAGCCGGTCGACAACCTGCGCCACTGTGAGCGGCTCGGCTTCCTCGGGGGGCGCCTTCGGTGTCGGCCAGAGCAGGGCCACCGTCTCGGCGCTGTCGCCGACATAGTCGCGGCTCATATGGAACAGCACCGGATCAACCCGCTCCTCGATCAGCGCCCGGATCATCGCCGGCTTCACCGCGGGCAGGTCGAGATTGCCGGTCAGCGCGGCCATCGCCCAGCCGCGATCGGGGTCGGGCGTGGCCACCAGATAATCGGCGATCAGCTTCAGCTTCGCGTTGCGCGAGCGCGTATAGATCAGGTGATCGAGCAGGTCGGCAAAGTCACGCATCGTCCCTCAACATGGCCGCGGCGGCGCGGTTCCGCCAGCGCGATCCTACTGGCGTTCGGCCGCGCCCCGGCTATGCTTGGCCGGATGCGCCGATTGCTCAAGGTCCTGCTCGTGCTCGGCACGATGTTCGCAATCGCGTGGATGTGGGGCCTTCACAACGCCCGTGCTGATCCCATTGTTCGCCAGACCCGCATCAACCTCCCCGACTGGCCCCGCGGCGCGGCACCGATCCGCGCCGTGCTGATCAGCGATATCCATATCGGCAATGGCGCGATGGATGGTGCCCGCCTGTCGCGGATCGTCGCGCAGATCAACGCGCTCAAGCCCGACATCGTGCTGATCGCGGGCGATTTCATCTATGGCCATGATCCGGTTGCGGCCCGGGGTTATGCCGCGGCGCTGGTCACGCCGCTTTCGGGCCTTCGCGCGCCGCTCGGTGTCGTGGCAACGTTCGGCAACCATGACGAATGGACGAGTCCCGCGCAGATCGATGCCGCACTGGCGCGGGCCCATGTCACGGTGCTGCACAACCAGGCGATAACGAGAGGGCCGCTCGCCATCGCCGGGATCGGCGATGCCTTTAGCGGCCATGCCGATCCATTCG
>Ga0105245_10003277_pt1 | contig 14527 bp, 16 predicted proteins | sample KBSM54metaG_FD_81523 | JGI IMG/M metagenome (GOLD analysis project Ga0105245, IMG submission 81523) | Miscanthus rhizosphere microbial communities from Kellogg Biological Station, Michigan, USA - KBS M5-4 metaG | ecosystem: Host-associated > Plants > Roots > Rhizosphere > Soil | place... | reverse complement strand
TCACCGACGAGATCGGTGCCATCCGGTTCTTGCTCGACCACGAGGTGAGCGGCGCGGTGAACCTGACGGGACCGCAACCGGTCACCAACGCGGAGTTCACGAAGGCGGTCGGGCGCGCGCTGCACCGCCCGACGTTGCTACCGGTCCCGAAGTTCGGGCCGCGCCTGCTACTGGGCCGCGAGGCCGCCGATGAAGTGGTGTCGGTGAGTCAACGGGTCGAGCCGATCGTGCTGGCGCGCGAGGGCTACCAGTTCCGGCACGAGACGGTCGACGCCGCCGTCCAAGCCGAACTCACCTAGCTCACTTGGGTTGCATGCGGACGCCGCCGTCGACGCGGATCGACTCGGCGTTCATGTAGCTGTTCGTGACGAGCTCGACCGCGAGCGTGGCGAACTCTTCCGACGTTCCGAGGCGATTCGGGAACAGCACGTCCCGCTTCAGCTTCTCCTTGAACGCCTCCGCGGCTTCGCCCTGCCCGTAGATCGGCGTGTCGATGAGCCCGGGAGCGATGGTGTTGACGCGGATGCCGACGGCCGACAGGTCACGCGCGATCGGCAACGTCATGCCGACGACGCCGCCCTTCGACGCGGAGTACGCGGCCTGACCGATCTGCCCGTCGTACGCGGCGACCGACGCGGTGTTCACGATCGCACCGCGCTCACCGGTGTCGTCGAGCGGCGCGGTCTGGCTCATCGCCGTGGCCGCGAGCCGGATGCAGTTGAAGGTGCCGATCAGGTTGATCTGGATGACCTTGGTGAAGATGTCGAGGCCGTGGGCCGACGAGTACTGCCCGTCTTTGCCGATCGTGCGCTGCGGCCAGCCGATGCCGGCGCAGTTCACGAGCACGCGCAGCGGTCCCATTTCCTTGGCGGCCTCGACGGCGGCGATCACGTCGTCTTCCGACGTCACGTCGGTGTGCACGAAGATGCCCTCGAGCTCCTTGGCCACGGGCTCGCCCTTGTCGTCTTGTACGTCGGCGATCACCACGTGGGCGCCCTTCGCCTTCAGCAGTCGGGCCGTCGCCTCACCGAGGCCCGACGCGCCGCCCGTCACGATCGCAGATGCTCCAGAGATGTCCATGGCGGTCGAACTTACCGACCCCGCACATCGCCCTCCCAGTCGACGATGTGGGCCCCGACCTCGTACAGCGCCTCGAGGATCGTGAGGGCGGCCGGCTCGGGATCGTCGAGCGTCGCGGGCGAGCCGGGCGCCCCCGGCTCGGGCCGGACCACGTGCTGTTTGCGGATCAGCGCGGCCACGATCGTCTGGATGAGCGGCTCCGCCGTGAGGCTGCCATCGGTCCACTGCAACTCGCGCACCTCGCCGCGGGAGCGGTAGCGGACGGCGAACGACGGCATCGGCTCATCATCGCTCGCGTTGCGGTGACCAACGACACGCGCCGAGCGGGACGGGAAACGGAGGGTGGTGGTGTTGGCTGCTGTCGTGGACGATTGGACCGAGCAACGGCAGGTCGACGGCCTCGAGATCACGATGCGGCCGATACACGACGACGACATCGAGCGGCTGCGCCGACTCTTCTTCAGGCTCTCGCCGGAAACGATTCATCTTCGGTTCTTCCAACCGGTGAAGGAACCGTCGGAGAAGATGCTGCACCACCTCGCCGAGGTCGACCACGAGCAGCGCCAAGCGCTCGTCGCGGTCGACGAGCACGGTGAGATCGTCGCCGTTGCGCGTTACGACCGTCACGACGGGTCAGACGACGCCGAGGTCGCGATCCTCGTCGAGGATGCGTGGCAGGGCCACGGCGTCGGCAAGGTGCTGCTGCGCCGATTGACCACCGACGCACTCGAGCACGGCGTGCACACGCTCACCGCGACGGCGCTCGGTGAGAACCGCCGAGTGCTCGCACTCGTGCACCACATCGCGCCCACGGTGCACTCACGCCTCGATCACGGCGAGTGGTACCTCGACATCCCCCTCGTCGCGTCCTGACGCTGCAGAGCGCGCCGTTCTCGAGTGTGGGACCTACGCGATCCGCGGGTGTGGCACTCGAGAATGAGGGTCAGATGAGGGTGAGGCCACCGTCGACGGCGAGGGTCTGACCGGTGATGTAGCTCGCGTCGTCGGACAACAAGAAGACCGTCGACGCCGCGACTTCCCACGCCGTGCCCTGCCGGCCAAGCGGCACTGGTGTGCGCTCGCGTGAGGGCCGGCCGCCCGACGCCCAGCGTCCGAGCGGTGTGTCGATCAGACCAGGGGCCACGACGTTGGCTCGGATGTTGCGACGCGCCCCTTCGAGCGCGACGTGACGGCACAGCCCGATGAGGCCCGCCTTCGACGCGTCGTACGCGGGGATGCGACTACCCGGCCTGAGGCCCGCCACCGAACTGATGAACACGATCGACCCACCCTCGGACATCTGCGGCAGCGCGTCGCGTGCGACGAGGAAGTGGCCGCGCAGGTTGACCGCAAAGGTCACGTCCCAGTCGTGCGCGGTCGTGCCCTTGAGCCCTCCCCCACGGCCGATGCCGACGTTGAGCACGATCGCGTCGAGCGGCCCACCGGCGAGCGTCGACGCGATCATGTCGCGGCACTCGTCTTCCGAACCGATGTCGGCGACGACGACTTCCGCCACACCGTTCTCCGCGGCCACCAACTTCGCCGTCTCTTCGGCCGCGGCCGCGTCACGATCGGCGCACACCACGACCGCGCCTTCGCGTGCGGCGACGACGGCAATCGCGCGCCCGTTGCCGATCGGCGCTTCAGGATCGTCGGACCGTTGCGTGCCCGCTCCGACGACGAGCACGCGCTTGCCGGCGAGACGAGGGCCGCTCACGCGTCGAACCCCGGCACGCCGGGCTCACGCTGCACGCCGAGCGAGTTCAGCGTGAACGACACGAGGTGGTACTGCCCGATCACCATCGGCACTTCGATCAACTGCGGCACGTCGTAGCGCGCAGCCAGCACGGCCCACGTGGCGTCGGTGATGCACGCGTCGTCGTGCAGCTCGTCGGCGGCTCGGACGAGCGCGGCGTCGAATGGGTCCCAGCCCGGCGCGTCGGGGCCGTCCTTCAATCGCTCGATCTCCTCGTCGGACACGCCGGCCCGGCGAGCGATGATCACGTGCTGCCCCCACTCGTACACGGACTGGCAACGCCAACCAGTGCGCAAGATCATCAACTCGCGGTCACGCGCCGGGAGCTTGCCGGCGAGCAGCTTGCCGCCGAAGGGCATCCACTTGCGGAACAGACCGGGCGCCCGCACGAGGGTGGCGAAGATGTTCGACGCGGGCAGACCGGTGGCCCCGGCGCCTCCGAGCAGCTCGCGGGCTTGGTCGTCTTGTTCCTCGGGTGCGAGGGGCGGGACGCGGGGCGATTGCGGACGGTTCGGCACGCGCCGAACCGTAGTCAGATGCCGCTACTTGATGATGCCGCCGAGGCTCGTCGGGCTCGGAGGACTGGTCGCGGGCAGCACGAGGGTCGACAAGCTTCCGTCCAATGCACGCGCATAGAGCTCGACGCCACCCGTGGTGGTCACCACGGCCGCGATCGGGCTCGTGACGATCCATCCGACCGACGACCAATCGCTCCACGTGCCAGCCGTCGAGCGGCGGGTGGCGACCGCGTTGTCCGCGCCCCGAGCGAAGAGGTCGATCACCCCCGGAGCTGACGAGACGGCACCTGGCGTCGAGGCCACCACACCGCCGAGCGATGACCACGGACCCCACACACCTCCGACGGCGCGGCGGGTCCACATCGCCTTGTCACCGCCGACGGCGAACACCTCCACGGTTCCCGCGGCAGACGATGCTCCGGCGGCCGCGGTCGTGATGAACCCGCCGAGGGACTTCCAGCCGTCCCATACGCCGTTGGAGAAATGCCGCGTCCACAGAGCGTTGTCGCCGCCGCGAGCAAAGAGGTCAAGCTCGCCAGGTGCTGACGCGACGATCGCGGGCGCGGTCGTCACGAACCCGCCGAGCGACTGCCAGCCGCCCGACGTGCCGGAGTCGATCTGTTGTGTCCAGATCGCATTGTCCCTACCGCGCACGAGCACTGTCACGCTTCCAGCGCGAGACGACGCGGCCGCTGGCGCAGCGGTGATGATGCCTCCAAGACTTCGCCATGGCCCCCACGTGCCCCCGGATCGCTCGCGAGTCCACAACCCATCATCAGAACCGCGAGCAAACGCATCCGACACGCCGCTTCCGGGGCTCGCCGCGCCCGGTCCGTCGCCCATCGCCACAGGACCGCCACGGCCCGCCGGGTCGTGCAGCCATCCGGTCGCAACCTCGTACCCGAACCCACCGACGACCCAATTCGTGACCGTCAGTTGTCGCCAACCGTCGACCGAGTCGTTCTGTGACATCAACATGATGGTGCCGTTGCCGCTCGTCGTCACCGTGCTGGCCACGACCACTGCGACGTGACCGAAGTGGGTCGTCACGTAGGGATTGCCGGGATCGTCGAACGAGATGACATCGCCCGGCATCGGTGCGACGCCGACGGTCCCGTTGCTCACCTTCTGGAGGTTGCCCCCGTAGGTGGTTGAGTAGTTCGTGACGACGGTGTTGCCGTTCGCGCCGTATGCCGTGACGCCATAGACCTGGCCCATGAAACGCATCGCGAGCTCGACGCACTCCCATTCGAAGTGTCCCCAGCCGGCCCGCGACCAGCGCACCGTTGGCGCGGCATCGCCCGAACGGCGAGGTCCGCACACCGGGACGCCGAGGTAGGACGCGCCGAGCCGGTGCGCCCCCGGGCCGGTCCAGCCCGCCGCAGTCGCCACCGTGTTCCAGTGGTTGGCGTCGCAGTCGCCATCCCACCAACTCGGAGCACCCACGTCGGCGTGCGCCGGAGAGGCGGGGGCCAGCACGAGCGCGATCGAACCCACCAGCGCGATGAGCACCAAAAGGGCAATATGCCCGAGTACGGTCCGCCGACAAGCCATCACTAGGGCTTCGGCCGAACGTCGCCGCGACCTTTAGGCGAAGATGGGGCGAATGCAGCGCTACACCGTGATCTCGGCCGACTGCCATGGGGGCGGCGCCGTGCTCGACTACCGGCCCTACCTCCCGTCGGCGCTGCACGACGACTTCGATGCGTGGCTCGCCGACTTCGACAACCCCTACGACGATCTCGAAGGCGACGAGGCGGGGCGCAACTGGGACGCCGAGCGAAGGCTCAAGGAACTCGAGGCCGACGGCATCGTCGGCGAGGTCATCTTCCCGAACACGATCCCGCCGTTCTTCCCGCAGGCGTCGCTCGTCCATCAGCCGCCCGCTGCGAACGCGGGCGATCTCGAACGACGGTGGGCCGGCCTACGCGCCCACAACCGTTGGTTGGCCGACTTCTGCGCCGCCGCCCCCGGCCGGCGCGCCGGCATCGCGCAGATCCTGTTGCACGACGTCGACGCCGCCGTCGACGAGATCCGCTGGGCGAAGGCCGCGGGCCTCACGGGCGGCGTGCTGCTGCCCGGCGCACCACCGGGCTCGGGTCTCGCACCGTTGTACGCGCCGGACTACGAGCCGATCTGGTCGACGTGCGAAGAGCTCGAGATGCCGATCAACCATCACACCGGCAGCGCGTCGCCCGACTACGGCGACTATCCCGAGGCCAAGGTGATGTTCCTCATCGAGGCCACGTGGTGGGCGCATCGCACGCTGTGGCAGCTCATCTACGCGGGGGTGATGGAGCGCCACCCACGGCTGTCGTTCGTGTTCACCGAGCAAGGCACGGCGTGGATCCCCGAGACGCTTGCGATGCTCGACAACTACTACGCGCGCATGTCGAGCGCGGGCGGGTCGCAGGAGCATGCGTACGGCGCCGAGGTGATGACGCGACTCTCGTTGAAGCCGAGCGAGTACTGGGCGCGCCAGTGTCACGTGGGTTCGAGCTTCATCCGTCAACAAGAGGTCGGCCTGCGCGCGCAGGTCGGCATCGAGAAGATCATGTGGGGCAGCGACTTCCCGCACAAGGAAGGTTGCTGGCCGTACAGCCAGGAGCACCTGCGGCTCGCGTTCGCCGATGTGCCCGTCGACGAGGTGCGCGCCATGGTCGGCGGTAACGCGGCGCGCGTCTACGGCTTCGACCTCGACGCGCTCGCGCCCATCGCGGCGCGCGTCGGACCATCGATTGACGACGTTGCCCGTCCGCTGGCGATCGACGAGATCCCTCGCGAAGGGTTGCGTTGTCCGGCATTCGCGCTCGCCGCGGCAGCGCGATAAGGAGAGACCATGGGACGAGTTCGGTACGGCGCCCGTACTGCCGAAGAGCTGGTCAACCGAGAGGTCAAGGCGACATCGGTTGGCGCGTGGGCCACCTCGCTCGTGGCCATCTTCGAGACGGACCCCGACGTGATCGCCGCGGTGCTGCCACCGCCGCTCGAACCGTCCGACGAGCCACTCGTGCGCGTGACGGTTGCGTCGGTCGACCTCGGCCGTGGGCTGCCGCCGTTCGGGGCAGGCACGTTCGCGGTGCAGGCGCGTCACGAAGGGACCGTCGGCAACTACCCGCTCGTGATGCCGATGACGACCGAGCAATCGGTGATCGGGGGCCGCGAGACGTTCGGGGAGCCGAAGAAACTCGCCGAGGTCACGCTCACCCGCGACGGCGACAACGTCAAAGGCCTCGTGACGCGCCTCGGCACGACGATCATCGAGATCGGCGGACGAGTGACTGGTCCGCTCGACCCGATCGAGGGCTCGCGCACCGACTTCTACTTCAAGTTCCTCCCTGCGCCCGACGGCAAGGGCTTCGACAACGAGGCGTCGCTCGTCTACTGCCATCGCGAAGAGTCGTCGCGCTCCGTCGAGGGCGTCGATGGCGAAGTGATCCTGCGTGAGTCACGCTTCGATCCGGTGGCCGACATCCCCGTGCGCAAGCTGATCGGCATCTCGCTCTCCGAGCGCCGCAGCGTGCAACGCGGCGAGATCGTCAGCCGCGTGCCCGCCGAATGGCTCCTCCCCTACGTGCATCAGCGTTACGACGACCTTTCGCCGGTCGGCACCGAAGACTGATGCAGTCGCTCGAAGGGCGGGTGGCCGTCGTCACCGGAGGGGCCAGCGGTATCGGTCGGGCCATGGGTGAACGGTTCGGGCACGAGGGCATGAAGGTGGTGCTGGCCGACGTCGAGGCGCCGGTGCTCGAGGCCACCGTGAAGGAACTCGAAGCCGACGGTGTCGACGTCATCGGCCGCGTCACCGACGTGGCCGACTTCGATTCGGTGTGCCGGCTCCGCGACGCCGCGCTCGACGCGCACGGCGCGGTGCACGTGTTGTGCAACAACGCGGGCGTCGGAGCGGGCGCCTCGGGTCAGATGTGGGACCACGAGCTCAACGACTGGCGCTGGGCCTTTGGCGTGAACGTGTGGGGCGTCATCAACGGCATAAAGGCGTTCGTGCCCGGCATGATCGCCAGCGGCGACGAAGGCCACGTGGTGAACACGTCGTCGGGCAACGGTGGCATCGCTCCCCTGCCGAGCACCCCGATCTACGCGTTGACGAAGTCATCGGTCGTCACGTTGACCGAGTCGTTGTACGCGCAACTGCAAGCCGTTGGCGCGCGTGTGTCGGCGTCGGTGTTGTTCCCCGGCCCCAACGTGTTGCGCACGGGCTTGTTCACGTCGTGGCGCAACCGGCCCGCCGAGTACGCGAACCCGAACCCGCCTGCGAAGCCACCGACGACGATCGAGTCGTTCGAGAAGGCGATGGCCGACGCCGGCGTGCAGCTCGTGTACACGCCGACCGAGGAGGTCGCAGGCCGAGTCGTCGATGCGATCCGCGCCGACCAGTTCTGGATCCTGCCGCCCAGCGAGCGCACCGATGCACAGATCACGGCGCGCTCGCAGTCGATGCTGGCGCGCGCGAACCCCACGTATCTCAAAGAGCTCGGAGGCTGACACCGACATGGACCGCTACCTCGTGATCTCCTCGGACTGTCACGCTGGCCTGCCGAACGAGCAGTACCGCGAGTGGCTCGACCCGGAGTTCCGCGACGCGTTCGACAAGAGCCTCGCCGACCGCGCTCGCATGATGGAGCTCGCGCAGCGCGGCATCTTGAACGAAGAGTTCGCCGAAGAGTGGCACCACGACAACGAAGAAGGCCTCCGCGGCGGTTGGGACGCGACGCGCCGTGACAAAGAGCTCGACGCCGACGGTGTCGTCGGCGAGGTCATCTTCCCTGATGCCGACGCGGTGACCGCGGGCGCGTCGGCTCCGTTCGGAGCCGGTCTCAGCGCGGCGGGCGACGTGCCGGTCGAGTTGCTCATGGCGGGCGCCCGCGCCCACAACCGCTGGCTGGCCGAGCTGTGCAACGCGAGCCCGCATCGCCGCGCGGGCGTCGCACTGGTGCCGATCTACGACGTCGACGCCGCCGTGAAGGAGATCACCCGCGCTCGTGAATCAGGGCTGCGCGGCGGCGTCCTCATCCCGTCGATGTGGCAGCCGTACCCGCCGTATCACGACCCGTGCTACGAGCCGGTGTGGTCGGTGTGTGAAGAGCTGCAGATGCCGATCCACGTGCACTCGGGCGCAGCCGACAAGACCACCTACGGCCCGCACGTCGGCATGTACGTCACCGAGGTCCGCTGGTGGTCGGCGCGACCACTGCACTTCCTGCTGTGGTCCGGCGTGTTCGAACGCCACCCCAACCTGCGCTTCATCGTCACCGAGTGCGGCGCCTTCTGGGCCGCCGACCTGCTCTGGATGATGGACACGGCCTACGACCGCGAGCACGGAGCGAAGAAGCTCGGCGCCCAGCTCACGGCAGGGTTGAGCATGCGTCCGAGCGAGTACTTCGACCGCAACTGCGGCATCGGCGCGTCGAACACTCGACGACGCGAACTGGCTCGTCGTTACGAGATCGGCGTCGGCAACCTGATGTGGGGCAACGACTTCCCCCATCCCGAAGGCACGTGGCCGCACACGCGCAAATGGCTGCGCGACGCGTTCCACGACATCCCTGTCGACGAGACGCAACAGATGCTCGGCCTCAACGCGGCCGAGATGTACGGCTTCGACGTCGACGCGTTGCGCCCGCTCGCCGACCAGGTCGGCCCGACGCCCGACGAACTCGGCCAGACCGACGTCGACCTCACCAAGTGGGATGCGCTGCGCGCCGCCGGTCGTCCGTGGCTCACCGGCGTCGAGGCCTGATGGCCACTGCGGTCGCGTTCGATCCCTTCGAGGCCGGTTACGTCGACTCGCCCTACGCGCAATACGCGCGCCTGCGCGCCGGCGATCCCGTGCACTGGTCTGACCTGCTCCACGGCTGGGTGCTGACGCGGTACGACGACGTGGCGCACGTGTTGCGCGAGCCAACGATCAGCGTGGAGATCGACAACGCGCTGCCGACCCCCGCGGTCGACACCGAACGGCAACGGATGGCCGAGCGCGGCGGTAAAGCCGACACGCTCGTACTGCGCGACGACCCCGACCACGCTCGGCTGCGGCGCTTGATGCAACAACCGTTCGGCATCCGCGCCATCGCCGACCTGCGCGAGATGGTGCGTGTGCGCATCGACGCCGCCATCGACGAGCTCGTGCCGCGCGGCGAGATCGACGTGATCGGCGACTTCGCGTACCCACTGCCGGTTGCGATCTTCTGCGAGATGCTCGGCATTCCCGACGAAGATTCGCCGCGCTTTCGCGACTGGACCTCCGCGGTCGCCCGCAACCTCGACCCCGTGATCAGCGCGGAAGAACGCAACAAGTGCAACGCGCTGATGGACGAGATGGAGCTCTACTTGATCGAGCAGATCGAGGAGAAGCGACGCCATCCGGCCGACGACATCATGACCGAGCTCGTGCACGCGGAGGAGCAGGGCGATCGTCTCTCGCGCGACGAGCTCGTCGCGCAGCTGGTGACGCTCTACGTCGCCGGCCACGAACCGACCACGGCCTTGATCGGCACCGGGATGCGCGCGCTCATCGAGAACCCCGCGCAGCTCGCGCTGCTCGAGGCCGATCCGTCGCTCTTCCCGAACGCGGTGAACGAGTTCCTTCGCTGGGACGGGCCGAACCAGTTCGTCCGGCGCGTCGCGACGGCACCGATCGCTCTCGACGGCGGCATGATCGAGCCCGGCCAGGTCATCTACTGCTGCGTCGGCGCGGCGAACCGCGACCCCGAGCGATTCGGTGTCGACGTCGACGAGGTACACATCGACCGCGCCGATGCATCGCATCATCTGCAGTTCGGGATGGGTGTGCACTCGTGTCTCGGCGCGCACCTCGCTCGCCTCCAAGCCGAGCTCGCGCTGCGAGCGCTCGTCGCGCGGCTCCACGATGTCGCGCTCGCGGGTCCTCCCGCGTGGAGCGAGCGCATGGTGATCCGCGGGTTGCAGCACCTGCCGGTGTCGTTCACCACGTCGTGAACGCTCGAGCCATCTGGCAGGCAATCGAACCGATCCACGCCGTCACTTACTTCGCGGACGAATGCGAAGACGCGTTCCGCACCGCGGGGCTCAAGGGCTTCTGGATGGGCTACTTCGCCGGACGGTCGGCACCGATGGGCGAGGTCGGCCCGGAGATCGTCGAGGCGACGTTCTTCAACTTCCACCCGAGCATGGTGCAGCGGGCGCTGCCCGACGCGTGGACGTACGCGACGGCGGCCTCCCTGCTCGACGTGCGGGCCAACACGTCGGCCGCGGTGTTGCGTCAGCTCGTCGACGGCATCGACGACCACGCGGCCACGCTGCTTCCCCTCATGCAGCGCGCGATCGACGCCGCGAACGCCGAAGGTCGACCGCTGTTCGCCGCGAATCGAGACGTAACCGCTCCAGACGATCCGGTCGCCGCATTGTGGCAGGCGACGACAGCGCTACGCGAACACCGCGGCGACGGGCATGTAGCTGCGCTCACGGCCGCGGGACTCGACGGCTGCGAGACGCACGTCTTGTTTGCCATGGCTCACGGTGTGAGTCGCGATCTCTACCTGCGGAGCCGCGGTTGGTCGGACGACGACTGGTCGGCCGCGGAGCAGCGGCTGCGCTCCCGCGGCGCCGGCCCCGACTTGCTCGCCGCCATCGAAGCTCGCACCGACGCCCTGGCGTGGCAGCCATACGAGGGGCTGTCCGATGCCGACGTCGACCTGCTGGTGCACACCGCATGCGAGGTCGCGGCCGCCATCGACGCGTCGGGCCTGTACCCCTATCCCAACCCGATCGGCCTCCCGGCCCCCGCCGGGGCGTAGCGTCAGGACCTCATGGGCGAGATCCTGGGGCGGTTCACGGGGTTCGAGCGAGCGCTGCTGGTCGCCGCGCTGGTCGCGGCACTCGCCGCCGTTGGTGTGCTGGGTCGCGGCGACGGCATCGCCTCGCTGCTCCTCTGCCTCGTCGTCGCGGGCGCCTGCGTCGGCGCCGCCGGTGGGTCGCGCAAGCGCCGGCTGATGGGTGATCGGCGCCAGCTCGGCCCGATCGAAGAGCTCGAGCACACCTATCCACTCGCCTTCGTCATTGCGTCGGGTGCGGTGCTCGCACTGTTGCTCACGGCCAACAACGGACCGCTGATCGGCATCGTGTACTTCGGCCTCTGGGTCGGCTTGCAACTGGCGGCCGACCGCCTCTGATCATTCGGTTATGGCATCGGTTCGAGGGGCGGCACCGGGACCGAGATCGACGGGGATTCGGTACCGCCGTCGACCTGGAAGATCTTGCCGGTGACCCACGCCGATGCGGGTGACGCGAGGTAGAGCGCGGCACACGCGATGTCTTCGGGCGTGCCCGGCCGGCGCATCGGGGTGTTTGCTTCGAACTGCGCGCGCAGGGTCTCGTCGGTGAGCACCATCTCGAGCGACTCGGTGGCCACCCCGCCGACGCCGATCGCGTTGACGCGCACGCGCGGCGCGAGTTCGGCCGCCATGTTCTTGGTCATCATGTTCAGCGCGGCCTTGCCGGCTGCGTAGGCGACGAAGCTGGTCTGCACCATGTCGCTCGAGCGCGACGAGATGTTCACGACCGATCCCTCGCCCACCGTGTCGACCATCTGACGGGCCACGAGCTTCGTGAGCAAGAACGCGGCGGTCACGTTGAAGCGCAACGCGTTCTCGAAGAACGCCTCGCTCGTGTGCATCGCAGGACGCGGCGGCGTGCCACCCGCGTTGTTCACGAGCACATCGACGCGCCCGAACTCCTCGATCGTCGCCGTGACAAGTCGCTCGAGTTGGTCGGACTGCATCACGTCGGTGGGCACGGCGATGGCGCGACGACCGAGCGCGCGCACCTCAGCGGCCACCGCATCGATGTCTGCGTCAGTGCGCGCCGCGCACACGACGTGCGCGCCCGCCTCTGCGAACCCCAACGCGATGCCGCGACCGATGCCTTTGCCGGCGCCGCTGATGATCGCCACCTTGTCGGTGAGCGTGAACCGGTCGAGGATCACAGCGCCGCTCGGCCGGCGATGACCGGAAGGTCGAGATAGGTACGGAGCCCCGGCTCCGCGGCGCACACGTAGGGCACCGAGTTCACACAGTGCATCGCGGTGGCCACGATGCCACGGTTGCGCTTGAGACCTTCTTCCAGTGAGGCCGGATGCAGACCGTGGAAGGTGACGAGCACGGGAGGATCGCCGGTGACCTCGACCTCGAACCGTTCTCGCCGGGGGCCGAACGTCCACGGCGGATCGAGGTGCTCCTCGCCCATCAACCAGTTGACCGCAGCGGTGACGACGGGCTCGCCGTTCACGAGCGCCTCCCAGCGGAAGCGTTGCGCGGCGACGAGACCCGGTTCGATGATGCCGATCGGCGAGTCGATCGGCGCGGTCGCCACCGCGAGGTCGTGCGTCGTACGCAGCTCGGGATCGATGACGAACCCGAGCTCGTCGGCCACCATCCGGATCGACTGCTGGAAGCCGTGACCGAGAATGTCGAGCATCATGCTCGTGCGCCCCACCTCAGGGGTCGCGCCGAAGAGCATGATGTCGCGCACGACGTCGACCGCGCTGTAGGTGCGGATGTCGGAGAACTCCTCCGCGCGCACGTGCGTGATCGATCCGGAGAGCGACGACAGCATCAGCGGGAAGATCTCGGTGATCCCACCCGGATGGATGCCCGTGCCGTGCAGCGTCACCCCGGCGTCCGCGCACGCGGCATCGATGCGCGCCGTCGTGCTGCGATCGGGATACCACCAGCCGAGCGGCGTCACGACGTTCTTGCCCGACCGCAGGATGCGCTCGGCGATCGCATGGTCGGCCATCACGGGGGCGTAGATCACGCAGTCGGCGTCGACGGCCAGCAGCGCGTCGATGTCGTTCGTGGCGGCGACGCCGATCGGGTCACCACCGGCGAGCTCGCCGGCGTCGCGGCCTTCCTTGTCGGCGCTGTGCACCCAGCAACCGACGAGCTCGAGCTCGGGATGGCCGAGCACCCCTTGGATCGCGGCGCGGCCGACGCCACCCGTTGCCCATTGGATGACCTTGATCAATCTGGAACCTCCACGTGTCGGAACCGCACCTCGACTCCACCCCAGACCTTGTCAGTGACGCGGCTCGCCTGCATCTCGGCCCGCTGGACGAGTTCGAGCTCGAACGCCGGCCCGAGCAACTCGGCGATCGAAGCGGCCCTTTCTTCCTCGGTGAACTTCTCGCCCGTGCGAGGGTGGGTCAATCGCTCGACGAACAACAGGCGCGTGCCCGGTGCGCTCACGCGGCGAACGTTCTCGGCGTACGCCTGATGTTCGCCCGCGGGAAGTTGGTGCAGGAACAACAAGTCGAGCACGACGTCATACGTCTTCGCCCGCCGCAACGGCCGCGCGAGGTTGGCCCGGCGAAACGTCAGCGACGGTGCGTTGCACCTCGCACGCGCCCGTTTGAGCGCGTTCTTCGAGCGGTCGACGCCCAGCACCTCGTGCCCGAGATCCGCGAGCCACTGCGACGTGTAGCCCAACCCACAGCCGAGATCGATCACCGAGGCGTTCGCCGGCAACCAGCCTTCTTCGCGGGCCGCGACCACCTCGCGGCGCGGTCCTTCCTCGAGCCAGGTGGGTACGCGGTCGCCTCCATAGAGCCGTCGCCATTTGCGCTTCCGTCGCAGGCTCCACAGGAACGAGTTCACGAATCGAAGCTAGTGAACGTGACCAGTTAGCTTCTGCGCCGTGTTGAGACTGCCCGTCATCGGAGTGGGGACCGTCGACCGACCAGTCGAGTACGGCGAGACAAAACTGAGCGACGGTCGCCAGTTGACGTGGGCGGTGTTCGGCGACCCCGACGGGACGCCGTTGTTCTGGTTCCACGGCACTCCGGGAGGGCGCAAGCAGATCCCGCCGGCGACCGCGCGCCAAGCGAAAGAGCTCGGCGTGAAGATCGTGTGCATCGCGCGACCCGGCGTCGGCAAGTCGTCCGATCACGCGTACGCGTCGTTCCGCGAGTCGGCCGACGACGTCGCGCAAGTGGCCGACGACATCGGCGCCCGGCGATTCGGCATCGTCGCGCTGTCGGGCGGCGGGCCATACGCGCTCGCGTGCGGGCACGAGTTGCCCCACCGCGTGCACGCGCTCGCCATCCTCGGGGGCGTGTGTCCGGTCGCCGGTCCCGACGCGTCAGAAGGCGGGCTCGTTGCGCTGTCCGCTCGCTTCAACT
>Ga0105245_10003275_pt1 | contig 14532 bp, 17 predicted proteins | sample KBSM54metaG_FD_81523 | JGI IMG/M metagenome (GOLD analysis project Ga0105245, IMG submission 81523) | Miscanthus rhizosphere microbial communities from Kellogg Biological Station, Michigan, USA - KBS M5-4 metaG | ecosystem: Host-associated > Plants > Roots > Rhizosphere > Soil | place... | reverse complement strand
GCGCCGGCCCGGCCGGCGGCCGCGTTCTGGCGCTCGAGCTCGGCGATCATGACGTCGTTCTCGGCGTGCACGATCGCGAGGCCACCGAGCCGCGCGACCTCCTGCATGCCCACGAAGAGCACGTCGTCGGGCACCTTGTAGGTGTCGTACGTCATGTAGAACTTGAAGCTCGGCAGCCCCCGCGCCGCGAGCGCCGCGAACTCGGAGACGCGCTCGATGTTCGGCTCGCGCAGGTTGACGTGCAGGCCGTAGTCGATCACCGCCTTGCCGGCGGCCGCCGCCAGCCTCGCCTCGACCCCATCCGCCAGCGTCAGCCCCGGCTCGACCTGGGCCTGGTCGACGATCGCGGTGACGCCGCCGAAGGCCGCGGCGATCGTGCCGCTGTCCCAGTCGTCGTCGTAGACCGAGGACGGCCGCTCGGTGCGCATGTGCACGTGCCCGTCGATCGCGCCCGGGATCACGAGCTTGCCGGTCGCGTCGATCTCGCGCGCGCCGTGCAGGCCCGACCCGATGCCGGCGATCGTCTCGCCGGTCACCCCGATGTCGGCGACGTAGTCCTCGTGCCCGGTCACCACCCGGCCGCCGCGGACGACGAGGTCAAACCTCATCCGAATCCTCTCCGAGGAAGGTCTGCTGGAGCGTGCCGGCCTCGTGCACCGAGACGACGAGCAGCGGCCCGCCGCCGGTGTTGCGGAAGCCGTGCGGCGTCTCCGGCGGCACCACCAGCATCTGGTTCGGGCGCAGCTCGACGACGTCGTCGCCGGCGGTCCAGCGCCCCTCGCCCTCGAGCAGGAGAAACGTCTCGTGGTAGGGATGCACATGCAGGTCGACGCCACCGCCGGGCGGCGTGCGGACGATGAACATCGAGACACCGGCGCCGCCCCGCTTCGCGCCCTCGAAGAGCCAGGCGGTGGGGCTGAACTGCATGTCGTCGAGATCGAAGACCGGGGCCGGGGAGCTCATCGATCGCCTCCATGGTCGAGTGTCGGCCTAGAGTGTGGCATGCCCGAGAACCACTTCGGCGAGGACGTCGCGGCCCGCTACGACGATCCCTCCGACAGCATGTTCGCCCCCTCGGCGATCGCGCCGGTGGTCGACCTGCTCGCCGGCCTGGCGGGCGACGGCGCCGCCCTCGAGCTCGGCATCGGCACGGGCCGCATCGCCGTGCCGCTGGCGCAACGCGCCATCCCCGTCCACGGCATCGACCTGTCCGAGGCGATGGTCGCCCGGTTGCGCGCAAAGCCGGGCGCGGAGCCGATCGGGGTTACGATCGGCGACTTTGCGACGACGCGCGTCGACGGCACCTTTACGGTCGCCTACCTCGTCTACAACACGATCAACAACCTCACCACCCAGGACGCCCAGGTCGCCTGCTTCCAGAACGTCGCCGCCCACCTGGCGCCCGGCGGGCACTTCGTGATCGAGGTCGGCGTCCCCGACCTGCGCCGGCTCCCGCCCGGCCAGACCGCCGTGCCCTTCACGGTCGCGCCCGACCGGCTCGGCTTCGACGAGTACGACGTCGTCGGCCAGGGCATGGTCTCGCACCACTACTGGCGCAAGGAGGACGGCGGCTTCGACTCGCTGTCCGTGCCGTTCCGCTACGTGTGGCCGGCCGAGCTCGACCTGATGGCCCGACTGGGCGGGATGTCGCTGCGTGAGCGCTGGAGCGACTGGGCGCGGAGCCCCTTCACCGCGGAGAGCACGAGCCACGTCTCGGTGTGGCGGAAGGATGGGCCCGCGGTCCCCGGCACCATGATTGAGACATCACGAACAAAGGAGTAGGGCGCCCGGTTCGCGCCTCGCGGCGCGCGAGGCGACAGGCGACGAAGGAGGAGACTGAGGAGGCTCCGACGCGTTGTGGTGGGCGGCCTTGTGGTCGCGCAGCTGATCGTCTCCGCCGGCACGGCCGGCGCGGCCGGCGCCGCGAAGCACTTCGGCCACGTGACGTGTCATCGCGGGACGATCAGGGCCGAGACCTACCGGTCGCTGAGGATCGCCGGGAACTGCACGCTCACGGCGAAGGGGACGGTCCACGTCAGGCGCAACGTCGTGGTGCGCGGGCACGGGTTCCTGAACACGCTGACCACCGGCACGTTCAACGTCGACGGCAATTTGACGGTGCGAAACGACGGGATCGCCGAGCTCGGGTGCAACGACGAGGTCGGCTGCCCGACCGAGTCGAACGCCCACATCGGCGGCAACCTGACCGGGGATGGGGCGTGGGCGGTGATCGTCGAGCAGGAGCACGTCGGCGGCAACATCACGATCGTCGGCGGCGGCGGCAGCCAGGCCTGCTCGTCGACCTGACTGATGGGCGAGCGGTTCTTCGCGACGGTGCATGACCGCACGGTCGGCGGCAACGTGGTCGTGCGCGGGGTGCACGCCTGCTGGTTCGGCCTGATCCGGTCGACCGTGGCCGGAACCGTCAAGGTGGTCGGCAACCCCTTCGGCGACCCGGACGCGGACGAGATCGTGATGAACGATCGCCGGCAACCTGTCGTACTTCAACAACGTCCCGGCAGCGCAGCCGGGCGACTCGATGGGCTCGCCGAACACGGTCGGCGGCCAGAAGCGCGGAGACTGCAAGAACCTCTAGGCGGCGGCTAGGGGGCGCGGGGCCCGCCCACTCGACGGGCCCCGCGCGCCCCGCCCCTCGTGCGAGAGGGGCGGGGCACGTGTCAGCCCCGGGCGGTTACTGCTGGTACCGCGCGAAGTGGTTGACGGCCACGCCGGAGATCCGGGTGAACTCACCGCCGACCGCGACGCGACCGAGGTCTGCGCCGACCGCCTCGATGCCGAGAGCGGTGTTGACCGTGGGCGCCCACGGCTGGAGCGCGCCGGTGGCCTCGTCGAAGGCCGCGAGCTTCGACCGCGCGGCCGACCCCGGCCGACCCACGCAGAAGAAGTTGTTGCCCGGCACCGGGCCGCAGTAGGTGCTGTAGTGGCCGCCCGCGTAGACGACCCCGTCGGTCACACCGATGCCGACCACGTTGCCGTTGAAGCCGGCCTGCCAGTTCAGCGTGCCGTCCTCCATGTTGAGGCTGAGGGCGGTGCCGCCGTTGCCCGTGCCCGACGCGAACAGGGTGTTCCCGTCCTGCGTCATCTGGATCACCTGGAACGGGCGATACGGGAAGCCCGGAGGCGGGATGAACGTCGGCGGGCCGCTGTAGGCGAACGGCACGAACGAGCCGTCCGTCGTGTTGACGGCGCCGATGCCGATGCGCCCGTCACAGCCGGAACCGACCGGGCACTGCTGGAAGCCGCCCTCGACGATCCGGCTCTGGCTGGTGTCGGTCGCGAGCGCGCGCACCTCGGCGTCGACGACCGGCTGCCACGTCGGGATGTACGTGTTGGTGGTGGCGTTCACCTCCATCAGGAACGACCGCGGGCTGGTGAACGCCCCGCCGACGTAGAGGTTGCCGTTCGCGATGACGAGCGCACGCACGGCCTTGTTCGGCCGCGACGTGTTGGCGAACGCGGTCACGACCGCGCCGCTCGTGTTGTTCACCTCGGCGATGTTCTTGTGCGTCGCGCCGCCGACGGTCGTGAACGAGCCACCGAGGTACACGTTGTTCCCGGCGGGCAGGATCGTGTACACCGTGCCGTTCACGTTCGGGTTCCACGGCAGCACGTTGCCCGTGGTCATGTCGATCGCCGCGACGTGGTTCCGCGTGACGGTCGTCGCCCCGTTCGCCGAGGTCAGCGCGGTGAAGCTGCCACCGATGTACGCCGTGTTCCCGACCACGATCATGTCGCGGACGGTGTTGTTGGGCTGGTAGCCAACCAGCGGGGTCTGCGTCACGACCGCCGCTTCCGCTGCCGGCGCAACCATCATCGCACCTGCCACAGCGAGCGCAGCGGCAACGGCAACGCGCGTTTTGCCAAGCCGTCTCACTTGCCCTCCTCCTGCCACCGAACGTCTTCAGCCGAACGGGTCCCCGCCGGCCACACTCACTCCGTTATCCACGCAAGTTGCGAAGAAGGCAACAAGAGAAGAACAAGTCAGGTTGGCCGGGCGCGCGGAGGGTCGCCGGCTAGACGCCGACCGCGTCGCCGACGCTGACGCGTCCGGGCTCCACGACCTCGCCGTAGACGCCGAACGGCAGCGGCTCGGTGCGGCCGTCGCGCCGGTAGCGGGCGAGCGCGCCGAGGGTGTCGAGGTCGGAGGTGCCCGTGTCTGGGTCGCACTTCGTGACGACGCACCGGCCGACGTCGCCCAGCGGCCGCACCACGGCGGCGCCGATCCGGACGCAGCCGCCGATCCAGCCGTCCTCCTCGTGGGCACCGACGCCGTCGATCTCGAACAGCATGCGGAACCGGCGGCCGTCGACGGGGTGCTGGCCGACCTCATCGCCCAGCCGCTCGAGCGACGCGCGCGAGACGATGGACACCCAGCCGCCCCGATCCGCGCCGCGGTCGACGGCGCCGCGCTCCGACCACAGCAGCGTCAGGGGGAAGCCGGCGAAGCGGACGAGCGCGTCCTGCCACGGGCCGATCACCCGCCGGGAGGGATGCGGCTCGCCGTAGAGCTTCGCCTCGACCGGCTCGCCGAGCTCGACGTGGCCGGCGAATTCGGTCCCGTCAGGGAACCGCAGCGACAGCCTGCCGGCCGCCTCGTCCCAGGTCGAGCGGATCCGCATCAGCTCCGGGCACAGCTTGCCGTTCACCAGGCGCCCGTCGGCGGTGATCATCCAGAACCGGCGATCGCCGACCACGCCGGACGTCGTGAGCTCCACGGTGTCGGGATGGCTCAGCCCGAGCGACTTCACGGGAGCGATCGAGACGCGTTTGACCCGCCCACTCATGGCCGGAGTATCGACCATCCGCCCGGCCGGCGGCGCCGGCGGCCCTCAGCGAGCGGGCGCGGAGATCCTGATCGTGCGAGACGCGGGTCGCTTCCGCCATCGCGTGACATCCTGCGCCGGTGGACCTGCCGCGCGAGGACGAGCTCCGCGCCGAGGCGACCGCGCTCCTGCGCGACCTGCTGCGGATCGACACGAGCAACCCGCCGGGCGGCGAGACGCCGGCGGCGGCGCACCTTGCCCGCTACCTGGAGGGGCACGGCGTCGAGTGTGAGCTGATCGCCCGCGATCCTGGCCGGGCCAACCTGGTGGCCCGGATCCGTGGTCGCGGCATGGGGCCGTCCCTCGCACTGCTCGGGCACACCGACGTCGTGCCGGCCGACGACCCGCACGCCTGGACGCATCCGCCGTTCGCCGGACATGTGGACGATGCCGGCTATATCTGGGGCCGCGGCGCGGCGGACATGAAGAACGAGCTGGCGACGCGCGCGGTCACGATGGCCGCGCTCGGCCGGGCCGGGTACCGCGGGAACGGCGACCTCGTCCTGATCGCCGAGGCCGACGAGGAGGACGGGAGCGAGGCTGTCGGCATGCGCTGGCTGGTCGAGGCACGGCCGGACATCGCCACCGACTATGCGCTCAACGAGGGCTCGGCGGAGCGGCTCGAGCTGCGCGACGGGCGCACCGTCGTCCCGGTCACCGTCGGCGAGAAGGGCGCCTGCGTGGCGGTGGTGACCGCGATCGGCGAGGCCGGGCCGACGTCGCTGCCCCATGCCGGCGCGAACGCCGTGCCGCTGCTCGCCCGCCTGATCGACCGGCTCGCCACGTACGAGCCGCGCCGGCGGACGACGCCCGCGACGGCTGCGGCGCTCGCGATCCTGGCGGGTGGCGGCGGCAGCCTCGACGAGCGGCTGGGGCGGGCGGTCGGCCTCCACCCGATGCTGCGCGACCTGCTCGTGCCGCTCTATGCGACGACGATCGCACCGACCCGGCTCGAGGGCTCGACCGCGCTCAACGTGATGCCGGCCCGGGCGAGCGTCGAGTGCGACTGCCGCCCCGTCGCCGGAGCCTCGATCGACGAGCTCCGTGCCGAGCTCGGCGAGGCCCTGGGGGACGACATCCCGTACGAGATCGCCTACCCCGAGCCGCTCGCCGGCGGCTCCGTCTCACCGTTCGAGACGCCGCTCGCGGATGCGTGTAGGTCATGGTTCGCGCGCAACGACCCGGGGGCGACGCTGCTGCCCATGATCTGCAACGGGTTCACCGACTCGCACTACCTGCGCGAGGCGTTCGGGACGATCGCGTACGGTATCTGGCCGGTCAGACATACGCCGAACGAGGTGCTGGCCGGAGGCGTGCACGGCCGCGACGAGCGCATCCACGTCCGCGACCTCGGCTACGCCACGGCGTTCCATCTCGACGTCTGCCGGGCGATCGGACGGCTCGAGCGATAGGAGACGAGCGGGGCGCGCCGGTGCGAGCCCCGCTCGTCTCCCGCCCGTCCGCGCTACGGGAGCGCGATCCGGCGCCGGTTGCGCGCACCGGTGGCAGCCCCGCCTGCGACGAGGACGACCGCGAGCACCGACACGGCGCCGACGGAGGCGGCCGCCCAGTCGAAGCCGCCGCCGTCCGACTCCGCGACGTGGATGACGGCCTTCGGCTGGCGCACCGTGCTGCCGAGCACCAGCTCGTTGCGATGGACGGACGGCGTGGCCGCCATCGGACCGCGCATCGGGCCGACCTGGGCACCCTTCCACGCGAGGTGATCCGGGGCCGCCTGCGCAACCTGCGCCGCCATGGCGAGGACGATCGCAAGGCCGGCGGTGTAGCGGATCACGCGACTCATCGACATCATCTCCCGCTCCTTCCCTGCGGTAGTGAGATCAGGATGCCGTCACGCTACGACCGGGCGGCCGTCACGTCTGCATCGCGGAAAGCGGGCGCTGTGTAACGCCCGACGCACACGTGTCAGGCGTCGCCGGGCAGGCCGCCGCGGTAGGGCCCGGTCGTCGTCTCCGGGACGCGCGCGTAGGCCTCGGCCGGCTTCGTGGTCTCCGTCGCCACGCCGGCGCGGTGGCGCAGCGCGAGCTCGGAGACCGCGTAGCGGATCCCGTCGGGCGTCCCCCGCGCGCCGATTCCGATGAAGGCGCACGGCCGGTCCCCTGCACCGACCAGGATGTGCTGCGTCCCGGATGGGCAGTGCACGAAGTCCCACGGGCGCAGGCGTCGCTCCTCGCCCTCGATCAGGAGCAGGCACTTGCCGCTCAGCACCAGGAAGTCCTCCTGGTCCTGCTCGGCGTGGTAGTAGCCGTTCGGCTGACCGGGCCAGATGACCTGGATGTTGATGCCGAGCCGGGCGAAGTGCGGCGTCCCCTCGAACGTGACGCCGGCCCCGAACTCCTCGTTGTGAACCCACTCGGCCTCCCGCGCGTTCACGACGAACCAGCCCTCGCCGGACGGCTTCAGACCTCCCTCGCGCTTCTCCATCGGGGCTTCCGGCACCACGCCGGCATCGTAGACGGCGACCGCCGGGTTCCAGGGACTGCCGGCAACTTGACGAGTTACGGACGCTCGGGGATACTCCGCCCGTTTTGGCGCTCATTCCGCGAGCGCCGCCACGATTCGAGGGGGTAGGACTTGAGTACCGGATTCCAGGGCAGCCGGCGGGTGCTGCTGGCCGGGGCAGCCGTCCTTGCGACGGCGGTCCTGGCAGGGCCCGCCACTGCGTCGGCACCGTCCCGGCACCTGCTGGCCGGCAGCGCGCCGCGCTGGGTGAGCCACGCCACGACGGTCGCCGCGACCCCGAAGACGCAGCGGGTCGCATTCGGCGTGCTCCTGCACATGCGAAACCAGGCCGGCGCCGTGCGCGCGCTGCAAGCGGTGTCCGACCCCGCCGGCGCGGCCTACGGCCGGTGGCTCACGAACGCCCAGTTCACGGCCCGGTATGCCCCGGCACACGCGCAGGTCGCCGCCGTGCAGCGGTGGCTGCGGTCGCAGGGCTTCGCGGTCACGAAGACGTTCCGCAGCGGCATGTACGTCCAGGCGACCGGCACCGCCGCCCGGGTCGAACGGGTCTTCGGGACGACCCTGCGCCAGTACCGCTACAAGGGCGCGACGCTGCGCTCGAACGCGACGCCGCTGTCCCTGCCGGCCACCACGCCGGCGGCCGTCACCGGCGCGATCGCCGGCATCGTCGGCATCGACCAGGGATCGGCCCTGAAGCAGCCGGCCGCCACCGAGCCGGGGCCGCCTCCGGGCGCCCGCTACGGCGTGCAGCCGTGCTCCCGCTACTACGGACAGAAGATCGCGAGGAACAAGCCCAAGGCGAACGGCAGGCACCGCCCGTACGTCATCTGCGGCTACGGGCCGCAGCAGTACCAGGCCGCCTACGGTGAGTCCGGCCTGATCGCGCACGGCATCGACGGCCGCGGGACGACGGTCGCGATCACGGATGCCTACGCGGCTCCGACGATCCTGAAGGACGCCCAGATCTACAACCGCGTCCACCACCAGCCGAAGTTCGCGCGGGGCCAGTTCCGCCAGATCATCCCCGCGAACAACGGGTTCGACCAGATCAACCTGTGCGGCGCACAGGGCTGGTACGGCGAGGAGACCCTGGACGTCGAGGCCGTGCACGCCATGGCTCCGGGCGCGAAGGTCGTCTACATCGGCGCGTCCGACTGCCTGAGCGGGCTGGACAACGCCTGGGCGGGTGCGATCGACGACCACGTCGCGGACGTCATCACGAACTCCTGGACCGACGGCACGGACGACATCAGCCTGCTCGGCCAGGCGTACGTGGACTTCTACAACCAGTTCTCGCTCGAGGCGGCGCTGACGGGCATCACCGTCAACTTCTCCTCGGGTGACGACGGCGACCACACCGCCGGAGGCACCGACCTTGCGTCCAAGACGGTCGAGTTCCCGGCCGACGTTCCGTGGGTCACCGGGGTCGGCGGCACGAGCGTGCTGATCGGCCGCCATGGCCACTGGCTGAACGAGTACGGATGGCAGACGGCCTACTCGGATCTGACCGACGGCGCCTGGGGCCCGGCGGTCTACAACTCCGGCGGCGGCGGCGGCACCAGCGTGCTGTACAGGCAGCCGTGGTATCAGAAGGGCCGCGTGCCCTCGAGCATCTCGGAGTACTACGGCAGCACCCCGATGCGCGCCGTGCCCGACATCTCCATGCCGGGCGACCCGAACACGGGCTTCCAGGTCGGCGAGACCCAGGTCTTCCCGAACGGGACGTACTGGGATCAGTACCGGATCGGCGGCACCAGCCTCTCGTCGCCGCTCCTGGCCGGCGTGGTGGCGGTCGCGAACCAGCGGGCGCACCACAAGCTCGGGTTCATCAACCCGCTGTATTACCGCCTGCTGGGCTCGGGAGCCCTGCACGACATCGTCGCCCCCCGCAAGCCGGTCACACAGGTGCGCACCGACTTCGCGAACTTCCTGAACGCGGCGGAGGGCAAGCTGTTCCGGCTCCAGACGGTCGACGTCCAGACCTCGACGCTGCACAGCGTGCGCGGCTACGACGACGAGACCGGGGTCGGCACGCCGCGCGGCCCGCGGTTCTTCGCGGCCGCGGCACACCGGCACCACTAGCCCGGCGACGGGCCCGGGCGGCCGCAATCCGGCCGCCCGGGCCCGCACCATCGACCGCCGTGCGTCAAGTCGCACGAACGGGGGATGCACGCCGCCTCCCTGCGGACGACTACGGGCAGACAATGCCCAGGGGCCTCCGCACCGTCGATTCACCGCCGGCGATCGCTGCCGTGGTCGCCATGCTCATCGGCCTGGTCGCCTCCGTCCAGTTCTCGGTGCCGACATCGCAGACCTACGGCATCGCCACCCTCTACCTGTGGCCGATCGCGATCGTGGCCCTCTGGTTCGGCGCGCGGATCGCCGTCGGCGTCGTCGGCGCCGTCATGGCGATGCAGGCGGTCTGGGTGCTGACGGTGGCCCCAACGTCGGCGACCGGCGGCCTGGTCTCGGTCGTCCTGCGCAGCGCCACCTACCTCTTCATCGCGAGCCTGGTCGGCCACTTTGCCAGCCGACTGCGCCGCGCCGCCCTGTCCGATCCCCTGACGGGGCTCGCGAACCGCCGGGCCTTCTTCGAGGAGGTGCGCCGGCGCAGCCAGAACGTGGGCGCGATCGGCGTCGTCACGTGCGACGTCGACGGCCTGAAGACCATCAACGATCGCCACGGGCACGACGCCGGCGACAGCGCCATCCTGCGCACCGGCCAGGAGCTGCGCCGGATCGTCGGCCGGGACGGGTTCGTGGCCCGCTTCGGCGGCGACGAGTTCCTGGCGCTGACGACGCCGGAGACGGCTGCGCGGATCGGTGCCACGCTCAACCCGATCCCCGGCGCCCGGGTCGGTGTCGCCGTCCACTCGACCACGGACGGCTCGATCGACGCCGCCATCGCCGCGGCCGACCAGTCGCTCTATCGGGCCAAGCGGCGCGCCGCCTAGCGACCGGGACGGCATCATGTACGGTAGGCGGGGATGGGGTACTCGACCCTGCTGTTCCTGCATGTGACGTCGGCGTTCACGATGGTGACCGCGGCAGGTCTCTTTCTCGCCGTCGCGCTGGCCCAGCGCAGCGACCGTTACTCGGCGACGGCGCTTCGGCTTGCCCCCGTCGCGAGCATCCTCTGGCCGATCGGCGGCTTGCTGGCCATCGTCTTCGGCGTCTGGCTCGCCCTGCACGACTCGCAGTACTCGCTCGCCGACGGGTGGATCATCGCCGCCATCGTCCTGTGGGTGATCGGATCGGCGATCGGCGGTCGGCTCGGGGCCGGCTACCGCAAGATGGCGACGTCCGGCGCCGCCGCCGACCCCTCGGCGCTGGTGATGAACCTGGCGCTGATCCTCACCCTGGTCGTGATCCTGATCGACATGATCTACAAGCCGGGGGCGTCGTGACCGTCCTTGTGATCCGCCCGGACAGCTGGAACCTGCCGCTGCTCCTGCACGTCGGCGGGGCGATGGCGCTGGTCGCGTCGGTCACCGTCGCGGCGGTCGCGCTCATTCAGGGGTGGCGAACGGGCGCCCCGTCATCGGCCGCGCTCAAGCGCTTCGGCGCGCGGACGCTGCTCTACGCCGCGATCCCGTCCTTCCTCGTCATGCGCATCGCGGCGGAGTGGATCCTTTCCAGGGAGCATCTCTCCAACTCGAACGCCGCATGGATCGGCGACGGGTTTCTGGCCGGCGACGCCGGCGGCCTCGTGCTCTTGATCGCCACCATCGTCGCCAACGTCGCGGTGCGCCGCGATCCCGACTCCGGGCTCGGCAAGCTGGCGAAGGTCGGCGCCGGCCTCTCGGTCGTGCTGATCGCGCTCTACGTCTTCGCCGTGTGGGCGATGACGACGAAACCATCCTAGGCCTCCGGCTGCTCGTTTTCGTCGACGACCGCACTCGTGATGTGCGGATCCGCGAGCAGCCGCGCGATTGCCTCGCCGACGTCGGACTGGAGCTCGCGGTCGAGCACGATCTCGATCCTGACGGCGTCCTCGGAGCCGACCTTGACGTCGGGGAAGGCGCGATCGGTTACGCCGCCGACCGTCGTTCGGACGAGCTCGGCGAAGCCCGCCTGCTCGTCCGAGGCGCCGACCGCCCGGCCGGTGATCTCCATGCGCACCTTCGGCATGCCCACTCCGTACCCGCCGCCGCCCGCGTCTACTCGACGACCGCGAGGCGCTCCCAGGAGCGCTTGGCGAGGAGCGGCACGACCTGCCCCTCGATGTACCGCTTGAAGTGCGGCGACCCGCGGTGCGCCTCGAAGGCGGCCTCGTCGTCGTACTGCTCGTAGAGCACGAAGCGGTCGCCGTCATCCTGCGAGCGGTTCACGACGAACGCCCGGCAGGCCGGCTCGGCGACCGTCGCGGCGCGGTGCAGCGCGAGGACGGAGGCGACCTCGTCCCCCTTCCCGGGCTTCGTGCGGTACTGCGCGATCACCACCAGCATGGTCCCGGCCCGGCGGGATCAGCCGGCGACGGCGCCGGCCCGCTCCTCCGCCTCGCGCAGGTACTGGTGGACGAAGGCGATGGCCATGCTGCCTTCGCCGACGGCCGCCGCCACGCGCTTGACGGGCCCGAGGCGGACGTCGCCGCAGGCGAAGATGCCGGGGACGCTCGTCTCGAGCAGGTACGGGTCGCGCTCGAGCTCCCAGCGGTCGGTACCCGCGAGCTCGGGGCCTGTGAGGACGTAGCCGCGCCGGTCACGGACGATCTCCGGCGGCAGCCAGCCGGTCTCCGCGTCGGCGCCGATCAGAATGAAGAGGCCGCCCGACTCGAGGGTCGTCTCGTCGCCGGTCTGCGAGTTCCGAACGACGATCGCCTCGAGCTTGCCCTCGCCCTCGACCCGAACGACCTCGCTGTGCGTCAGCACCTCGATGTTCGACCGGGCCGCGAGCTGGTCGAGCAGATACTGCGACATCGTCCGCTCCGGCCCCGCGCTGCGGCACAGGATCGTCACCGAGCGGGCGTGGCTTGCGAAGTACAGCGCCGCCTGGCCCGCGGAGTTGCCGGCCCCGACGATCTGCACGTCGAACCCGTGGCTGGCCGGCGCCTCGCTGCGGGCCGCGCCGTAGGCGACGCCCTTCCCGGCCAGCTCCTCGCCGCCGTCGATGTCGAGCCGGCGCCAGGTGACGCCGCAGGCCAGGATGATCGTGCGCGCCCGCAGGACGTCACCGCCGTCGAGGTGCACCTGGCGGGTGGACGCGTCGATGCGCGTGATCGCCCGCGTGACCAGGATCTCGGCGCCGAGCCGGCGGGCCTGCTGGAGCGCCCGGCTGGCGAGCTCGTCGCCCGAGACCCCCGAGGGGAAGCCGAGGTAGTTCTCGATCCGCGACGACGTGCCCGCCTGGCCGCCGGGCGCCTCACGCTCGATCACGATCGTGCGGAGGCCCTCCGACGCGCCGTAGACGGCCGCCGCCAGGCCGGCGGGGCCGGCGCCGACGATCACCGTGTCGTACTCCGCCGCCTCCGGCTCGGTGGAGAGGCCGAGCAGCTCGGCGACGCGCCGCAGCTGCGGCCGCACGACCGTCTTGCCGTCGACGACACGCAGCACGGGGCAGTCTTCCGGCGCGGGCACCGGGCCGTCCCACTGGTCGGTCAGGTCGTCGGCGCCCGGCTGCAGCCACTTGAAGGCAACCTGGTTTCGCTGCAGGAAGTGGCGCAGCTCGGCGCAGGCGGCGTCCCAGCGCTCCCCCACCACGAAGGCCCGCGGCACGGACGGCTCGAACGAGATGCCCTGGAGGCCGCGCAGACCGCTGATGCGGTGGCTCGCCAGCTGGCCGATCTCGCGGCCGACGTCGGGCGCGGCGGCCACCACCGCGTAGTAGTCGTCCGGATCGAGCCGCACGACCCGCGAGGGCTCCGCCGCGCGGAACCCGACCGGGAACGTCGTGCCCAGGGTGACGGGCACCTCGCCGAAGATGTCGCCGGGGGCACGCACGCCGACGACGCGGCCGATGCCCTCGACGTGCTTGACCGCCTCGATCTTGCCCTCGAGCAGCCCGAAGAGGGCCCGTTCGCCGCCCTCGTACGCCGCATATTCGCCCGCGGCGAGGCTGATGTCGGCGGCGGCCCGCGAGATCCGCTCGCGATCCGCCTCGCTCAGCCCGGCGAAGACGGCGATGCCTGCGATCTCCTCTGCCGTCACCATCGCCCCCAACGGTACCCGTTCCGGGCGGCACCGCGCAGCCCCACCGACTCGGCCCGCCGCCGGGATGCGGCCGCCGGCTTGTGGTAGAAGTGACGTCGTGGCGAGGGACGGGACGGCCGACGAGTCGCAGATCCTCGTGGCGCTCGCGAGCGTCCCGCTCTTCGCCGGGCTCGGGAAGCGGGAGCTCCGGAAGGTCGCCGCGGCGGCGACCATCGCCCGCGTGCCCGCCGGCGGCCCCGTCGTCCGCGAGGGGTTCACGGCCGGGGCCTTCTACGTCAGCCTCGAGGGCGAGGCGCGCGCGACCGGGACGCCGGTGCGATCGCACCTCGGCGCGGGCGACTTCTGCGGCGAGATGGGCCTCCTCGACGGGTCGACCCGTTCGGCCAGCATCCTGGCCGAGACGGACGTCACCGCCGTCAAGCTGCCGCGCAAGGAGTTCCTCGACCTCGTCGACCGCCACCCCGAGATCGCCCGCGCCCTGCTCGCCGACCTGGCCGCTCGGGTGCGACGGCTGGAGAGGGCGTTGCGCGAGGCCGATGTGCGCGTGACGGAGTGATCGGCCCGTCGAGCGGCGCCGCCGCGATCGCCGACGGCGAGGTCGACGGGCGGGTGAGGCGGCTGCAGGCCGAGGCGGCCGCCCGCGGCATCTCCGCCGTCATCTGCTTCGGCGCGCACCGCGACTTCTGGCCCGCCGACCTGCGCTACCTCGCCCGCTGGTACTGCACCGACGAGGAGCTCTCGTTCCTGTTCGTGCCGGCCGACGGCCAAACGACACTCGTGACGAATGCCGAATGGGATCTCGAGCGCGCCCTCGCCGAGGCCCGCGCCGGCGACATCGTGTACGACCCGGAGCCCGGCTCGACCCTCGTCCGGCTCGTCCGCGGCCACGCCGGCAAGGGCGACCGGGTCGGCCTGAGCGGGATGGAGGTCTTTCCGGCTCCGGTCTTCGTCGCGCTCGCGGGCGGCTGTCCGGGCGTGTCCTTCGAGGGCGTTACCGCGATGGTCGAGGCGCTTCGGCTGGTGAAGTCCGACGCCGAGATCGCGATCCTGCGGGC
>Ga0105245_10003273_pt1 | contig 14537 bp, 17 predicted proteins | sample KBSM54metaG_FD_81523 | JGI IMG/M metagenome (GOLD analysis project Ga0105245, IMG submission 81523) | Miscanthus rhizosphere microbial communities from Kellogg Biological Station, Michigan, USA - KBS M5-4 metaG | ecosystem: Host-associated > Plants > Roots > Rhizosphere > Soil | place... | reverse complement strand
CTGTGAGCGCGCGGAATTGGGGAGGGGATTGAACTTGCCCGGTCAGGTTACCATGTTAACTTGATCCTCACCTTAACCATCAATCCAGCGTTGGATCGCATTATTACGGCGGATCGCCTTGTATTTGAGGACCGCGGGTACATCCTTGACCGGAGCGAAGCAGCCGGCGGACGCGGCATCAACGCCTCGCAGGTGATCCACTCCTTTGGCGGAAAAACGGCTGCGGTGCTCACTGTCGGGGGAGCCGCTGGCGAGCGCATCGAGAAGCTGCTGACCGGCTTGGGATTTCCTTATGACGCGGTGCGTGTCCATGCCGAGAGCCGGACGAATCTGACGATTTCCGACAAATTTGGACTCACGGTGAAGTTGAATGAGCGGGGCCTGCCGCTGGAGGCAAGCGAACTCCAGGAGATCAAGAAGAAGGTGGAGGCGCGCCTTCCGAAGACACAATGGCTGATGATATGCGGCAGCATTCAGCCCGGCGTGGCGGCCCACTACTATTGCGAGATCATCGAAATGGCGAAGAGCCACGGCGTGAAGACTCTGCTCGACACCGATGGCGAGGCGATGCAGCACTCGCTCGAAGCCAAGCCTACCGTTATCATGCAGAACCAGCACGAGGCCGAGCGCCTGCTCAGCCGGGCGCTGATCACACGGGGGCAGTGCCTCGAAGCAGTGGACGTCATGCAGGCCATGGGACCGGAATCCGTGATCCTTTCGCTGGGCGCGCGCGGAGCCATCGGCTCATCTCCTGAAGGAGTATTCGAAGCGTTGCCGCCGCGCATCGAGGCCCTGAGCCCCATCGGCGCAGGCGACGCGCTGGTCGCGGCCTTTGCCTGGAGCATGGAGAAGAAGAAATCGTTTTCCGAAGCGCTGCGCTGGGGCGTGGCTACCGGCACCGCCGCGGCTAAGCTCCCCGGCATGGCGTTCCCGACGTTCGCCGACTCCCGCGCCATTTATAAGCAAGTGGAATTGCGCAAGGCGCGCTGAAAAAATAGGGACGGAGCCTGATTATTGTTCCGGGTTGGTACTGGCGCATTTCCCACTGCGGTGCAATAATCAGGCTCCGTCCCTATTTTTTTTCCGCCGCTTGAAGAATACGCTCGAAGCTTTCCCGGAAGTTACGATCAGGAGCACGAACAGCAACAGCAGCGACACCATCGTAGCCACCGAACCGATGATCAGATAGTCGCTGTCCTTGAGCGGTGCAGGCATCAGCTTCAGCATGATCCCGGCCACCGCCGCGAAGACCAATACCACAGCCAGCGCCAACGAAATCGTGCGTCCCATCAGTCGTATTTCTCGTAGCGGATTTGCTTGCGGTCGAATCCCATGCCCTTTAGTATCTGCCGCACGTCGTCCACCATGGGCTGCAAGCCGCAAAGATAGATGTCGATGTCGCGCCGCTCGCCGATGGCTTCGTCCAAGTGCGTCTGCACCCGGCCAGTACGTCCCGTCCAATTTGGACCCGGCTGCGTCAAAGTCGGCCAAAAGCGCAATTGTGGAAACTGCCGGGCCATTTGCTCGAACTCATTGCGATACAGCAGGTGCGATTCATACCGCACGCCGAATAGCAGGGTGAAAGCCGGCGAATCCGGTGTGAGCACTGCCTTCAGCATCGAACGAAAAGGCGCGATGCCGGTTCCTGTCGCCACCAGTAACGAATCCCGCAGCGGTTGGCGCAGCGTGAAGGTACCCAGCGGCGGCTGCATATTCACGACGTCTCCCGCCGAAAGATCGAACAGATGCGGCGTAAAGGCGCCATCGTCAACGCGATTCAGGCAGAGTTCGAAGCGGTTGCCACTACCGGGTGCCGAAGCGATCGAGTAAGCCCGCGTGATGTTCTTGGAATCAACCGAATCGGAAAGTGAGACGAATTGTCCGGGCATGAATTCCAGCCGTTCCAATTGCGGCGCCTCAAACACAAAGTGCCGGACTCCAGGCGCGATCTCCACCCACTCAATCAGTTTCGCTTGCACCCGATTCCCCTTTGGTCGCCTCGCGCGCCCGCCCCATTAGTGCGTCGATCAGCGCAGGATGCCCGTCGAGCGGCGGCGTCACTTGTATCTCCAGCTCCGGATGCACGGCGCGAATCTCCTCCACCAGGCGCGGCAGATCGCGCTGCAAGTGCATTCCGAGCGTCAGGAAGTAGGGGATTACGATCACTTGCTCGACGCCCTGGCCCGCCAGCCGATCGATCGCTCCACGCAAATCGGGCTGGCCGCCCTCGAGAAAGGCCGTCTCGACCGCTTCATATCCTTGCCTGCGCTGCAATTCCGACGCCATCGCGCGCACCGCGTCGTTAGCGGATTCAACGCTGGAACCATGCCCAAACACTACGTAGCCCACGCGCTTCACACTAGTTTTCAAACTAGCACCGCCGGCGCCGAAGCCTCCGGCAAATAGCCGGTCAGAAAATCTCGAAATGCGCGCCCGCGCCGCCGCCCGTTGTTGTAGCGCATTTCCAGCCTTTGCAGAAAAACCAGCACTCCGAGGACATCCGCATCCCGCACCGTGACCATTCCCCGCTGCTCGGCCAATTCCTTCGAAAAGTGCTCCACCGCTTCCCGCAGCTTCTGCTGAATCGCCGCCGCATACGGATTCGGCGCGCGAGTGTCATAAATCAAGCCCGTCTGCATGGTCCGATACGTACGGATCTCCGCCTCCAGAGCCTCCCGCGCATCGAAATCCACCGCGCCGCCCGTTTCCATCGCGCGCCTCAGCGCCACCGCCAGCGTAAACACCAACGGCTCGGTATCGCGCAGAAATTTTTCGCTCAAGCGGATGTCGGGATTCGGCACCTGAGCTTCCGTCACCGCCGGAGGCTGCTCATGAAAGCGCGCTTCTTTCAGATACTCGCACGACGCCGGGCACTCAATCGTGATCTCGCGCTGCTCCCCGCAACACTGCGAACAGATCTCGCCCTCGACGCCCGGACAGTGCCTCCGCGCTCTACGTTTTTCGCATAATTTGCAGGGAATATTCACCGCGTGGACACCTCTATCGTATCATCGGGAAATGGCGCGGACCCATGTTTATCTCAAGGTCGAGCTGGACCTTCCTGAATCGCAAAAAGACAAAGAACGCCCGGAGCGCGTGGCCGCTGAGATCTGCCGCCTGATCCGGCGAGTCTACGGCGTACGCTCCGCCGAAGTGTCCAGCATCATGGAAAGAGAAACCTGAGAAGGCTGAAACGCGATCCTCGCAAACCGCATCACAAGATCTGGCATCATAAAACGAGTAGCAATCCATTACGGAGGTTGTTCCATGAAATTGAGATTATTCGCCGCCCTGACGGCCACCCTGTTGCCATTTACAGCTTCCGCAGCGTCCGATGCGCCCAAGCGTCTGCAAACCGCCGCCGAAGCCTTCAAGGAAGTGATGGGAATTCCCGACAAGTCGATCCCGCAGGATCTGCTGGAGAAAGCGCAATGCATCGTGATCATTCCCGATCTGAAGAAGGGCGCGTTCATCGTAGGCGGCAAGTACGGCAAGGGTTTCGTTTCCTGCCGCAAGAAGGACGGCGTAGGCTGGTCGGCTCCCGGCTCGGTTCGCATCGAAGGCGGCAGCGTGGGCTTCCAGATCGGCGGCTCCGAGATGGATGTCTTCATGCTGGTGATGAACGATCGGGGCATGGATCGTTTGTTGAGCGATAAGTTCACGCTAGGCGCTGACGCAACGGTTGCCGCCGGCCCCGTGGGCCGAGTCGCGCAAGCCGAAACCGACGCTCGCATGACCGCTGAAATCCTGGCCTGGTCTCGCGCGCGTGGACTCTTCGCCGGCATCGCCTTGAACGGCGCAACCATGCGCGAAGACGAGGACTGGAATCAAGACCTCTATGGCAAGCCGCTGAAGAATCGTGAAATCGTTAGCGGATCGGTCGCGCCTACCAAGTCGGCGGCCCCGCTGCTGCGGGAACTCGACCGTTACTCCAGCCGCAAGTAGCCGCCGTGCCTGATTCCGACTTCCCGGAGCCGCCCGTCGATAGCAGCTATTACGTCGCCTATGGGCGGCGCGGCCAGAGCGACGCTGAGTTTCTGGCCGCCGCCACCGGCGTGGTCAACGAACTCGAAGCGGAGCTAGGCCGCCTGAAGGCTGAAGCGCGAGGCAGCTGGCGGGCGCTTGAGATTGGTTGTGGCTCCGGGCGCCTGATGCGGCCGATGAGCCGCCACTTTCTCGAAATTCACGGAGTGGATGTTGCGGCGGATGCGATCCGGCAAGCGCGCGAAAATCTTCAGGATGTTCCCCACGCCCATCCACGCGAGATCCACGGAACCAGCCTGGAGGATTTCGCCGGCCAATCCTTTGATTTCGTCTACTCCTTCGCGCTGTTCCCGTACATCCCAAGCCAGGAACTGGTGCTCTCGTTTCTGCGCGAGATCCATCGCGTTCTGCGTCCCGGCGGACTGGCCCGGTTGCAGTTCAATGGTTCGGCGGGCCGGTCCGGCGCCGCCTTCTCGTCACACGAACTTTTGGAGTTCGCTCAGTCGAATGATTTTCAGGTGCTCGCGCTGGACGGTGTCTCCACGCAATCCATGTGGACTACTTGGCGCAAGCAGCCCGCCGGGTGGTCCGCTGCTCTTGAGCAACAGATCGCGGCTCTCGGCTACACTCTCCCGGTGAAGATCAACAAAATCACCAACGCCTACAGTTTTGAGCCTGTGGCGCCGTGCCGGGGACGATTCGCCGTCATCTCGATCCGCGCGGAGAATCTTCCGGCGGACGCGGACTTGAATCACCTGCGCGCCACCATCGGCAATTCACAAGGCACTATCACTTCCATCGGCGTAGCGGATCGCAGCGGCTGGCAGCGGATTCGCGTCGACCTTCCGGAACTGGAAGCCACCGGCCTGCTCCCGGTTCAACTCTTCTGGCTGGATCGCCCGCTATCCGAGCCGGCCACTCTTCGCGTGATTCCTCCCGGCCCTTCCATTCCGCGCATCGTGGCCGCGCCGCAGCGAGTGGAAAACCGCAAAGTCGCGCTGACGATGGAAGAGATCGCGCGTCCCTTCGACATCGAAGTCTGGATGGGCGGTCACCCGGTGGAAGATATCGAGAAAATCTGCACTGACCCGCGCCCCCAGCGTTATCAGGTGAACTTCCGCCTGCCCGAAGACGTCGGTCCGGGACTGCATCACATCCATCTGAACGTCGGCCGCCGCAAGCTGCCGCCGGTACCGATTGAGGTAGTGGTTTAGGCGCACGCGTCGCCGCTACAGCGTCGGCGAGTCGTTGCCCAACATAGCCTTGCGAACGATCTTGATGGGCGGGAATCCCTGTGCCAAAAACTTATCGTGAAATTCCGCAAGCGAGAACTGGCTGCCACGCATTTTCTTATAGTCCTCGCGCAGCTTGAGAATCTGCAATTTTCCCAGCGTGTAATAAAGATAAGTAGCGTCGGCCGTGCCGCGCTTGGTCTCGACCACGCCCACTTCGTGCGGCTGGTAGCCTTCTTTTACAAAGAAATCTATGGCCTGATCGAAAGTGCGCTTGCCGGTGTGCATTTCGATTCCGACGATGTAGCGCGCATCGCGCAGCAGAGCATCCTGCAGTTGCCCGAGGCGCATCTTGGGGTCTTTCGAGAAGCCTTCGTCGAGCATCATCTGCTCGCAGTAGTGCGCCCAACCCTCCGCATTCGAACTCGCGCCCAACAATTTGCGCACTCTTGATTGGATCCGCGGCATCCACAAGAACTGCACGTAGTGGCCAGGATACGCTTCATGAATTGCAGTGGAGAGGATCGTACCGTAGTTGAATTGACCCATGAAGCTCTCGGTGCGCTCCGGCGCCCAGCTCTTTTCCGGAATCGTCACGTTGAAGAACGCTTCTTTGGCGACCGCTTCGTAAGGGCCGGGAGTGTCCATGGAGGCAAATGTGGTCGCGCGCATGAACGGCGGCGTCTCTTCCAGAATGGGCAGCACCTGCGACGGAACCGTCACCAGGTGGCGAGTGGCGATGAAATCCCGCAATCCGCCGAGCGTGTCGCGAAATGTTTGCAATAGCTGATCCGGCCTCGGGTGATCCTTCACGGCTTCCGCCAGAATCTGCTGCGGCGTCTTGGCTTTGTCGATCAGCAATGCGGTTTCGCGATATTTCTCCTGGTTCCGGTGCAGATCGGCGTAACCGATTTCGAGCAGGCGGTCGAGCGGAATATCCACCATTTCTTCGTACAGAAGCTTCTTGGCGTAGGTTTCCGCGCCAAGTCGGAAGTCGCCATTCGATCGCGGCAGCATGTCGGTCTTCAGGTAGTTTTGATAATCACCGAGTGCCTTGATGACAACATCATTCGCCGCTCGAAATTCCGCCAGCAGCTTTTGGTCGGTCACGCTCTTGAAGGCCAGCGGAACGTCTTTCTGAAAGAAACTGATGATGCCGGGGGCCTGTTGAATGGCGATCTCGGTATAAATTTTGGGCGGATTCTTCAGGTTCACGCGCGCCACGGCCAGCACCGCCGGCATCTTGCGCTCGCGCTCGATCAGCGAACGCAGCCGCGCTTCCGGAGGCGCGAAGGTCCGGCTCATAATGTTAAACGCGCTGCCCGTGATTCCACTTTGATAGATGTCGGGATTGCGCTCCCAACTGCGGACCGTCTGGTATTCCAGCAGCCCGGCGCGAATAGTGGAGAGCACCAGGTCGCGATCAGGATCGGCCGGAAGTTTCGCGAACTCCGCCTCGAACTGCTTGAGCTTGGCGACTCGCGCGTCCACGCCCGCCTTGGAATAATCCTCCAGTTGGCCATCGTATTTATGGATTCCAGAAGACGTAGCCGTCGTCGGGTTGAACGGGAAGTAGTATTCGTCGAAAAACCGGTCGGTCAGAGACTGGGCGCCGGCGGCGGAAATCAGCAAACTCATGAGGAAGATCGCCTTCATGTTTACAATTGTAAAGTGTCCTTTGCCCCCATTCCCGAACAGCTCGCGTATCTGAAAAAAGGCTTTTCCGAAATCATCCGTGAAGAAGACCTGACGGCGCGCCTTACTGAAGCCGCCAAGACCGGCCGCCCGCTGCGCGTGAAAGCCGGCTTCGACCCCACTGCTCCGGATCTGCACCTGGGCCACACCGTACTGCTCCGAAAAATGAAACACTTTCAGGATTTGGGCCACACCGTTATTTTTTTGATCGGCGATGGAACCGGCATGATCGGCGACCCCACCGGCCGAAATATCACGCGCCCTCCCCTGACGCGCGCCGACATCGATCGCAACGCGGAGACCTACAAGGCTCAAGTCTTCAAGATTCTTGACGCTAACAAAACCGAGATTCGCTTCAACAGCGAATGGCTCGACAAGATGAAGTTCGAGGACATCCTCCGTTTGTGCTCGAAATACACGGTGGCCCGCATTCTGGAACGCGATGAGTTCGCGAAACGCTTGAAAGACGGCACCCCAATTTCCATGCACGAGCTCCTATATCCCCTGGTGCAAGGCTACGATTCCGTAATGCTCCGCTGCGATGTGGAACTGGGCGGAACCGATCAGAGGTTCAACCTTCTGGTCGGCCGCGAGTTGCAGCGCGACTTCGATCAGCCGCCGCAGATTGTCGCCACCACTCCTCTGCTGGAAGGCACCGACGGTATCGAGAAGATGTCGAAATCGAAGAACAACTACATCGGCATTACCGAGCCGCCGAAAGTGATGTTCCGCAAAGTCATGGGCATCAGCGACGAACTGATGTGGAAGTATTGGGAGCTACTCACAGATTTGTCGCTGCCCGACATCACCGCACTGAAGGCGCGCGAACCAATGGGCGTGAAGATGGAACTGGCCGGCCGCATCGTCGCGGACTTCCATTCGCAGGCCGATGCCGCCCAAGCACTCGACGACTTCAATCGCGAAGTGCGCCAGGGAGCGGAGCCGGGCGACATCGAAACCATGGATTACGGCGCGGCGGGCGATCTTCGTGTCCCGCAAATGCTGACCGCCGCCGGGTTGGCGCCCACCCGCACGGAAGCCGAGCGTCTGATCAAATCCGGAGCTATCGAAATCGACGGCGTCCGAGCCGGCATCGTGTTCCACGCAGAGCCCGGAACCTATACCGTTCGCGCCGGCAAAAAGTGGAAGCGCATTATTGTGTCAGAGTGAAGTTCACATCGATAGGCGCGATCACCTCCACCGGCTTGTTATTGAGCATCGTCGGTCGGTAGACCCATTGACGGACCGCATCGACAGCGGCTTTTACTAACAGCGGCGGCCCATCGATTACCTGGAGCTGCTGAATCGAGCCATCCTTCCCAATAATCCCCGTCAAATGCACCGTACCCGAAACGCGGGCGATGATAGCGAACTTTGGATAGACCGGAATCACCTTTCGTATTAACTTCGCGGCTTGAACGTCGCTGGTGACTGTGACCGGCTTGCTGGGCTCGATCTCGGTCACGTGAGGGGGTGGGGGCGGAGGAGGAAGCACCCGGCTCACGATCGTGCCAAAGGCCGGCGGCAGGAACACGCTTGTATCGATGCTGCCAAGTTGAGCTTGCGTATCGTCGATGATCTCGGGCTGTGTGTTGAGCGGCGGAATGGTGGTGGGAGACGACAGCGGATTCCATACCCTCGGCGCTCTATGCAAGTGCGGCACAGCCTGCGGTTTCACAGCTGCAGGAGCCGGCGTTGGCGGCAGAAACGTCGGCAACTCGAGTTGCGCGAATGGTAATCGATCCGTATAGAGTAACGGGATCAGCAGCAGCGTGCCAACCGCGAAGGTCTGTGCCGCAAGCGAGGCGGCGAGCGCTCCGGCTTTCTTGCCCGGAGCGGAAGGGAGAAGCATGGATTGCTCAAACATGCCCTCATAGACACCGCGCGCGCAGAAAGGTTCCCGGCGTCAAAAAGAGGGACGGAGCCTGATTATTGCCCCAGCGGAATTATGTCGTGCCAATGCGGAACAATAATCAGGCTCCGTCCCTCTTTTTATTCCACCACACGCCCGTCGCGCATCTTCACAATCCGATCCGCGTAGGCCGCGGCTTCCGGATTGTGCGTGATCATCAGGATGGTCTGGCCGAGACGCTTATTCAGATCGCGCAGGAGTCCCAGCACCGCTTCCGAGTTCGCCGTGTCCAGGTTACCGGTAGGTTCGTCAGCCAGCAATAGAGCCGGATGATTCACAATGGCGCGCGCAATCGCCACCCGCTGCTGCTCGCCACCCGATAGAGCGCGAGGTTTGTGGTGCAGACGGCCCCTGAGTCCCAGCAATCCCAGGATTTCCTCGAATTGGGGATCGAGTGGCCCTTTCTGGTGGGCGATGTCGCGAGCGATCTCGATGTTATCGGACGCGGTCAAAGTCGGCAGCAAATTATATTTCTGAAACACGAAGCCCACGCCGGTCTTGCGAAGGTTGGTGCGCTCCGCTTCGGTCATCCCTAGCAGGTCGCGTCCGTCGATGTGAATGCTGCCGGAGGTGGGCGGCGTGAGTCCACCCAGAATGTGAAACAAGGTCGACTTGCCGGAGCCGCTGGGACCCACGATGGCCAGGAATTCGCCGCGCTCCACCGATAGATTCACACCGCGCAGCGCGTGCACGTCAATCTCGCCCACACGATAGGTCTTCTGCAGATCGCGAATTTCAATCATCGAGTCTTAGTCGTAGGCCAGCGCTTCGATGGCGTCCTGCCGCGCCGCCTTGAGACCGGGATAAATCGCGCCGATCATCGAACCGGTGAGCGCGATCAACGCGGACCACGGCCACCAGGCGTGCGCAATCAACATCGGCATCGTAGGCACCGTAACGCGCAGGATAGCCTGCGTGCCATAGCTCATCAGGATTCCCGTGATGGCGCCCACCACCGCCAGCAGGAAGGTCTCGCGCAATAGAATCGTCATGATGTAACCCGGCGAAGCGCCCAGCGCTTTCAATATTCCGATCTCGCGGGTGCGTTCCAGCACCGCCGTGTACATCGATAGGAACACCACCAGGAATCCCACCACCACCGCCAGGCCGATCACCACGTTAGTGAAGCGTTTGAGAATAGGAATGCTGTCCACTGAAATCAACGATACAAATTGATCCATTGTGAAAACCTTATAGTCTTCCAGCTTCATTCTGAGCGCATCGACCACCGACTCCAGATTTTTGGGGTCGTCAACTTTCACGTAAACTACGCTCACCTTACCCACCGCAGAATATTTCTCCTGAAGGTAATCCAGCTTCGCAAACATATGCGAGAGTTTGCCCGATTGCACAATACCCGCAATGTGCCACTTCAAGCCGAGCTCCCAGGAATCGCCGGCATGCAGCTTGTGCGCGCTCGCGTACACGTCGTCGATCAGCAGGTCGTCCGGTCGACTGAACGGTCCGCCTTCAAGGTAACGAAACCCGCCGCTCATGCGATTGAACTCGTCGAGGTCGATGCCAGAGATGGAATCGAAATTCCCCATGGATTGAACCTTGGTGCCGGTGGCCTGCACCACATGCGGCTCTTTGCGAATCAGTCCCACGATGCCTTGCGGCATGTCGCCAGAGAACGCCAGCACCGAACTGCCGGGGGGCCGGACCAAGATATCCGCGCCTGTGCCCCGCGAGTGAGCGGCGATGTCCCCGAGTACGCCCTCGCTCACGCCCACCAGCGTGAGGATCATGGTCACTTGAACCCCAATGGCGATGGCACTGAGCAGAGTTCGCACCGGCCGGTGCTTGAGATTCTCTAAAACCAAGCGGTGAATCAATGCTTCAGTGTAGCAACCCCGGACGGCAGCCACGCCGCGCTCACGATGGCGAGCGCCGCCAGCGCCGCGGTTTCAGCACGCAAAATCGAAGGACCCAGGGACACGGGCGCCCAACCCGCAGCGGTAAATTCGGAGCGTTCTTCGTTAGTCCAGCCGCCCTCGGGACCGATCAGCAGCGCGACAGAATCGTCGGCTCGACGTTCCGCGGGGAACGTGTCTGGCAGGGGTTGAGTGCCATTTTCGTCCAGCGCATAACGATAAACACCCGCCGTTGCTAACACTTGTTCCCAAGCAGCCGGTTCCGCTATCTCCGGAAGATGCGCGCGCCGGGATTGCTGGCTGGCTTCAAGCCCGATGCGGCGCCACCGCTCCAGGCGCTTGGGCGCGGCTTTATCCAGGCCCCGCTCGGTGCGGACGCTGACCAGCGGAATGATCGCGGCCACGCCCAGTTCGGTGGCTTTCTCGATCATCCACTCGAAATGGTCGAACTTCACGATCGCGGCGCACAGGATCATACGCACCGGCGGCTCGATCACCGGCAGCTTTTCCAGCGTCTTGAAGATCACCTGTTCTTTGCGTGCAGTCTCGATCTCGGCCAGGTAAACGCTGCGGTTGTCGGAGATCTCATAGCGCTGACCCACCTCGACCCGCAGCACTCGGGTCAAGTGGCGCGCGTCATCGCCCGCAATTTCCGCATGCCCGTTGCGGATCTGATCGACAAAGAAGCGTCTTCGCATGATGACCGATTGCAGGATAGCAAAGCCGGAATTCTGCGCTTGCGCAACCCCGGCCCTTATGACCGCGCTTGCATAATGCCCCCCATTTGCGCGACACTAGCAGGTTTTCCACTCCACATTTTTCGCAGAGCTATGCGGGTACGAATTCTCTATCACGATCACTGCTTCGACGGCGCGGCCTCCGCCGCCTTTTTCAGCCGTTTCGTGGAAGAGAAATTCTATCCCGGGGCCGAGTTTTCCTTCACCGGTCTGGCCCACAAGGCTTCGCAGTTGTTTGAGCCGGGCATGTTCGACGGCGACATCAACGCCATCGTCGATTTCAAATACTCGACTGACCCGCATCTCACCTGGTGGTTCGATCACCACCAAAGCGCCTTTCTATCGCCCGAGGACGGCGAACATTTCCGCCGCGATACCAGCGGCCGCAAGTTCTTCGATCCCTCCTTCCGCTCGTGCACCAAATACATCGCCACCGTGGCTCGCGAGAAATTCGGCTACGATTCGGCCGACCTCAAGGAATTGGTGGGCTGGGCCGACATTATCGACGGCGCTCTCTATAAAGACGCTCAGGAGGCGGTCGATCTAGGAACGCCGGCGACGCAGCTCACCCTGACGATTGAAGGCTCGAAGGGCTCCGAAACGGTCCAAAAGATAATTCGCATGATGCGCCACCGGACGCTGGCTGACATCGCGGCGGATCCCGAAATTCAGGCGGTCTACCAGCCGCTTTATCAGATCCATCTGCGCTCCATCGGCATCATCCGCGAGCACTCCCATTGCAACGGTGGTGTCGTGTATTTCGATCTGGTCGAGCAAGGCATCGAAGGCTACAACAAATTCATTCCGTATTATTTGTTCCCGGAATCGCTGTACACGGTTTCGGTTACCACGTCGCCGTTCCGTACCAAGGTTTCCGTGGGATCGAACCCCTGGGCCAAAGGTCCGCTGAAATACAACCTCGCAACGATTTGCGAGCGCTACGGCGGAGGCGGCCATCCCGGCGTCGGCGCCATCAGCTTTGAGATTGGGGCGGTCGAGCAGGCGCGCCGCGCGGCTCAGGAAATCGCCGCCGAGCTTCGCAGTTAACACTCGCCTGGCAGCGGAACCTACTGGTCTTTCTCCAAGTATTCGCCGGGCACGTCATCTTCCGGAACTTGTGTGGTGTGAACTTCGGAGACGTCCGGATCCGGCGCGTCTTCGATGCCGGCGATCACTTCGGCTTCGTAGGACTGCCCCTCCTCCACTAGTTCCTCGACGCTTTCGGAGTCAGCCTCCGCCACATCCGATAGTCCCTGCGTATCGCCGGATTGGCCGGCTGAATCGGGGCCCAGCCCTTCCTTGGTCGTCGAAGCGATGTCGTACGTTCGGATACCTTCGTCGTCGCGTTTTTTCATACCGCTTATTACAGCACGTCACTCGCCAATATCAACATGCGAATATGTCACGGCGCTTTAATGAGCCTGCAATCACCGTCTGCTAAAAAGGGTTAAGCGTATGCCAATCAGCCACTTCTCAGGCGAAGACCTGAACGGCGACGCGTATCGGGCGGATAAACAATATCGATTGGACTGGACGCAGCATTGACGATATTCTGAGCATGACAGCAGTACGCCCCCCGTCGGTTGCAACTCAGTCGTTAGGAATATCCCGTCCATATTTCACTTCGCGGTGAAATTTCCAAATTTTTTCCGGAGGATGCATGCCTAACGTGTCTCTGGCCGCAGGCGTTCGTGTGGCGGCCGTCATTTCTCTTTCCTGGATTGCAAATGCCCCTCTCTCGGGGCAGACATTTTCCGGTTTCGACATGAATCGCGTCTTCGGATATTCGTCCCGGGGATTGCTCGAACTCGAAGAATCCGGGGCGCTTCCCCCGGATTCTTGGCAAAAGGCTCCCGCCGGCCCGGCCACCGTCTCCGCCGACGTTCTTCGGCATCCGCTATCGTCCAAAGCCCGCCGCCGCCTGGTGAAGGCGCTGCATTTGTCGGAACTTGGGGAGCATCCGGCCGCGATCAAGGAACTGCGCGAAACGTTGATCAAGGAACCGTCTTCAGCGCCGTATACGCAGAATCTTCTAGGTGTCGAGTATGTCGAAAATCAACAATTCGCTGAAGCTCGGACTTCATTTGAAGAAGCGGTCCGCCTAATGCCTCACGAGTCTGTTAACCACTCGAATCTGGGGTTTTCGCTGGCGGTTACAGGCGATTTCAATTCCGCCGAACAGGAAGCGCGCACGGCGATTCAGCTCGACCCGGACAACACCAGAGCCAAAACATTGCTGGATCTGCTGCTGCACCGTCGAAGAACGAAATTGCGTTAGCGGAATTGATCCGGACGGCGCTTCAGCGTCGGACGGTCGTCGTCGCTGCCGCCTTTGCCCTTGTCGTCTTTGTCATTGCCGCTGCTGGCGCCGGGAGCCTTGCGCAACGTGGGACGGTTCAGGTCCTGCGTATCCACTTTGCGCTTGTTGTGCATGGCCATCAGCCGCGTCTTCACGTCGTTGAATTCCGAGGTGGTGACCACGTATTCGGGCCGTTCCTTCAGGTATTCCTGGATGTTCTTCTGCGAGACCTTAATGCGATCGTCAGTCATCGGGTGCGTCGAAAACACCTTGGCCATGGTGCCCGGCTTTTTCTTTTCGAGAGACTGGATCTTCTCAAAGAAATCCACGAAGGCTTCGGGATCATAGCCGCTCTTGTACATATACTCCAAGCCCAGAAGATCCGCTTCGGATTCAAAGCCGCGCGAGAACGAAAGGAAACCGATGGGTATCGCAACGCTGGCCGCCTGCTGGATTCCGTAACCCGTCCAGCCGCCCATGAAGATCAAGGGGATGGTCGCTAACTGGGCGATTTCACCGCGAGTCGCCTGCCGCGTGCCATGCCGTGCCGCCACGTGGGCAATCTCATGCGACATCACGCCCGCCAACTCGGCTTCCGTATCGGCCTTCAGGATCAAACCCGAGTTCACGAAAAAGAACCCGCCGGGCAGCGCGAACGCGTTCACTTCTTCGGTGTCGATCACTTTGATGGTGAAGGGAACCTTGGCGTCGGAGTTGCGCACCAGATTCTGCCCCAGCCGGTTGACATACTCGGCGATCACCGGATCGTCGACGATCTTGGCTTGCCGCTCGACTTCTTGCGCG
>Ga0105245_10003272_pt1 | contig 14537 bp, 11 predicted proteins | sample KBSM54metaG_FD_81523 | JGI IMG/M metagenome (GOLD analysis project Ga0105245, IMG submission 81523) | Miscanthus rhizosphere microbial communities from Kellogg Biological Station, Michigan, USA - KBS M5-4 metaG | ecosystem: Host-associated > Plants > Roots > Rhizosphere > Soil | place... | reverse complement strand
CTTTTTGCGGGTCAGGTCGTCCGACCAGGCGATTACCCAGTTCATCGAGCTGGCCGCCAACAGGTCGCTCACGTTCCGGAATCTCGTGGCGCTGATCCAGGCTTCCGACGGCATCGTGTACGTCGAACCCGGCGAGTGCGGACACGGCACGCGTGCCTGTCTGAAGCTCTGGATGAGCGCGAGCGGCTCCGCGCGGTTTCTGCGGGTCGTCGTGAATCGCCGCCGGGCGTATTCGGACGCGGACTTCATGGGTTCGATCGGCCATGAGCTGCAGCACACCGTCGAAGCACTGAGCGAACCGAATACCAGCGACGGCGTGAGGCTGTACAACTTCTTCACGCGGACCGCGGTCTCGGGACAGCGGTTCGAGACGCCTGCTGCGATCGCCGCCGGCGACGCCGTCCGGCACGAGTTGCGCGGTCTGCGCGCGCGGTAGGCCGCCCTACTTGGTGCAGCGCGCCGACTGATTGACCAGGTCGCCCGGTGTGCGTCCGCGCTTGTCGCGGTACACCTGGTGGCAGTGCAGGCACGCGTTCGCGATCTGCTCGGTGAAGTCGCTCACGACTTCCTGATTCCGGGTTTGCGCCGCTTTGTACGCGGCGCGGCCGGTTTCGGCCAGCTCCAGCGTGAACTTGATCCAGTCGGGATCGGTGACCGGTACCGGCCGGCCGTTCTCGCATCGCCGTCCGGGTTCGAGCAGGAGGGGAGCCGACTCGGCGAGGGCAATTGCGGCGTAGTCGACGATCTCCCACCCCTTGTAGATGCCCTGTCCCCATTCGAACGTCGAAAACGCTTCGTTCGACTGGTTGGCCGGTCGCTTCGGCGCCGGGGCGGCCGGGTCGTGCGTCTGCACTGTGAATATCAGATTCGAACTGGGAAACAGGATGCCGCGCATGACCTGGTTCAGGTTGCCCGCCGGCGGAAACGTCCGCTGTCCGGCCGCAGACACTGTCGACGCGGGAGGCGTGGTGTAGCCGGCAACCAGCGAAATCGGCTTCTGCGCCTCGGCGTCGGCACTGAGCTCGGCGCGGCCGGCCGGGAACTTACCGGCCTGCAGCATGTAGGCCACGATGTCGGTGGACTGCGGGCGCGTCAGCTTCCCCGGGTCGTCCTGCGGCATCGTGTGCTGAATCTTGTCGACGAGCTCGGACACCGGTCCGCCCCAGACCGCGAGGAAGGCATCGCCGGCGAGCGGCGGCGCGTTCGCGCCCGCGAGCGCCGGCCCGTGGCACGATGCGCACTTGTCCTTGTAGAGGGCCTGACCGCGCCCGGCCTGCGCGCCGCTGTAGACGCCGTCTCGCGCGCTGCGCGATGGGGACTGGGCCTGCGCGTGGATGGCCAGCGCGGCCGCGAACGTACACGCGGACACCGGCACGACAAGTCGCATGAGACGCGAAGACATCGGCTTCCTCCGCCGATATCTTACGCTACGTTCTGACGAAGTTTGTCCAGCGCCGACCGCAGGCAGGCTCGCGTTTCGTCACTGAGATCGACGAACCGCACGGCGAAGCCGAACCCCGGCCGCCCGTAGACGGTTTCCGCGCGGACGGTGACGGCACCCTCGTAGGGCAGGGTCAGCCGGAGGGAGATCCGCTGGCCGATCGGCGTGTCGTAGAGCGAGTTGATGAAGCAGCCGCCTTCGCTGAGATCGTAGATGAGCAGCGGCGTGTCGATGAGGCCGAGCCGGCAGCCGTCGAAGGGGCCGGTAACCCGGTGGGCTTGTCTGCGGCTGACCTGCGTGGGGGTCACGGCTTCCTCGGGGTTACGCCACCGACGACGTCGGCAGTGCCGCCAGGTCGAACACGTTCGCCGTGCGGGACGAGGGCGCGGTCAACAGCTGGACGCCGTCGGTACCGGGCTCGCTGCCGAACGAACTGATCGAGGCGAAGAACTCGTGCCGCGCCGTCTCGTACCCGGCAAGCGGTGTGACGCCGGCGACGAGATAGACCTGATCGCCAAGGACAACGTGCGCCGCTTCCACGACGACGACGCCGAGATCCTGGAGGCTGCCGGTGTAGAAGCCCACCCACGCCGGGTGGTTGTTGATCGTGGACTCCTGGCCGTGGAGGGCGGAAAGCCCCACGGCCTCCATCGAGCGCCGGGCCGTTTCCCCGAGGTCGAGCTCCGTGCGGTTCTGCGGCGCGCCCAGGACAATGAAGCGCGGTCCATCCGGCGCGCGTGCGACGACGGCGCCCTGCTTGCGGCTCACGGCCCAGCCCTGCGGGAACCGGATCGACACCTTCCGCTGCGGGTCTGCAGGCATGGACGGTTCGGCCGTCCGAAGGGCCGCCGTCACGAAGGTACCGAGCGTGCCTGCCTCGACGGCCGACATTGGTCCGAACTCCAGGCCGGCGCGGTAGAGGAGCGACGTGCCGCCGGCCTCGTCGCGCGTCACGCGGGCGACGTAGGCGCGCACGATGTGCGCGTGCGCGCGGAACGCGATCTCGGGCGACACGAACATGGTGGCGTGCACCGCGCCCGGCATGATGCGCGTCGTCGACTCGACGAGGGCGCCTCCCAGTCCGAGATCGACGAGCCGGGCCGACGAGCCCGCGCGCAGCCGCACCGAGGCGTCGGGCGGGCACGCAATCCGTACGAATCGCCTCCGATCGGACGGAGGTATCACGATTCCCGGCTCGCTCGTCTCCTGCATGGCGTTCACGCGACCGCCAGCCTGACGTCCATTTCGCCGAACTGGAACGCCGCGAGGAACGCTTCGACGACCTGCGGGTCGAAGTCGGTCGACGTGCCCTTGACGATGATGTCCTTGGCTTCGAAGGGCGACATGGCCTTGCGGTACGGCCGGTCGCTCGTCAGCGAATCGTAGACGTCGGCGACGGAGATGATCCGCGCTTCGATCGGGATGTCCTCGCCCTTCGTCGGGTGGTAGCCGGAGCCGTCGAACTTGTCGTGGTGCGCCAGGACGATCGGGATGACGCGGCGCAGCGAACCGCCGACGCTCTCGAGCATCTCCACGCCCTTGCCGACGTGCATCTGGATTTCCTGGTATTCGTCGCTCGTCAGCCGCGCGGCCTTGTAGAGCAGCTCGCGGCTGATCTCGAGCTTGCCGATGTCGTGCAGCAGGCTGGCCGCGCGCACGTCCTCGATCCGCTCGGGGCTCAGCTTGAGGTGCGCGGCAATCCGCGCCGCGTACTCCGACACGCGGTGGGAGTGATGTTCGGTGTACTCGTCCTTGGAAACCAGGTGCCGCAGGATCAGGAGCACGCCGTGGTAGGTCGCGCGCAGTTCCTGGAGCTGGGCGTTCTTGTGTTCGTAGAGCGTGCCCATGAGGTAGGCGGTCACGATGAGGCTGCAGCCCCAGGCCACCAGGTCCAGCAGTGTCGCCGCCGGCGTCGCCGAGGCTTCTTTCCCGAAGACGCCCGACGTCATCGTCAGCAGCGTGACCAGCAGGACGCTGGCGAATGCCGTCAACGTCGCGTGGCGCCGGCCGTAGATGTAGGCCGAGGCGACGGTCGGCAGCGTATAGACGTAGAGCACCATGCGCTGCGCGTCGATCAGGAAGTTCAGCAGGAAGGCGATGACGAACATCGAGAAGACGAGCAGCAGCTCCTTGTTCACCTTTTCCAGCTGCCGCATCGTGGTGGAAGATTGGGATGGCACGTCTCTATCCTTTCGCTGCTTCACTCACGTCAGAACGTCTGAATCGCCGCGGGCGCCTGTTCCAGGGCGCTGTTTCCCAGCATCTTGCTGAGCGCCTCGTCGAACAGCCCGAGCGCCGAGGCCGCCGCGGGCTCCGCCGGCGCGGCCGCCTGCGTGCGCGCGCCCTCGATCTGCCCTGCGAGGCGTTCCTGGAGGTGCTCGTCGCCGGGCGCGGCGGTCGCGGCCTGGCTGTAGCGATTGATCGATGAAATGAGGTGCGAAGCGACGAGGACGGCGGCGTCCTGACTGGTGGCGGCCGCGGCCGTCTCCGGGACCGTGGCGACCTGCGGCGCGGCGTGTGAACCGTTGACGTGCGTTCCGTTCACGCGCGCGCTGTTGATGTTCGTGACGTTCGAGGGCGTGCTCGTGACCGGGGGCGCGACGGCGGGCGTCGCGTCGGCCGGCGCCACGTTCATCACGCTGCCGAAGGCGGCGCGCGCGGACATCGTGAGCGCGCCGATCCGTTCGCCGGCCATCCGCACCAGCGTGTGGCCGAGATCGAGCGCCGTCTCGCGGTCGAACGCCGCCGCCGGGTCGCCGGCGCGCGCGCCGCCGTCGGCGTGCACGACTGCCACGACGCGTCCACCGGTCGTGACCGGGAAGGTGACGGTCCAGGCTTCGGCGGCCTGAGCCGATGGCCCTTCGCCGGTGAAAATCGTCCGGCTGGCCGTGACCGCCCGCGTCAGCGCGGAATCGGTCGTGAGCGGGAACTCGAACTCCCTCGTAATCGCCGCGACGCCCGTGAAGCCGACACTGCGCCATCCCTGCAGGCGCTTCGACTTCGTCTTGACGACGAAGAGCGCGGCGCGCGGGAACAAGGTGCCGACGCCGTCGACGAGCGCGTCGAGCACCTGCGACAGGTCGGCGGCGCCGTCGATCGCGCGATAGATGGCGCGGACCGGATCCGCTTCCGCGGCGTCACGGACCGGCTCGGGCTCCGCGATCGTCGCGATAGCCACCGCAGGTTCGGTCTGGCTCGTGTGTTCAACGAGGTGAATGGCCTGCCAGTCGGGCGTCGGCTCGGCGACAGCCGCCATCGCCGGCTCGCTGACCGGCTCGACCGCCGGCTCGCTGATGAATTCGACCTCGCTGACCAACTCGGTCGCCGGTTGGGCGACCCATTCGATCGCCGGCTGGCTGGCTGCTTCGACCGGCGCTTCGAACACCGGCTGGATTGAAAAAACGGGTTCGGCCGCCGGCTCGATTTCGGTCGCCGCGGCGACCTCGAACGCGGCGAAGGCCGGCGATTCCGGTTCAACGACCGGCTGGACGGTCACGTCGGGCACGGGAACCACAGGAAGCGGTGCTATGGCCGCGAACGGCTGTTCCGGCTCCACGCGAGCCGACTCCCGGGCGGCCTGCATGTTCGCGCGTACGCGCTCGAGCTCGAGGCGCAGCGCCTCGATTTCGCTGGCGCCCAGTGCAAGGCGGCGCTCGGCTTCGGCCTGTGCCACGGCAAGCTCCTCCTGCACCGCGGCGAGATGCGCCTGGGCGGCAGCGAAGTGCGCCTGCGCCTCAGCAGCCTGCGTCCGCGCGGCGGCGGCTTCGGCCTGCGCGGCTTCGGCCCGCGCCTGCGCCTGTTCCAGCAATCTGGTGTGGCGCGCGTTGGAGATGCGGGCGGCCTCGAGCAGCGCGTCCTGCTCGCCCTGGACTCTCTGGGCTTCCTCCCTGGCCGACTCCGCGGTCCGCTGGTGCACGTCGCGTTCGGCGCTGATCGCCGTCACTTGTTCGGCCGCGGTCGTGAGCGCGACGAGCTGGGCATCGCGGTCGGCACGCAGCGCGTCGGCCTGCTCCTGCGCCGCACGCAGCGCGGCGAGCTGGGCATCGCGATCGGCACACAGCGCGTCGGCCTGCTCCTGCGCCGCACGCAGCGCGGCGAGCTGGGCGTCGCGGTCGGCACGCAGCGCGTCGGCCTGTTCCTGCGCGGCGCGCAGCGCGGCGAGCTGCGCGTCGCGGTCGGCGCGAACCGCCTCCGCCTGCTCGCGCTCGCGGTGCAGCGCGTCGAGATGCGCGTCGCGCTCGGCGCGGACGGCGTCAGCCTGCCGCGCGGTGTTGTCCAGTGCCGCGGCGAGCGCGGCGCGTTCGAGCTGGCTTGCCGTGCGCTCTTCGGTCGCTTCGGCGCGCATGGCGTCGAGCTGCCTCTGGGCTTCCAGGCGATCGAGCTGCAAGCGCGCCTCCGCTTCCTCGAGGGCGAGCGTGCGTGCGGCGCGCGCCGCCGCACCGGCCTCTTCGCCGGCCGCGTGCGCGAGCCGGTCGACGAGCTGGCGGACGGGAGCAGGGTCCGTGGCGGCGGCACCGGCGAGTGTGGCCGCGAGCGATTCGCAGCGCACGCCGATGGCGACGCGGAGAGCTTCGAGCTCGGTCAACGCCGGCTTCGCGGCTTGTGTGATGAGCGCTCGAACGGTCGCGGCGGCCTCGGCCTCCGCGTAGTCGTGGAATGCCGTGGAGGCGTCGTCTGGGGTCGAAGAAGGCGAATTCACTTTGGGAAGTCCGATGCCTCTAAAGCAACTCGCGGGCCGTAGGGCGGTGGGTAGACTCGTCGATGCTAGAAGAGGTGTAAATAACTGATACGAAAAGACTAGCTGCCTGAAACGATGCGGACGCCGGAGGTGGGCTCGATCGCCAGAAACTCGCCAAAGTTCAATTCTGGTACATCGAATACAACTCTGTTAGTTGGCCCATCCCCTTTTTTCAGAGTCACTTATGTTCACATTTCGACTATATATACATCTATATGTCTTAATAGGACATTGTGGACTGATATGAGACAGCCTTCTTGCGCACTTCGAACCCGTCCGGGCCTTCGAGCCCAGCGGCCGTGTCGCCTCCGTCGGCGTCCAGAAGGCTCTCGAGCGCGACGCCCGCGGCGGTTCCAAGGTCGCCGTCGGGCCCGGATGTTTCGTGGACCTCGGCATCGAACGCCGGGGCGATCGAGAGCGCCGATCGGGTCGGGACTTCTTCCCCAGCGTCGCCGGACGATCGCTTGAAGAGCGCGAGCAGCCTGGCGATCGACCACTCCTCGGACGCCGGCTCGACGTCCATGTCTTCCGGCAGGACGCGGCCCCGCTGATACCACATGAATTGCACGACGCCCCACACCAGCACGCCAGCCCACCCGAGTTTGACGGAGGTCGAGATGTCGTTGATGAGATGAATGAGTTCAACCATTGGCAAAGGCCCCTGCTAATCGACCCAGGTAAACGCCGGCCCCGTGGCCAGCGAGTATTTCGTGAGCAGCGTCTCGAAGATGGGCGCCCGTTCGCTTTCGCGGGCCATCGCGGCCCGGAGCGCCTGATCGACGTCGGTCTTCGCGTCGCTGTCGAGGACGAGGATGATCACGACGCGCCGCTGCTCGGACGTGTCCCCGGCGTGGCCGGTCGGCACATGATGGCCGACGTTGAGTTTCCGGACCGGGATGGCTTTGGTCAGCGCGCTGCGCACCCAGACGGCGATGCGTTCGGCGCGCCGCGCGGCGCGCTTCTCCTCTTCGGCGCGGCCCTTCTCGAACGACACGCCGGCCGGAATCTCCTCCGAGCTCGCGCCGATGCAGATGACTTCTTCCGCGTCGTTCAGCACGGCGCGCATTTCCTTCGTGAAGTCAGGCTGCGTCGGTGTGCTCTCGAGCGCGTTGTAGGAGTTGAGGCGCCACCGGAACTCGTCGCTGAACAGCAGGATTCTGAACGACGCCCGACGGCCCTTGTTATCGGGCGCGTTGCGCACGACGACGTCGCGCACCACTTCGGGCGGCCGCGCCGGCAGCGTGCGGGTCAGGCGATGAACTTCGACCGCGGTCGCATACGTCAGGCCGCTGGTGGAGATCGCCAGCGCGATGGTGGACAGGATCCACGCGATGGCGACAAATCGTGACCGCCACTGGCGCCGCGGCTCGCTCGGATCGGCAATCGTGTGCACATGGCCTCCTGAGGCTGACGGAGGCTATTGCAGAAACAGATCCAGAACGGCGGGCGAACGAACTCAAGAGTATCCGAAGGATCGCTCGAGTCGTTTCGAGGCAGGTGGACCAGAATCGTCAGCAGTGCACGAAATTGTGATTGCGCAGCGCCCCGGCATGCGCCGGCGTCGTTCTCTCCGCCGGCTATTTGCGCACGGCCCGCAGCACGTCCGAGATCGCGTGCGACATCAGATCCGGCTCGTCGAGCTGGATGTGATGTGCGCTGCCCGCCGCGATCACGAGCGTGCCCGCCGTGGACAGGGTTGCCATCGCCGCCTGTTCCTTCCGGTGATCGGCCTCGAGGGCGTTGGCGTCCGGACCCTCTTCCTCGGGCAAACCTCGCGTCAGCACGATCAGCGGCCTGTCGCCAAGAGGGTGTTGACTACGGCCCTGGAGGACGCGGAAGTCGGCGAGCTCGTCGATTTCGACGGGGTTGTTGGCCGCGGCCATGTGCTGCCATCGTGCCAGCGCCCACGATCGCATCCTCTGCGCCTCCGCAGGCAGCTTGCGGCGCGATCCGGGATTGGCGTCAATCGCCGAGCGCTCGGCCGCCGCTTTCATCTGGCCCAGCGCCATCGGCGGGACGTCGGCCTCGCGCAGCGGCCCCGACGTCTTCACAGGAGGCACGGGCCGTCCCTTCACGAGTTCCGAGGACCGCTTGACGCCGCCGTCAGCCGTCAAGCGAAGCGGATCATCCGCCCCGGCATCCACGAGCACCATGCCCGATACCTCTCCCGGATAGCTGTACGCGTACAGCCGCACGAGCCAGCCGCCGTACGAGTGACCGACGAGCACGTATGGAGGCGACACCTCCGCCTTCTGCAGGAGCGTGCGTAACTCGCCCACGATCTGATGGAGTGTTCTTGGATCGGGACCGAGGTCGCTCCAGCCGTCGCCGCCGCGATCATAGGAACAGACCCGGGCGAATCGCGCCACGCGGGGCTGCACGAGGCTCCACTCGACGGAAAAGTCGCCCAGCCCCGCCTCGAGAATCACCGTCGGCTGCCCTGGCGCCGACTCGCCCGTGCAGTTGATGTGCAGGCGCCAGCCGCCGATGTCGACAAGCCGGCCTGGAGGAGGAAACGGCGGCGGTGGCGACGGGCCCTGCGCCGCGGGGCGCGTCACGAAGATCGCCGCAGCCAGGAGCAACGTCACCGCCATGCAAGGTCGCGTACGCCGCATGCGGCGGACAGTCTGAAGCAAATGGGTGCCGGTTGCAAAAATTTGCTATCCTCCCCCCTCCGGAGGTCTTACATGCGGAAACCGCTCGCGCTCTTCGTGTCTGGCGCGCTGTTGACGACTGCAGCCATCACGGCGCAGGTTCGGCGAATCGACGATGCAACGCTCAGGCGCGCCAGTGAGAGCGGCGAGTGGCTCAGCTACGGCCTGACTCAGGCCGAGACCCGCTACAGCACGCTCGCGCAGATCAACACGGCGAACGTCAGACAGCTCGGGCTGTCGTGGTCCTACGACATGGCCTCGGGCGGAGGCGGCCAGGAAGCGACGCCGCTCTTCTCGAACGGCACGCTCTACGGGATCACGAACTGGAGCGTGGTGTTCGCTGTCGACGCCCGCACGGGGCAGCAGAAATGGCGCTGGGATCCCGAGGTGAACCAGGTTACCGTGCGCTCGAAAATCTGCTGCGGCGTCGTCAATCGGGGCCTGGCGATCTACCAGGGCTTGATCATCGCTCCGGCCATCGACGGACGGCTGCTGGCCCTCGATGCGGAGACCGGGAAAGTGATCTGGGAAACGCGAGTCGCGTACCCGCAGGATCACTACACGCTCACCATGGCGCCGCGCATCGCCCGGGGCCGGGTGATCATCGGCGCGAGCGGCGGCGATCGGCCGACGCGCGGGTTCTTTGCGGCGTTCGATGCGATGACCGGACGCCCAGCCTGGAAGTTCTACACCGTCCCCGGCGATCCGTCGAAACCGTTCGAGAATGCCGCGATGAAGAAGGCCGCGGCCACCTGGGACGGGGAGTGGTGGAAGATGGGCGGGGGCGGCGCCGTCTGGGACGGCATGGCGTACGACGCCGACGCGGACCTCATATATGTCGGGACCGGCAACGCCGAGCCGTGGGCGCAGCAGCTGCGCACCACGACACCGAAAGACAACCTCTATGTCTGCTCGATTCTGGCGGTCTCGGCGTCGACGGGCGAGCTCAGATGGCATTACCAGGTCGTGCCGGGCGACATCTGGGACTTCGACAGCGTCCAGCACCTGATCCTCGCCGACCTCACGATCAACGGCCGCGTGCGCAAGGTGATCATGCAGGCGAACAAGGACGCGTTCTACTACGTGATCGACCGGCTCACCGGCGAGTTCATCTCGGCGGGCCCATTCTCGAAGGTCACCTGGGCCAAAGGGATCGATCCGAAGACGGGACGGCCGATCGTCAACAAGGAAGCCTATTACGGCACCGAGGCGATCGCGATTTCGCCCGGCGGCGGCGGCGCGCACAACTGGTCGCCGATGTCGTTCAACCCGGGTACGGGCCTGACGTACATCCCCACGTCCACGGCAAACAGCTGGACCTATCAGGCAGAGAAGACCTTCGACCCCAAACCCGGCCAGATGACCGGCACCGTTCGTCCGATGCCGGCCGCCACGCTGCCTTCGCCGCCGGCGATCGGCCCCGAGCCCCTCGGCGAGTCAGGTCCGCGCGGCGCGCTCGTCGCGTGGGACCCCGTCGCGCAGCAGCTCCGGTGGCGCATGCCCGGCGGCGGCGGCATCGGCGGCGGCACGATGACGACTGCCGGCAACCTGGTGTTCCAGGTGATCAACGACGGGCGGCTCATGGCGTACAGCGCAGACAAAGGCGAGAAGCTGCTCGAACTTCAGACCGGCCTGCGCAGCGGCATGGGCCCGCCGATCACGTATCAGCTGGACGGCAAGCAGTACATCGCGCTGATGGGCGGGGTGGGAGCGGCCGCACCGGGTGGAAACGCCGGCCCCGGCAACCAGCCGACGCCGTTTTCGCCCAAGCTGCTCACCTTCGTGCTGGGCGGCAGCGCCCCGGTCGTCAATCAACAGTAGCGAAGCAGGTGTAGTGCAGGCCTTCAGGCCTGCCGCTGATGGCAGGGCTAAAGCCTGCACTACACCCGGTCTTAGAACGTGATCTCGGCGCTGATCTTCGCGAGCCGCGCGGTCAGCACGGTCACCGGCGTGTTCCACGCACCGGTCGGCGAGTACGCCGCGTTATACGTCAGGATGGCGCTCGAGTTCAGCGAGTTGTAGATATCGACGCCGAGCATCGTGCGCGTGCGGCCGTACCGCAGGATCTTCGCGATCCTGAAGTCGAGCTGGTTGATCCGGTCGCCGTATGTCGTGCCCGGCTGCAGGATGTTGATCGTGACGTTGGCCGGGTTGCCGGCGGGCGCCCGTCCGAGCGCCGCCGTGATGACCGAGCTCGGGACCGCGTAGTTCGCCGCGAGCAGCGCGCCGGGCTTGCTCTGGAACACGCTGCTCACCTGCAGCTCAATCTTGGGGATGACGTACGAACCAAGGCCGCGCACCTGCGTGAGGATGCCGTAGTCCACGTGGCAGTACGGGCTCAGCATGTTGACAGCCGAGCTGGTCAGGCCCGGCAGCCCCGGCGTCAGGTTGGCGCTCAGCTCCGGCAGGTTGCCGCGCACCGCGCAGTTGTCGGCAATCTGCTTGCCGGTGCTCGTGCCGCCCTGGAAGGTGAGCCCATTCCGCACGCGGAAGTTCAGGGTCACGTCCACGCCGTTGAAGTACTGGTACCAGTCCCCGTATTTCTGCGAGTCCGTCACGAGGTTGTTGACCTGTCCGAACTTCGCCGGGTTGACGTCGTAGAGCGTGCCGACGGTATAGCCGCCGCCGCCCGGAAGACGCGGATCGGACGGCGCGGTGATCGAATACGGCGTCAGGTCGGCGTTGGAGAGCACCTGGTTGTCCAGCACCGTGAAGCCGTGATACCACCGGCGCGTGTACGCGATTTCGACCGACGCGCGTGACATGAGCTGCTGTTGCACCGATGCGCCGAGCGTCCAGTCGGACGCGCGCACGCCCCACCCGGTGAGCAGCGCCGGATCGAAGCTGTTGGTCAACGGGAACTGCCCCTGCGACAGGAGCGCGAAGCTCTGGTTCGAGATCGCCCCGCACGAGTCGATGCTGCCCGTCGTCGCCGGGCTCTGCGCCCCCGGGTTCGCCAGGTTGCAGTCCGGCACGAAGTTGCGGTTCGCATCGGTCCAGGATCGGGTGACGCTCAGCGGGGCGAACGGACCGCCGCTGCCAGGCGCGCGCAGCGTGGGGTTCGCGTTGGCCCAGTTGTTCGACACGCCCGCCCCTTCGAGGTACTTGCCGATGTTCGCCTTGACGGCCGTCTTGCCGTTGCCGAAGACGTCCCACGACATGCCCATGCGCGGCGTGATGTCCTTGTACGCGTTGACGCCGTCGGTGCGCGGGATGTGGATCGCCGTCGGCAGGAACGTCGACGGCCCTTCCGTCTGTTCGGGATACCAGCTCGTCGAACGATCGAACCGCAGCGCCCCCTGCAGGGTCAGGTGGTTGTGCGTCCACTGATCCTGCGCGAAGAACGCGTGCCAGCCGCCGTCGCCGTTGTTCTGCCACGGTCCGACGAGCTCCGTGATCTGGTTCGGGACGAGGTTGTTGACGCGGAACGACAGGTTCTGGCTGTTCGTGCCCCACGTCCGGTAGTCCGTCATCACCGTGCCCTGGTAGCCGATCTTGAGGCTGTTCGCGCCGGTGACGTACGCCATCGTCGCTTTCCAGTTCCACGACGCCGCCGTGTTGGTGCCGTAATCCTGCGACCGGTAGACGAGGCCCGCGGGGGCGTTGCCGTTGTTCGCGCAGCTCGGCGCGCACTGCTCGACCATGTTGATCAGATCGTGCGTCGGGTTCGGGTTGCGTTCGAAGTTGCCCCACCCGTAGTACACGCCGCCGAAACCGGCGTCGAGCAGCAGCTTGCTGGTGACGGGCGATGCCCAGGTCACCTGCGGCACGCGCAGCGGGTTGGTCTGCCCCGTCCCACGAGCTTCGGGCGAGACGCGCGGCGGATCGGTGATGCCGGTGGTCAGGCCGGTGCAGCTCGGACAGTTGGCCTGCTCGTCCCAGAAGCCGCTGATCTTGTTACGCGGTGTGACCTGCCACGTGATGCGCATGCTGGCGTTGTTCGACGTGCGATCGGAGTAGGCCGTCTGCAGCGGACGGCCGTTGAGACCGTCCGCAGGCAGATATCCGAATTTCGTCGGGTCGCCCGCATTCACGTTGTAGTAGATGTTCGCGATCCCGCGCGTGCTGCCCTGTATGCGCGCGTTCCCGAAGAACCAGATTTTGTCCTTCTTGATCGGGCCGCCGAACGAGCCGTTGAGGTCGTAGACGCCCGTCAACGGCAGCGGCGTCTGAAGGCCGGCGGCCTGCAACTCCGGGGTGAAGTTGCTGCCCTCGAGCGCTTCGCCGGTCACGTTGTAGAACACGGCGCCCGAGTGCGAGTTGCCGCCGGTCTTCGGCACGATGTTCATCACCAGGCCGGCCGTTTCGGACTCGCCGAGGCCGCCCGCCGTCGTGAACGTGACTTCCTGGGCGTTGCCCACGTCGGCGATGTACGCCGGCGGCTGGTTGCCTCCGGGCGGGTTGCCGATGTTCAGGCCATCTACCGTCATGCGCCCTTCGTTGTTGCGTCCGCCGTGGATCGGAAACTGCGTCGTCGACGTCGTGGTGACGACGTCGTTCAGGTTGGTCATGACGCCGGGCACGACGTTGACGATGCCGTTGTAGCTGCGCACCGTCGGGATCGACTTGAGGGCGTCGTTCGAAATCGTCACCTCGCGGCGCGCGCTCTGGACGTCGACCACGGGCGTTTCGCCGGTGACGGTAATCGTTTCGGCGACCGCGCCGACCTTCATATCCGCGTTGATCGTCGCGGTGAACGAGCCGGTCAGCTCGATGCCGTCCCGCTTGAACCCGCTGAAACCGGTCAGGGACATGGTGACCGAGTACGTCCCGGGCCTCAGGTTTTCGACGCGATACTGCCCGGTGCCATCGGTGACGGCGGTGCGAACTTTCTCGATCAGTGCCGGGCTCGACGCCTCGACGGTGACTCCGGGGAGCACGGCGCCGGACGTATCTCTTACGGTGCCCGCGATGACGGCCTGCGCCAGGGCAGCCGTTGGAATCAGAACCACCCACGCCAGCAACACCAGAACCTTCGCAACTGCGCGCATCTGAACCTCGCTTCGTTTCAGGGCATACGACGACTGCTTGGGTATACGCTCGGTCCCGGAGGCTGTCAACACGTAAGCCGCTATGAATGTCATCATTTCCAGTCGAATCCAGCTGATTGGATCGAGCAGTTGAGCGATTGGATATGATGTGCCCGGAAATCGGACGCACGAAATGAGGGCTGCATGCGGAAACGTGTAAAGAAGCAGAAGCGCGCCCCAGGAAAAAAGACGGCCCGCCGCGCGATGAAGGCGAAAAAACCTGACCCGGTGCTGGCGCCCGTGCGCGGCGCGGAACGCCGGCAGGTGGGTCACGTGAAACTGGAGGTGGGGCGGGCCGGGGCCGCGCGCGTCAAGCGGATGATCTACCCCGCGGGATTCCACTGGGCGAAGGACATGAAGGCCGCCGTCGGCACCGACCTCTGCATGCACGCCCACGTCGGCTTCCTGGTACGGGGCGAGATCCACATCGAGTACCAAGACGGCTGCATCGTGGAATTCAAGGCGCCGCAGGTCGTCGCGATCGAGCCCGGCCACGACGGCTGGGTGGTCGGCAAGGAACCCGTCGTGATGATCGAGTTCGATTTCGAGCGCGACACGATCAGCCGCACGGGCATGCCCGACTCGCATCGCCACTAAATAGCGAAGCCACAGAGGCACAGAGACCACAGAGGTTTCCGAAAGGAAATTCCTCCCTGTCCTCTGTGCCTCTGTGG
>Ga0105245_10003270_pt1 | contig 14540 bp, 9 predicted proteins | sample KBSM54metaG_FD_81523 | JGI IMG/M metagenome (GOLD analysis project Ga0105245, IMG submission 81523) | Miscanthus rhizosphere microbial communities from Kellogg Biological Station, Michigan, USA - KBS M5-4 metaG | ecosystem: Host-associated > Plants > Roots > Rhizosphere > Soil | place: Michigan... | reverse complement strand
GCTGGACCGCAGAGCCGCTGGGCTGCAGAGCCGCCAGGCTGCTGGACCGCAGAGCCGCTGGGCTGCAGAGCCGCCAGGCTGCTAGACCGCGGAGCCGCCGGGCTGCTGGGCCGCAGAGCCGCTGGGCTTCAGGGCCGCCAGGCTGCTGGGCCGCGGAGCCGCCGGGCTGCTGGACCGCAGAGCCGCTGGGCTGCAGAGCCGCCAGGCTGCTGGACCGCAGAGCCGCTGGGCTGCAGAGCCGCCAGGCTGCTGGACCGCTGAGCCGCTAGGCTGTGGAGCCGCCAGGTAGCCGAGCCGCCGAGCCGCGGAGCCGCCGGGCTGTAGAGCCGTGGGGGCGGCTTGGCAGCGGAGCAGCAGAACCGCGGAGAGAGACGATCCCGGGATCGGCGAAATTCGCTAGGTTGGCGTCGGTCCAGGCCGATCAAAACTTGTTTTTCAATCCGGAACGACTAAGTGTCTTTACAGAAATCAAGATCCGCATGCCCGATGACGACAAGAAGCTCAAGCGTCTGACGATCGATCTGACAGACGAGGAGCATCGGACGCTGAAGGGTTTCGCGGCCGAGGCTGGGGTGTCAATGCGGGATCTCGTCCTGCAGACCCTGCGCCGCGAAGGGTTGCTCTCCCGAACCAAGCGAGGACCTCACCCAGCTAAGTAGGCCGACCTAGGAACGGTCCCCGAAAATCGAAAACCCCGAGGGTGGAAGCTCGGGGCTATCGAAGTTCTGGAAGACCAGAGCGCCGAGGATCGGCGCGACTCATCTTGGCGGGCGAGTCGTGTCGAAGCCTAGCGAAAGGGGAGGGTCTTGTCAAAAAGATCTACCCCGTAGCGCGGGCTGACCTCGGCGCACGTGAACACGTGCGCATGGTCACGACGACGAACCCACATAGCGCCCTCGCGACAGGGCGCAGCGCCGAGCTGCACGAGCTCGCGACGCGGCTGTACGCGTTGGTCGCGTGCGGGCACGACTCGCTTGCGTTCAACGTGGACGCGCGCGGTCCGGCGCTGACCATCGTCGGTAAGGATGGCCAGCGTCGGCCGGTCCGCGTCGCGGGGGGGGAGGACGCGCCTCCGTGGCAGCGTGCGCGTGAGCTGGTCGAGGGCGGGGGCGAGCGCGATCGCCGCTTCAACCCGTGGGTGCTGGAGCGCCATCTTGCCGGCCGGTACTCCGTGGCACCGGCGGCGCCGGGCTGGGTGCAGTGGGTCGCGCTGGACATCGACGCGCACTCGGCCGCAGGCTCGCCCGAGCTGGTGGCGCGGCGCCTGGCGCGCGCGGGGGCGGATCGCGTGCTGGCCGGCGTCTGGCGCGCTCTCGGCTGCTCGGCCGAGCGTCACCCGCTTGTGCTGCGCTCGCCCGGCGGCGGCTATCACGTGTGGCTTCCGCTGACGCGCGGCCCGACCTCGTTGAACCCCGAGCACACGTGGCCGGCGGCCGTGGCGCGCGCGTGGGTCGAGCGCCACCTGGTCGAGGCCGGGCTGCAGCTGGCCCCCGGCGTACTCGAGGTCTACCCGAGCGGCCGATGCCTGCGCGCGCCGTGCGGGCGCGGGATGGTGATGCTGCAGGCCACGCGGCCGGACGATCCGGACGCGCTGGGGCTGGTGCCGTGGCCGGGCACGATGGGGGACGCGCGCATTGACTGGCGCGGCGAGCGCGCCGAGCTGTCGACCCCGACCCGGCGCGTGGTGCCGATGGTCCGGACGTTCCTGGGGCAGTGGGAGGCGCAGCGGCGGACGCTCGCGGACTGGCTCGGCCGTCCGGAGGCAGCGTGGGATCCGGCGTGGGGGTTCCTTGGCTGGCGTGACGCTGACGAGCTCGTCGGCGAGATCGGCTCGACTGAAAAAAATTCAGGCGAGGACATCACGGGACAGGAGAGCCGATCCCAAGAATCAGACGATGTTCCTGGGCGCCTAGGGGCGCGGGGTGCCCCGGTCGTCAAACCAGGGCAGGGCGGGGCGGGGCGGGGCAGGGTGGGCGACCGGTCTGCTTCTTCGGTCCCCGATGAACTTCTATCCCTCCCCTCTGCACCGGATCCAGATTTACCTCCGGACCCCATGGTCGGGCGGCTCGTTCGCGGTCGCGCCTACAAGGTCAAAGTCTCGAAGCTCTTGGGGGCAGGAGTCACGGAGGAAAGCACACGGCACGATGCGGTGCTGACCCTCGCGTTCTACTGGCACGGCACCTGTGGCCTTGTGCTCGAGCTCGCGCTGGCTCGGCTGGAGGCATGGTGCCGCGCGCATCTCCATCAGGGGTCGCAGCTGTCCGCGTGGCCCCGCACGTTTCTCTCGACCTGCCTCCAGGAGGCGCGGCACTACCTGGAGCACTACGGTCCGCGGTGGCGCTTCCGGGGCCGCGGTGATGGGGGTGGGCTTGCGACGCTCACCACAGCCGATCAGGCGGTGATCACCGCGGTGGATCCGCGGCTGGTCGACGAGGTGACCACGGTCCTCGCGTGGCTCGCCGGTCGTGCTGGCGAGGATGGTCGCATCGCGGATCCGATCCAGATCGCGTCCGGGCTGCTCAAGCGCCTGTGCGGCGATCGTCGGATCGCCGAGGACGGCAAGCGGCGCCGTGCGTCCTCGATGGCGCTCGTCGAGCTCGAGCGCGTCGGCGTGCTGACCATGGCGAGCAACTACCGCGTAGGGCAGCGCGGGCGCACCTGGTCGTGCTGGTACCGGTTCGGCTCGGGCGAGCTGCCGCGCACCGTGTCGTTGCCGGCCGCGAAGTGGGAGCAGATCGAGCCGTTCACCGCGGCGCCGCTTGCCCCCTCGCTCGCGGTCGTGCCGAGTGAGCCCCCGGAGGCACCGAGCGCGCCGGTCGTGGAGGTGCGCGTACTCGGCGAGCGTGTGACGCCAGAGGGCCTCGTGCGCGTGCTCTCCGATGGGGCGCGCGGCGTGGCGCGCACGCTGATCACGCGCGCGCCGGGCATCGACCCGCCGACCGTCACGCCGGCGGCGCGCGATCCGTGGTTCGAGCGCATGTGGTTGTGGCGGCCATTCACCCCGGGCCGGTTGTGGTCGTCCGATCCGTCGTCGGTGATCGCGTTCCCCGATGTCGAGGCCAAGCGCCGCATGACCCGAAAAGAGCGGCTCGCCTGGGGCGGCGGTGGGACCAGTGGCTCGAGCGGTGCTGCCGCGCCGCTGGCTCCGGTGGTGCCGCTGCGTGGCAGCAAGGCGGAGCCGAGCTCGCCGAGCTCGCCGGTCGTGCCGAGCTCGCCGAGCGCCGCGCCGGCGGCCGTCACGCCTGGCCACGCCGCGCCGGCGGCAGCACCGGGGCCGGACCGCGCGCCCGCGCGGGAGGAGGAGCTGCGCGGCGAGCTCGCTACCGAGGTGGGCAAGGAGGGGGCGGCCAAGCTGCCGCTCGACCTACTCGAGGTCATGGCGCGCGCGTGGGGCGGGTTCCGTGGGCGCGGTTCATAGGGCAGGGCACCGGCGGGCTCTGCACGCGCGACAGCGCCGCGATCGCGGGCTTGCCGCGTACGCCGATCGACAGCTCACGGGACAGCCGGCGCGTCCGGACGAACTCGTGGACCGGGGCGATGCCGTCACCCTGGTCAGCACGTGGGTCGGTCCCCCGCATGCGCCGCGCCGGGTCGTACGACCCGGGTTCGGTTGCTTGATGTGCACCGGCCGAGGACCCGGACCTGTCCGAACCGCCGAAAAAATGACCAATTCGATCGAGTACCAAATGCGGAGGGCGATCTCGCAGCACTTCGGAGGCTGGTTCTCGACGGAGACCTCGAAGATCGGCGCCGTGGAGCCGGAAAATGTCTAGACCAAATCGAGGGCGGTGTTTTGCACCATTTCTGGACCATATCGGGGGCCATTCCTCGAGAGAAGGGCGCGCGGCTTGGCGACGTCTTGACCAAATCCAGGACCATTCCCGGAGCGAGTCGAGAGCGGCCGTTCCCGTTCGATCCGAGCTCCGGGCGATCGCGGCGCCCGGCCAGGTTGCCACGATCGAGCCATAGCCCGCGGTAGGGGAGAGGGGCAAGGGGCCTCCCGGGGTAGTGATCCGCCGCGGCGATCGCCGGCATCGCGCTTCTCACCGAGGTCCGGGCGATCGAGCCGGTTCGGTCGCCCTGGTCGAGCTCGAGGTGAACAACACCGACGCGGTGATCGCCAGCGTCAAGCTGCTCGCCGGCGTCGAGCACGAGATGGGGCGCGACGGTTGCCATCGCGCGCGCCGTTCGCCGGGCAAGCGCTGCAGGCTGCGAGGCTTAGAAAGGTGATTCACGACAATGAGAGGTGATTAGCGGGGACCAGGGGTGATTAGCGGGGACCAGAGGTGATTAGCGGGGACCAGAACGGGTCCTGCAAACCTGTGCTCGCGCGTTGAGTAACGCGCTGTAGATCGCTTGGCGTTGGCTGGCGCTGGATAGAGTGCTCTGTGTCGGTTCTCGACGGTTTTTGGCGATTCCCGACAATTTTTCAGCGAACGAGATCGCCGTTTCAGGTTGTCTCTTCCGGTCTTTGAAGTGATGCTTCGGGCCAGAAGTCCGGTTGCGCGCTGTAGCGCTGTAGTTGGTGTTTATGAGCAACACGAAGCGTCTTGCCTCTGCCCTTTACGGGTGGCCACCGCTGCAGCCGATCGCGACCGCGAGCGCGTACGTGTCCCGGTCGCGGTGGACGCTGTACCGCGCGGTGGCTCGCGGTGAGCTGCCGGTCGCCGGCCGGCGCGGCCGTGCGCTGGTGTTCCGGCGCGAGGACCTTGACCGCTGGCTCCTTGGTGGAACGGCCGAGCCGAGCGCGACTGAGCGCGATGGGGGTGGAGAGTGATGGCGCGGGACGCAACCGGGCATCGGCCCCGCTTCTCGACGGAGAATCGCGAGGTATCGCGGGCTGGGTCGGCGGCCCTACGGCCATTTCGACCCGGTGGGAGGAGTCGTGGCGTGCTCGCCTGCATGAACTCCTCTGCACCTCGGCCAGACACGAACCCCGATGACGCGCGGCGCACGCCGCTGGAACGAGCAGACACGGATCCCATGGACCCCCGTCTGATGTTACGAGCTGGCTTGACACCGAGTCGCGCCTGTGATCCTGCACGCGCATGGATGCAAGCTAAGACCAAGAACACGCGAGACTCCGCGGCGCTGTTCCCGCACGGCGCGACCTCGACGGTGATCCGCAGCGCGGCGCGGGGGCCTGACCGGAAATCGACCGTTCCACGGGGCCGCGGCCAACTGCACGACATGAAGCACCGAGGTCCCCCTTCTGCAGCCGAACCGGTTCGCGGGTGCTGCCGTCCACCCTGCCCTGATCGGCCGAGAACCGGAGGGGCTCAGCCATGAGCGCCAAGGTCAACCGGATTGACGCCGACGCGGTGCGCGCGCTGCTCACCGGCGAGGGCGTTCTCGCGACCTATGTACCGATCGCGCGCGGCGGACGCACGATTCAGCTGCGCGAGTGTCCTCGCTGCAAGCGGCGGCAGCGCCGGCCGGCGTGCAAGGTCGATCGCGACACCGGCCGGTGGATCCACCACTCCGGTCCCGGCGGCGCGGCCGTGTGCAAGGGCGACGCGCTCGAGCTCGTGGCGGCGTTCGAGGGGCTCGACACCCGGACGCAGTTTCCGGAGGTGCTGGCGCGGGCGGCGCAGATCGTCGGGGTCGGGCCGAACATTGACCCCGGCGAGCTGGCGCGGATCCGCGCCGAGCACCAGGCGGCGTGCGAGGCGCGCGATCGGCGTGCGGCCGAGGAGCGCGCTCGCGGTGAGGCCATGGTCCCGGCGCTATGGGAGGCGCTCGAGCGGCGCCACCTCTACGGCGAGCGCTACCTCGCGTCGCGCGGGCTGGATCCGGCCGCGCTGCGCCGCTGCGGCGATGTGGTGCGGTTCTATCCCGAGGGCTCGCCGGCCGTGCGGTTGTACAGCCTGGACGCCGGCGAGCCGATCAACATCGTTCGGCGTCAGATCGACCGCGAGCCGAAGATTCTCTCGCTCGACCTGGCCAACGCGCTCGGAGTTGACGAGGTGATGGGCACGTTCAGCACCGCAGGGACGCTCGCGGGGCGGGTCACTGATCTTGACCCCGATGGCGTGGATGCCGCCGTCCTGGTCGAGGGCATGACCGACGCGCTCGCCGCGGTGCTCGCGTTCGATGGGTACGCGGTTCTCGGCGCGAACGGCGCGCGCATGATGCCGCGGGTGGCGACTGCCGTCGCGCCGCGGCTGGTCGCGGCACGCGGCTGGTTGCTGGTCGCGGTCGACGACGACGAGCAAGGTGTTGCTGGCGCGGGCGACGCGATGCGGGCCGCGGTCGCTGCGGGCCTCGAGCTTGAGGTCAGCGTCCGCGCGATCGAACTCGGCGCGCATCATGATCTCGCCGATGCCTGGCGCGCTGGCTGGCGGCCGGGTGACACCGGGGGTGCCGCGTGACGGCCGCCGAACGCGCCACGGAGTGGGCTCGGAGCGGCCCCGCGTCTGCTGGCGGGCACGGCGGCAAGGCTCGTGCTGGGGAGACATCACATCGCCGGAGCAGGCGCCGGCGCGAGCCGACCATGGTGGTCGATGACGGTGCCACGATGGGCCACGCCGAGGCACCGCGCCTACCGGAGATCTACATCTCGATGAGGATCGTCGACACGATCGACCAGGCGGAGCGGGCCATGCTCGCGGCCGGCGGCGTCTACGTTCGCGGGCGGCACCTGGCGCAGGTGGTGCGCGACTACAGCGCGCCGAGCTGGCTGCAGATGCCCAAGGGCCTGCCACTCATCGACACGCTCGGCGACGCGCGGATCCGCGAGCTGATGAGCGCGGCGGCGGTGTGGTGGAAGTACGACGCGCGCAGCAAGGACCACAAGGATGCGCTGCCGCCCGAGTGGGCGGCCAAGACGCTGCGCGAGCGCGGCGAATGGCGGTTCCCGGTGCTCGAGGGCATCTCGGATATGCCGGTGCTCCGGCCCGACGGCACGATCCACGATGTGCCTGGGTATGACGAGCGGAGCCGGACCATCTACGACCCGGGTGACCGGGTCTGGCCTGCTATCCAGCACGAACCCACGCACCAAGATGCCGTGACGGCGCTCGCCGAGCTGTGCGAGCCGTTCTGCGACTTTCCCTTTATCGAGCCGTGGGACAGAAGCGCCGCGATCGCGTTCCTCCTGTCCATCGTCGGACGCAGCGCCATCGCCGGGCCGGTGCCGATGTTCAAGTCCGGGTCGAACACCCCGGGCGCCGGCAAGGGCCTCATCGTCGACACGGTGTCCATCATCGCGACTGGCCGCGAGTCGTCGAAGATGCCGCCGACCCACAACGACGAAGAGACCAGGAAACGATTGTTGCCGATCGCGATCGCCGCGCCGCCGGTGCTCACGTTCGACAACGTCGAGGGCGTGTTCGGCTCCGAGACGCTGGCCATGGTGCTCACCACCGGGACGTTCACCGATCGCGTGCTCAAGGAGTCCAAGAACGTCGAGGTCCCGTTCCGCACCGTGCTGGCGGTGACCGGCAACAACATCCAGCTCCAGGGTGACCTCGGACGGCGGATCATCCCCATCGACATCGACGCGAAGATGGAACACCCCGAGGATCGGACCGGCTACCGCCATCCCAACCTCAAGGCGTACGTAGCCGCAGAGCGCCCGCGGTTCGTCGCAGCGGCCCTTACGTTGCTCCGAGCCTATGTCGTGGCTGGGATGCCGGCGCACGGCCTGCCGGTCAAGGGCAGCTTCGAGGCGTGGGATCGGTTGGTGCGCGGGGCGATCATCTGGGCAGGCGGTGCGGATCCCGCTCGCGGTGTCGAACGGCTTCGCGATGCCGGGGACATCGATCTTGAGCGACTGCGCGCGCTGATCAGCGCATGGCGGTGCATCCCCGAGCGGGAGGCAACGGCGGTCGAGTTGCTCGAGCGCGCCAAGATGAGCGCGGACCTGCGCGCGGCGATCGACGCCTACGCCGCGAAGGGCCAGCCGATGGACACGACCAGGCTCAGCACGAAGCTCGGGCACCTTTGCGGCCGTCTATGCGACGGGTTCCGGATCCAGCGCGGGGGTACGGCCCACGGTGGAGCGAGGAAGTGGGTTCTCGATGAGCTGTGATGCGGCCTACAAAACGGTGACAGTGGTGACAGTGGTGCCGGTCTTCGCTTCAACTCCCCGAAACTGTCAGTCGAGACAATCCTACCAGCAGAGAGCGAAGACCCTCACCAGTGTCACCAGTGTCACCACGTAGCTTGTTCAGCGAGGCCCATTCCGCCGCCGCTGAACAGCGCTGTTCTGAGCGGGGGAGCGGTCGCGACGGGCCTGCGAACCCGTCGCTGAACAGCGCTGCTCTGAGCGGCGGCGAGCCTTCGCGGGGGGCGTCGCGCACGGGGCTGCGGTGGCGTTGTTGGCGACGACGGCCGCCGCGGGACAGCGCCCGGACGGGTGACCACTGACCACCTGTGGTTGTCACCCCTTGGATTGCGTATTCGGCAATAGTTGTAAATGGTTATCGTCAGCCGTGGGGGTGACCACTGACCAAACATATTTTCGGTGAGCGCTAGCGAAAGGACGCGCCGCTCCTCGCTCGCACGGGGTAGCCCTCCGGAAGGACCCATGGCCGGGGGTGGCGACCTCGGCGAACAACGAGCATGAGCGGCGGTGGGCGTTCGACCAGGAGCACGCCAGCTCGGCCGTGTCGGCGGGCTGCGGCGAGCCGATGGAGCCCGCACTCGAACCGCGAACCGTCGCCGCCAGCGCTGCAGCGCCATCGCCAAGCCGCGGCGGTAGCGTGGCTCGGCTCGCGCTGATCGAGCTGCTACCGCCGTCACCCGCCTCGAGCATCATGCTGCTCGAGCTACTGGCCGCGGATGGCGTGACCCCCCTGGGCAGCGCCCCTCTACCGCTGGTCTCGCCCAAGGCGTCAGCTCAAGGCCATGACGTACCTCTACAACGTGCGCATCCGGCTGACGACGAGGGGCATCCGCCCCGAGCGATACCTCTCGGCTTACGAGGTCTGGCGCTGGGATGGCCGGTTGGTGGCCTTCTGCGACCAGATCAACCACGACCCGACGGGCAACGTGGCCAAGGCGGACGCATTTGGCAGAGCCAGGGACGATGCTGCCGTCTGCGGGTTCGTCCTGGAGGACGAAGCGATCGGTTGTCACGTCAGCGAGGTTTGCGAGGACTCGCGAGGGCGACGGCAATAGCGTCTGCTGTCGGCCGCTCCCCCGGGGTCACGGGTCCTTCCGGAGGGGGACCCCCTGCGGTGGAGGAACCGCGCGCCGATCCGCTAGCTGATGGCGTTCCCCAAATAGGTTGACAGTTGACGGTTAACGGTTGACGCCCTGCGCAAATTATTGGAATCGCGCGGAATTCAACTCCAGGTTGACACTCCAGGTTGACACTCCAGGTTGACACCCTACCGGCGAGGCGTCGGTCGCCGGGCGCCCCTTGTCGAGCTGGTGAGCTCGGCGGAGCTGAGCGCATTGCACGAGCTGGCGGCGTTCTGTACGAGCTCTCGTTGAAGCGAGCACGGGCGCACCGCGGTCCGCCGGTCGGGCCATTCCGATCGAGCACCCTGCCGGTACCGCGGCGCAGCCGGCGATCCGGCAAAGACTGGAACCCGGTCGAACAGCGAAACCGAACCGCGGGCCCGGTGCGTATCCGCAGAATGCACGCAGCGCCGCGTTGAATACTCGCCGCCGGCTCTCGTCCGAGTAGCCGCAGATCAGGAACACCTCGCGGGAAGCTCCCGAGCGAGGGCAGCGAAGATTGTCGCGCAGAGCCAGCTCGACGAGCTCGCGCTCATCGGTCGTCGGGTTGTGTCTCACGTACGCGCAGCAGCAGCCCGCTGCGACGTCGCGCGACTGCTGTCAACGATGCGGAACAGGAGCGTTGCGATGGAGTTCGACCGCCAGAAGCGATACGCCTCGACCGGAGCTGCAGCGGCGCAGGACGCGCCGGTGCCCGGCAAGCAGACCCTGACGCAGGGCATGGTGCACCCAGCCGCAGCGGCGAGATCGGCGCCCAGCGAGCCGGCGCCCGCGCCGCCGCTCTCGGTGCCCAGCGGTCCTCGGCCGACGCTCCAGATGCTGTTCGGCCGGCGGAGCCCGACGTCGGATCCGGAGCAGGTCCACGCCGCGGCCGCTCGCGGCACGTCCACGGCAGCCGGACAGCTGCCGCACTTCGAGCAAATCCAGCGCTCGTTCGGGCGGCACGACATCTCGGGCGTGCAGGCTCACGTCGGCGCCGATGCCGCAGCGAGCGCTCAGGAGATGGGTGCTGCAGCGTATGCGACCGGAAACCACGTTGTGCTCGGAGCAGGCACGGACCTGCACACCGTTGCCCACGAAGCTGCCCACGTCGTCCAGCAGCGCGGCGGCGTGCAGCTCAAGGGCAGCGTCGGCCAGGTCGGGGACGCGTACGAGCAGCATGCCGACGCCGTCGCCGACCTCGTCGTGCAGGGGCGTTCGGCGGAGGCGCTGCTGGATCAGCACAGCGGGGGAAGCGGCACCGGCGCCGCCAGCGGCGCTCCGGCCGTGCAGCACAAGCTCCCGACCGACGGCCTCGCAGGACCCAGCCTGGCCAAGAGGATCGCGACGTACAACCAGGCGCTGGATACGTTGCTGGAGGGCAAGGACGAGATCACGGACTCGCACATCTCGAAGCTGAAGGTGGCGCTGCTGGAAATCAAGACCCACTTCATGAACTTTCAAACCGGACTCGATGACTACGGGAAACGGCGGCTCCTGAAGCTCGTCGACGCCGAGGTGACGGATCTGAAGGCGGCGGGCAAGAATCGATCAAGCCTGAAGGAGAAGCTGGGCGCGATTCGTGGCGAGCAATCCCTGGAGAGCAAGGAGAGCAAGAAGGAATCGCAGGTCATCATCCGTGACCGGGACACCGGTACCGGCTTGAAGCCCGAGCGTGCACAGAACAACAAGCTCGGTAAACGCGAGCCCCATAGCAGCAGCCTCGACAACAGGAGCCTCGACAACAGCAAACCCGACAACAGCAAACCCGACAACAGCAAACCCGACAACAGCAAACCCGATTACAGCAAGCTCGACAACAGCAAGCTCGAGAACAACAAAGACACGCTGGGCGGACGAGAGCGGCTCCGCAACGCCAAGGTGACTCGAAAAGAGAACCATACCCGCATCGGCTTCGAGATCGAGCTGGCCCGGCACTACCGGGTGCCGAGTCAGTTTGAGCCAAGCGTAGCCCCGTTCATCAACCAGACCCTCCTCAAGTATCCTCTCGATCTAGGCAGCCTCGAGATGCAGCCCGAGGACGAGAGACCCGCGCTCGAGATGCTTCTCGACGACCTAAAGCCCAGCCGTACTCCGGGGCACATCGACCTTCAGGTCGAGTTCCGGACCTCTGCGCTCGAGCTTCAGCTCATTCGCCAGGACCTGAGGCAGATCATCCGCGGCGCGATCACGAAGCTGGACCCCCAGACGATCTTCACCGGCACTACCGGCGAATGGACGAAGACCAAGGAGTTTCACGAACTGACGAGCAAGGTCGGTGGCAACCAGTTCATCGTGGAAGGCAGCGGCAAGTTCGAACCACCGCCCTCGCTCGCACAGCACGTGACCTCCTCGATCAACCTCGAGGCGTACACCAAGCTCTCGGCCAAGGACCAGGAGCTCCTCTACAAGCACGGCGTCAATTGCCGCAAGAAGATCCAGCTCTACACGAAGATCCTGGACACGATAAATCGCAACCAGAGCCAGATCCCTGGCAAGAAGCAGCGCATGCGGAGGGAGTGGTCCGTCGACTCGAGCACCTCGGGCCGGGATACACTCCAGCACTGCGTGAAGTCTTCCATCGAGGCGATGCTCGCCGCCGAGAGAGTCTTCGAGATCACCGGCCACCAGGCGCTGGTGGAAGCGATGTCGAAGCAGAACCTGCCGACGTCCGTGTTCGTGTCCCGGACCGACGACTACAAGGACAAGCACGACATCGATGGTAACCTCGAGCGCTCGGTCAGCGGCGTCGAGCGCCGTGGCCGATACCCGTCCATACAGGGCGAGCAGGTCGATGACAAGGATCGCGGGTACCTCGCGGTCGCCGAGAAGCTACAGCCGCCGCTGTACGATCCGTCGAACCAAGAGCTCCGCGTGCTGATCGAGCACCGCGGCGACGAGCTGGTCAAGGCCCTCAACGACGTGCTGGATGGCAAGACCTCGGAGGTCTGGCACAGCTTCTGCGAGGCGGTGGGCAAGATGGACAAGCAGGCCAGTTCGAACAACAACAACAACAACAACAACTGAAGACACCACCGCCTAAAGGCGGTGGGTTCGCGGGCGACTAGAGTCTCGGCTCGGAGCCAGATTCGGCGGAACGCTCAGCAGAAGATGTACGTGTTCGGGCCGGATGTGGCCCTGCACGATCCGCAGCGACGCTACAGGCCGCCTCTGTCAGACCGCGGCGGGAGTCACCCTTCCCCTACCGACGCGCGAGCGCGCTGAAATTTACGGTTAGAGCCAGGAAATCGGCTCCCTGGGAGGCCCCTACCGTAAATCTTCGCGCCGTCGCTCGTCGCCTCCCTGAACTGGCACCCGCACCACCACCGCGGGCCGCGGCCAAGCTCGTGGTCGGCGACCAGGTCGACGCCGGCGACCGCCGCGCCGGCGATGTTCACCGCGTTGCTCTGCCCTGCTGCCTCGCCGCATCGGCTCGGAGGTCGGACCGCCTACCGTAAACTCCCGCGCCGTTGCTCCTGGGCCCCTTCGTCGAGGTTGGGCCTTAGCGTTGGTTTCTGTTCCGTTGCTAACGGAACCCCTGGTCGAGCTCGCGGGCGAGGGGCGCGAGTTCGGCGGTGGAGGTCGCGGCGGAAGCCGAGCTTGGCTGTCAGTCGTTCGAGTGACCTCCGAAGTCTTCGGCCAGATCTTCGGCGTCGATGCCTCCCGGGCGGCTGCCCTGATACGCCGGGTTGTTCTGGTTCAGCTGGTTCGCTCGGTTGTCGCGCGCGGCCTTGCTATCTCCGCTTCCCTGGCGGCTGCCCTGATACGCCAGGTTGTTCAGCTTCAGCAGGTCCGCTCGGTTGTTGTTCTGGCCACCGCCAGACGACGATTTCGACATGCGTGATCCTCCCGTCACCCGAGGTTGTGCTGGCTGCGAGGTACGTCAATGCAGCGGTTCGCGGCGGCGGGCCGTGGTGCTCGCTCGCCGCCGTGGCCCGGAGGAGTTACGCCGAAATTAATAGGGGGATCGAGGACAGCCCGGAGGCTCTCGCTCGGAGAGTTCGGGTTCCGGAAACCGGGGAAATTCAAGTTTTCGAGCGGTCGGAGCACGATTTCCCGATGAGGATCGGTGGTCGGCGAGTGCTCTTGAAAAGCGGACGAATTCAAGCGGAGAAGGCCCACGAGCTCGGTGATCGTGGCGGCGGCGGCGGCGACGGCGAGCGGTGATCGCGGCGGCGGCGGCGACCTGGTCGGTGAGCTCGGCGGTGGCGATCGTGGCGGCCGGGCCACGAGCTCGGTGATCGCGGCGAGAGCCTCGGGCGGCGGCGGCCTGGCGGCGAGCTCGTCACCGCGGGTGTGGCGGCGACCGCAGCAGCGATCTGGCGGCGAAGGCCACGAGCTCGGTGATCGTTGGGCACCAGGTCCGAGGTCCGAGTTCGGGCACCAGGTCGGCGCGGTCGAACTCGGCCGACCACCTTTATGGAACAACGCGAGCGATACCAGCTAGCAACTGATCGAGCCAGTCGATATCCGATTGCACGGCTGCGAGGTCGATCGTCGAATGTACAATCGCTCGAGGGCGAGCCATGCGACGCATGTCCCCTTCGTGCACGATCTGGTTGCGTCGGTGAACGATCGCGTTGAGTCGCGTCTTGATGTCTTCGGCGGTGCACCCGAGATGGGGTGCGATGCTGGTCCACGCTTTCTTCACGCCCGCCATGGCCATTGCTTTGCCCACGCTGTCATAGGACTGAAACGTTTCCTGAAGAAGCCGCTCCTGGAGCGCGTGCTTAACTGCCACCCATGGCCGGATGGAATGGCTGGATCGCTGCGCTTCGACGATTACATCGGCGAGGCTAGTCAGCCTGGCGAACTCGATGTCGAGTTCCTGCAGCGGCTTCGGAATGGCGCTCCTCATGGTCGAGACCCGCTGCAACACGACCATGTGCATGTACGTATCGATGGCGGCGACAGCCATTACCAAAGCAAGACGCCCGAGGTCTTCACGCACGCCGGACTGAATCCCCGCGGCGCCTGCATGCGCCAGAAGTGCACGCGCCCTGGCGATGCAGTCGTCCGATGCGTCTTTGGGAGCTACCGTCATGACCTCAAAGTAATCCATGTCGCCGCAGACGTTGGGGGGTGTCGAGCTTGATCTCCGAGCGGATGGCGGAGGCGTGCAGGCGGCGAGAGGACCTCGAGCCTGATGATCGCGGCGGCGATCGCAGCGGCGGCGCGGCGCCGAGCTGGTCGGCGAGGCGGTCGTGGGGCGGCGGCGGCGAGTCGGCGAGCTTGTCACCGCGGGCGGCGGCGAGCCTCGAGCTCGGTGATCGCGGCGGCGGTGATTGCGGCGGCGGTGAGCGCAGCCGCGGTGATGGCGGCGGCGGGGCTCGCGGGGGCGGCGCACTGGGCGGCGAGCGCGCGCGCCGCGG
>Ga0105245_10003269_pt1 | contig 14542 bp, 11 predicted proteins | sample KBSM54metaG_FD_81523 | JGI IMG/M metagenome (GOLD analysis project Ga0105245, IMG submission 81523) | Miscanthus rhizosphere microbial communities from Kellogg Biological Station, Michigan, USA - KBS M5-4 metaG | ecosystem: Host-associated > Plants > Roots > Rhizosphere > Soil | place... | reverse complement strand
CTCCCAAACTGACCGGCGCTTTCACGCAGGCGATTTCACGCACAACCAGCTCCTTAGACAGTTTTCGTTTTAGCACGAAAGATGTTCTCTTTACACGGAAGGGCTACGTCGATAACCACCATATAAAAGGAGGTATCGAGGATTTCTGGCCAATTCCAGGGGAGTTACAAGAAAAATCATGACGCACTCGGCGGCAGCCTGGAACGAGATCACAGCAAACGCGGCCCATAGCCGACGCCCCGCCCTGCCGCCCAGTTCCCGCGAAAATGCCAAAGCGCAAAATCCGAGCGCGACACTGACCAAAACCCAACCCGCTTCACGCCAAGGTTTTGGATATTCCCAAGAATAAACGCCCAGCCCAATGTTGCAAACTGTTGTAATCGGCCGATTTCCTCCTTGACGGCTGCCCTAGAGCGCAAATGGCATTTCACGGCAGCCTTAGCCACTCGGTAAAAGGCATTGCTTGGAGGTAAGCAAAATGAGGCGACCCGATGGGCCGCCTCTTTATTAATGGGGAGAAGGTGGGCGAATGAAGCTAGGCAGGAATCCGTTCATTGTGTTGAAAGTGATACTGCAGGATTTTGGCGGCCAGCGTCGGCGCTTCTGACTCCAAAGTGCGGACAACCTCACCACGGCAAATGACTTCCGCAGTGGACAATCCTGCAATTTCTGCCGGAAGTACGAGGTGGATTTCCAGTTGGGCGTTGGGTGCGACCGTCTCTTCCGCGCGGAAAAGCATTCCCGAGCGGCTGATATTTTCGGTCGTACCAGTGTGCCAACCATTTTCTCCAACAAACCGGTATTTCATGGGCAGATGAAGGTCGAAACGTTTGGCGCGCAGCCGGGCGAGTTTCTCCCGGCCTTTCATATGGGCAGTGACAATGGCTCGTGCGGACATGGTTTCCTCCGGGGGCACTTGGTCTAGCATCTCCCGCACTTTGGCTTTCAGGGTGGGGAGGGTAAAGGGCTTTTGAAGCAGGGTGATTCCCTCTTCCAATAAGCCGTTATGGCCAATCGCGTTTTCCGTGTATCCGGAGACGTAAAGTACTTTTACCTCCGGCCGTGCTGCACTGACGCGACTGGCTACTTCGCGGCCATTCATTCCCGGCATGATGACGTCGGTCAACAACAGGTGAATGGGATTGGGGTACTCGGCGGCAATTCGAATCGCAGCTGCACCGTCGGTAGCCTCTAGGATGGTGTATCCCTGGTTCTGCAGATATTGCTTCACCAGTCCGCGCAGGGTGACTTCGTCTTCCACCAGCAGAATAGTTTCATGGCCGCGGGCAAGCTTTACCTCCGGTGCCGCGGTGACGGCGATGGTGTCGCCTTCTTCGGAAACCCGCGGCAAGTAAATCTTGAAAGTCGTTCCCTTCCCCGGTTCGCTATAGACCCAGATGTAGCCTTCACTCTGCTTGATGATTCCGTAAACCGTCGAGAGACCCAGCCCGGTACCCTTGGTTCCCTTGGTGGTGAAGAAGGGCTCGAAGATGTGGGTCTGGGTTTCGGAGTCCATGCCGGCGCCGGTGTCGCTCACCGCCAGCATCACGTATTCTCCGGGTTTCACTGGAGAATGAAAGTGCGCGTAGTTTTCATCCAGGGAAACGTTCGCGGTTTCAATCGTGAGTTTGCCGCCGCCAGGCATCGCATCCCGCGCGTTAACCGCAAGATTCATGATGACCTGTTCGATCTGTCCCGGATCAGTTTTCACCGCACCCAGCTCTTGCCCCGGCGCCATCGCCAATTCAATGTCTTCGCCAATCAAGCGGGTCAGCATCTTGAGGTTTTCAGTGATGACCGAATTCAGATCGAGCACCTTCGGAGTTAGCATCTGTTGGCGGCTGAAGGCCAGCAGTTGACGAGTGAGCGCAGTGGCGCGCTGGGCGGCCTTGGCAATTTCTCGAGCCGGGCTGCTCAATGCAGAATCATCGCCTGCGCGCTCGGTGAGTATCTCGCAGTAGCCCGAGATCACCATCAGGAGATTGTTGAAGTCGTGGGCGACGCCGCCCGCCAGGCGGCCAATGGCTTCCATCCTCTGCGATTGGCGGAACTGTTGTTCGAGGGCACGAGTTTCAGTCACGTCCTCGGCGAATAGCTCAAAGAAGATGGCGTTGCCTTCGCGACGGGTGCTGCCGGAAAGGCGCACGATGATTGGCCGCCCCCCCGACGGCCGCTTCCATTGGGCGGTCAGCCCGCTAAACGGACGAGCGGCCTTCAAGTGGTCGGCCAGAGCAAACCATTCCTGTGCATCTACGTGCAGCGTAATTAGGTTGCGGGAGGTAAGTTCATCGATCGAACTGCAACCCAGCATGGCAATGAAAGCCGGGTTCGCCTGAACGATCGTTCCCTCAGCATCGCAGCGCGCAATTCCATACGGGGCATGGGTCACCAGGGCGCGAAAGTTTCGTTCGGAACTTCGCAATCCGTCCTGAGCAGCGCGTAAGGCGCCGTTTGACCAGCAGATCAGGGCAGCAACAAAAACAAACAGTCCCAGGTGGATCAGTGCCTGGCGATAGTCCTGGGGAGAATGTTGCCCCGCCAGCGAAAAGTACGCCACTACGGTGATGGCAAAAGATGTCGCAACCAGCCCTGGCTTCCATCCGCCGTACCAGGCGCTCACCATAATGGCGACCGCAAACACCACGAGGCGGCTCTCCACCACGTTGGCCAGCAGAAGGGCTGGAATGAGTGCCAGAATGATACTGAGTAACGCGACGCCGTAACGCAGGACAGGGGCCCGTCCGGGCGGGATTTGCAAGCTGCGGAGAAGGGGGGGCTTCACTCGCATACAGGAATCATGGTATTTCCCGGAATGGTACTAGCGCGAGTTACTAGAGGTCACTGTTGATCTGACAAATAGACCTTGTGCTTCGGGTTCCGGAAGATGTGCAACCAAATCACAAATGTGGAAAACCACGCCTAAATATTTTAAGGAGGGATCACGCCGACCCCACGGCAATCGCGTTTGCCTATACCTTGGTAGAGTGGGTTAGAGGTTTCAGATGGCAAGCTCCACAATTCCGGCCAACAGAATCGCAGGTGGCAGTTTTCTGATACGGGATCTCCGTACCGACGAAGTTTTCACTCCCGAAGACTTCACCGACCAACACCAACTCATCGCCCAAACCGCAGAAGAATTCGCCCTCAAAGAAATTGTCCCCAACATCGACAAGATGGAGCACAAGGACTTTTCGGTTACCCGCGAACTTTTGAAGAAGGCTGGGGAGTTGGGGCTAAGTTCGGTCGATATTCCTGAAGCTTACGGCGGTATGGAGCTCGACAAAGTCACCTCTGCCATCATCGCCGACCGTATCGCGAAGTACGCGGGCTTCGCGACCTCCTGGGGCGGTCATACCGGCATTGGTACTTTGCCGATCGTGTATTTCGGTACCGCCGAACAAAAGCAAAAATATCTGCCTCGCCTTGGTACTGGAGAAATTGTCGGCGCCTACGCGCTTTCAGAGGCGTCCTCTGGCTCCGACGCGCTGAATTGCCGCGCTCGTGCCCAGCTTTCGCCCGACGGCAAACACTACATTCTGAACGGGGAAAAGATGTGGATCACCAATGCCGGCTTCGCCGACCTGTTCACGGTTTTCGCGAAGGTTGACGGCGAGAAGTTCACTGCTTTTCTGGTAGAGAAATCTTTTCCCGGATTTTCCATCGGCGCAGAAGAACATAAGATGGGAATTCGCGGGTCGTCGACCTGCCCCCTGATCCTCAATGACTGTAAGGTACCCGCCGAAAACCTGCTGGGGGAAATCGGCAAGGGCCACGTCATCGCGTTCAACATCCTCAACGTCGGACGCTTCAAGCTGGGCGCGATGTGCGTCGGTGGCGCGAGAGTAGCGTTGTCGAATTCGATTGCCTATGCCCGCCAGCGTAAGGCTTTCAGCAAGACCATCGTCGACTTTGGGCTGGTGCGCGAAAAACTGGCCAACATGGCAGTGCTTATCTATGTAGGCGAATCCATGGTGTACCGCACGGTAGGAATGATGGACACCACGCTCAGTGAGGTCGACAAAGCCGCGCCCGATGCGGCGCGCCAGACGCTGAAAGCCATTGAGGAATATGCGGGCGAGTGCTCCATCATCAAAGTATGGGCTTCGGAGATGCTCGATTACGTGGTCGATGAGACGGTGCAGATATTTGGCGGCTATGGCTTCGTCGAAGAATATCCTGCCGAGCGGGCTTATCGTGATGCCCGCATCAATCGCATCTTTGAAGGCACCAACGAGATCAACCGCCTCATTATTTCCGGATTCCTATTGAAGCGGGCGGCATCGGGGCAACTTCCCTTGCTTGCCGCCATCAAAAAATTGATGGACGAACTGCTTGCCGGGCCATCCCTAGGAGATGAAGCAGAAGGTGTGCTTGCCGCTGAGGGAAAATTAATCGCACAGGCCAAGAAACTCGCCTTGTTTGCGGCCGGGGCGGCCAGTCAGAAATATATGCAGGCGATTCAAGATCAGCAGGAAATCATGGGCGCCATCGCCGACATGGTGATAGAAGTCTATGCCATGGAATCGGCATTTCTGCGGGCCCAGAAAATTGGGCCATTGAATTCGTTCGCCATTGCCATGACTCAGGTCTATCTGTCGGGGGCGATGGAGCGAATGGAAGCCGCCGCGCGCAAAATTCTCACGGCAGTCGCGGACGGCGACAACTTGCGCGTGCAAATGGCGATCCTGCGGCGGCTGGCGAAACATGATCCCTACAACACGATTGCTCTCCGGCAGCAGATCGCCCAGAAGACGATCGACAGCGGCAAATACACTATCGAATAATTCCCGCAAAAAGCATTACAGCCTTGTCAATCCCGCGTTAGTAACCACTTTTAGCGAGTAACTTGTGTACTCCAATCGAGTAACTCGCGTAAGTTTTCTTCCCGTAAATTTCACCCTATGATCCCCGCAGTCGTTGACAGGTGGGGACATGGATCGTCGTCGCAAATCACGGGTAAGCGTACCGCTATCAGTAAGAGTCTGGGGAGTGGATGCTCATTCCGTTCCCTTCACGCACTTGGGCCGGCTGCGAAACGTAAGTGAAGGCGGAGCCGTCCTGACCGGGATAGCCCGAACGGTGCGGGCGGGTGAGGTACTCGACGTTCAGTATGGCGAGGAAAAGACGGAAATGCGCGTGATTTGGGTGGGCAAACCCAACAGCCCAAATTCGGGGGAGATCGGCGTGCAGCAGTTACCGACGGAGGCTCCGATTTGGGGGTTGGATCTCCATCATTGCAGTCGAATGGTTGGCCGGGCATAACGACCTGAGACGGGAGTAACCAGCCATGGAGTTACTAGTCTCTGGTTGACTTGGCGAAAGAGGGCGGCTTTGGCCGCCCCTCTTTTCTTGGATCTGACTTTCGCCTGCAATGCCATTTGCGAGCGTCAGGCTGCTCCAGGAGAGCCCGCAAACATTCAGCGATTCCTCTGTTCCGCTCAGAATTTCGCTTTCAGTGTATGTAAATACCTAATCAGGACCTATCGTTTTGGTGTGATGATTGGAGCGAAACCCGGACCGATGCCTGCCGCCTCCTCTTCGAAAACAGACGTATTACCCTTGCCCGAGTCAAAACGGCTGATGCACTCCGAGAACCGCAGCCGTTTGCACGCCCGCCCCTAATCTTCTATCCTGCCGATTCGACAAAATCCACCTTAGGAAACTTCATGCGCATCGTGCTCGCCCTCGTTGCCCTGTGTTTTGCGTTTGTCACCGTTACCGGCGCAGAGGAACATCTCCCGGTCAATCTCATGCCCGTCCCGGCGCACTTGCAGGCCAACTCCGGGCAGCTCACCATTGATCCCTCTTTTTCTGTGGCCATCGCCGGCCATAACGATGAGCGCCTACACCGGGCTGCTGAACGATTCCTGGAGCAGCTGCGCCGCCAGACCGGCATGTTGCCGCTCGACCTGAAGATCGTAGACGGTACCACCGCCAGTCTCGTAGTCCAGGTCGAAAAAGCAAGCAAGGAGATGCCTGAGCTCAGCGAAGATGAATCCTATACGCTAGAAATTTCGAGCTCCGGCGGCAAGCTGAGCGCTCCAACTACGCTGGGCGCGCTGCGCGGCCTCCAGACTTTCCGGCAACTAGTGACAAATACTCCAGCCGGATTCGCGGTTCCTGCGGTCTCTATTCAGGACGTGCCACGGTTTCCCTGGCGCGGCCTGATGATCGATGTCGGCCGTCATTTCATGCCGCTAGACGTCCTGCGCCGCAATCTCGACGGCATGGAAGCAGTGAAGCTGAATGTGTTCCATTGGCATCTTTCCGAAAATCAGGGATTTCGCGTTGAGAGCAAAAAGCTGCCCAAGCTGCACGAAAAGGGTTCCGACGGGAACTATTACACCCAGGCTGAAATCAAAGATCTGATTGCCTACGCTGCCGACCGCGGCATTCGCATTGTGCCCGAATTCGATATGCCTGGGCATAGCACGGCGTGGTTCGTGGGTTATCCCGACATCGCCAGCGGTCCCGGGCCCTATGCCATCGAACGCAACTGGGGCGTGATGGATCCGGCGATGGACCCCACCAATGAAAAGACCTACAAGTTCCTGGAAACGTTTATCGGAGAGATGACGAAGCTTTTTCCCGACAAGTATTTTCACATTGGCGGCGATGAAGTGAACGGCAAGGAGTGGGACCGGAATTCGAAGATCCAGGACTTCATGCACTCGCATAACATCAAAAGCAATGCCGAGCTGCAGGCCTACTTCAACGAGCACGTTTCCAAGATCGTGAGCAAGAACAACAAGATCATGGTGGGCTGGGACGAGATACTGCAACCTTCATTGCCCAAGAATATAGTCATTCAATCGTGGCGCGGGCCAGCCTCTCTCGCACAGGCCGCCAAACAGGGCATTCACGGGATTCTCTCCGCCGGGTACTACGTGGATTTGAACTATTCCGCCGCACAACACTACGCCGCGGATCCGCTTGGCGATACCGCCGCCAGCCTCACCCCTGAAGAACAAAAGTTTGTTCTGGGCGGAGAGTCCTGCATGTGGTCGGAGTTTGTCTCTCCGGAAAACATGGACTCGCGCATCTGGCCTCGGACCATTGCCATCGCCGAACGTCTGTGGTCGCCGCAGAACGTCACCGACGTGAACTCGATGTATCAGCGTATGTACGAAGTGGGCCGGCAACTCGACTGGCTCGGCATTACCCACAACTCAAACTATGGGCCGATGTTGCGCCGCATCGCCGCTAGCGAAGACATCTCATCGTTGAAAACGCTGGCAGATGTTGTCGAACCGGTAAAAGGCTACCAGCGCGACGAGCTTGCGGCCTCGACCCCGACCAGTCTGACCCCGCTCAACCGGATGATCGACGCGTCCCGTCCTGAGAGCGAGACTGCCCGCCGGTTCGCACTTACGGTAGATGATTACCTTGCGGGAAACAATAAGCCCCAGAACGAAGCTGAACTTCGCCGCCTGCTGACGCTTTGGCGCGCCAATGATGCCGCGCTGAAACCGTTGGTCTCGCAATCGTTCCTGCTCGCAGAAGTAGCTCCGCTTTCGGCGCATTTGTCAGCGCTGGGTTCGACAGGACTGGAATCTTTAGATTTCCTTAGTCGCAGTGAGCATCCATCGGATGCCTGGAAATCGCAGCAGCAGGCGATGCTTGATCAGGCAAAGACTCCCGATCATTCGCAGCTTCTGCTGGTGATCGTCCCGGCGGTGCAGAAATTGGTGCAGGCCGCGGAGAAATGAGCTTGTTGGTAGAGGGGTAGGATTCTTCATCGCAAAGAGCGCTTCTAAAAAGGACACAGTGTTGGGGTGTTATCCAGGGGGAGGAATCTTCGCCGGATCGATCGTCTGGTCGAGGTAGATCCAGAGCACTCGTGCCAGCAGCGTGATCGCTGGAGCCAGGGGCAAGAACAGGACCACGCCCCAGATTGCAGCTTTCGTAATCCACCAACCGGTGAGCGTCCACACGACCAATGCCAGGAGCGCGATCGTCACCAGAGCCAGACCGTAGCTGATATACATCGCACCCAGGAAATATCCTGGTTCCCGCTCATACTTCAGATTGCAGACGGAGCACTGTTGGTACATCTTCGGCCATCCCAGGAAGATGGAGGAATCAAAGATTCTCCCGACGCGGCAGCGCGGGCAGCGCTGGCGAAGGATGCTCCCGAGTGTGGAGGGTCGAATCGCGGCTTGCATCCCGGCAATTAGAACATGACGCTGGCCGTGCACGGACCGAGTGCCCGTGCCACATTCTTAGTGCAGGGACTTTAAATAGCTGACCAACTGCCAGATCTGCGGGTCACCCAGCTTCGACCAAGGGGGCATGCCTTTGGCCATGCTGCCGTTCACGAGCAGATAATGGAGTTCGCCCGGAGTAGCCTGCTGCTGAATGCGCGGGCTTACCAGCGACGGATGCTTCTTGTTGCCCGCAGCGTTTTCGCCGTGGCAATGCGAGCAATGCTGCAGGAAGACTTGCCTGCCTGCGTCAACGGCGCCTGATTGGTTCTCGTAGGGGTTGGTCTTTTGTTGTTCCCGTGGCGGCACTTTCTTCAGCCATCCGCCGTTGAACTCAGCCGCGAACGAGACCGCAACCAGTAGAAACACCACAAGGGAAGGGCGGATCACTGCCTGCCCCGGTGGAAACGGCTCAGGAATTGGTCGACTTCGTAGGCGATGCCGAAGCGATAGAGGCGCGGCACACTGTCATCATTGAGTCCGAACGACGGTGAGAATGATAATGTTACGCCGTTTGGGGACGACCAGTTCACGGTTGGTCCGAGGTATTGAGAGGTAAGCCGCGTGCCGAAGCTGTAGCGATCGCCCAGGCCGCCGTACATTTCGACACCCGCCTGCCACTTTTCCAGGCAGAAGGTACAGGGTTTCGGGCTGGCTTCCAACCTCAGCGGCCGGCTGGCACCCACCGCGTAGCCAAACTCCCAGGGCTCATTGGCAAGGTTCTTCTCCGCAATGATGTTTTCGCTCACGTTCCAGCCTTTGAAGTTGCTGCCCAGAATCAACTTCAACTCGATTTCCCGCTTCTTCTCTGCTCTGACCTCGTCGTTCGGCTCGCTGAGGTCAGCCTTCCCATCGTGGCCGACGATCTCGCGCAGTGTCTTATCAGCGCCGTTGATGTCTTCAAATTCAACATAGAGCACAGGATTGATCCAATGCTCGCGCAAGAGGGGGCGGAAGCGGTTCTCCCAGCGATATCCGGTGAAGATGGTGCTTTCGTTTTGAGTAGTTTGGCCGTCCAAATAGAACTCCGTTGTCCACCAGGTCTTGATACCGTATTCCACTTCAAGGCTCGAACCCAAGAAGCGGTTCCCTTCCGGTGGCTTACCGGAGATGTTCAAGAATTCGATTTCGAGATTCCCCGGTTCCTCCATTTCATGAGAATAGGTCAAAAAATAGGGACGCTCTTGCGCTTTGCATGAGATAGGAAGAAGGACAAGCACGAACAAACCGAAGCGAAACCAGCGCAACATTGAATCTCCCCGGAGGTAATATGAAATTGAATTTCAATTTCATAATAAAAACGATAATGGCATTGCAGCGGCCTGTCAAACCCTGCCATGGATATTCGCGCTATGCTTTTCTCACCGAGACGACGCGCGGAATAGATTGAAGATCGCGGATCATGCGACGTTCGTCCCAGCCACCAAGGAGAGCTTCTACTGCTCCGGCGATAGTGCCGCTAATCTCCATCACTAAATAGCCGCCGGATTTCAGGACGGTCATGGCCTGGGGAATTAGGCGCTCGATGATTTCTAAACCTGTCTGGCCCGCAAACACAGCATTACGGGGTTCAAATTTGCGAACCTCCAACTGAACCACATCCTCTTCGCTCTTACCCACGTAGGGAGGGTTGGACACCACAAGATCAAAACCATTCGCGGCAAATCCTTCCAGCAGATCTTGTTGAAGGAAGCGTACTCGCGCTTCCAGTTGATGCCGGGCAGCATTGGCGCGGGCAATCTCCAGCGCTTCAGCAGAAATCTCTATAGCATCGATTTCCGCGTTGGGCAATTCTTTCGCCAGAACCAGAGCGATACAACCGGAGCCGGTACCGACGTCGACAATCTTCGGAGTTTCCAGCTTGCGAGCCACCGGCAACACTGTCTCGATCAGGTGCTCGGTCTCAGGCCGCGGAATGAGCACAGCGGGCGAGACGATGAAATCCATCCCCCAGAATTCCTGATGGCCGGTGATGTATTGCGACGGGATTCCTTGCGCTCGTTGCGCCAGAGCATTGTCATAGCGGGCGAAGGACTGGGCTTCGAGTGCATCGTCTCCGTGGGCGTAGAGATAGGCACGATCTTTGCCCAATACGAACATCAGCAGCACCTCCGCGTTCAAACGAGGAGATCCGACCTGTGCCGCAGCGAGGCGATCTATACCGGCCTTGAGAGCTTCGCGGAGGAGCATGCAGCTATTGAAACACGTTCTCAATGCTCATCTATAGAGTGGCTACGCTGCGACTGGCGATAACGTTCCCGGCTGTTGCCACGAGCAAACTGTGGGGCCTACATATTGTGGCGTATCCTAGGAATTGCGACGCACGATCTCTGCATTCAATAACGTCGCAAACGTCACCCAGACCAGATACGGCATGAAGGCCCGCGCAGCGTTGCGGTCGACTCCGCGGACGGTGGCGATGTAGGCCGCAATCAGGGAATCGAGCAGCAAAGTGTCGGCCAGTGCGAGCGCTGGTTCCTGCTCTCCGAAGAAGAGCTTCGACCATTCGGCGTTCGCGGCCAGTTGCGCATTCCAGAGCGTGAGGCCGACGCTACGCCGCACCGAGGGACGCGAACGCCAAACCCGCCATCCCGACCACGCCATGAGGGCGTAAAGAGTGGTCCAGACGATTGGGAAAGCCTTGTCCGGAGGAGTGAAGGCGGGCTTGTTGAGGGTGCGGTACCAGCGTCTCGATCTATTCCGGCTGAACTTCGCTCCTGAACTGGCGGCACTCATAGTAGCAGCAACGAATCCGGCCAAGGCGAGAAGTGATTGCGTGGTGCTGGGTGATTTCATGAAGCCCTCCGGCTGACACGGCCTGCTCTGGATAGGGCATCGGCTTCAGCCGTGTCGATAGGCTCGGCTATGTACTGCAGGGCACGAGCGCGGCGCCAAGGATTCGACAAGCAGCCAGTTGTGCCGGATCGCCGGTCCAAGTCCCAACATTCATGGCACGGCTGAAGCCGATGCACACTATCCAAGCTAGGGTGCAGATTGTGGCAAACGCGTTGCTCGCTTAGGGGGTCGCTACTGCTTCATGCTTCAATTTTTCGGCTTCGTAGTGGGTCACGAGCGCGTCGATAATGGGTTGCAACTTGCCGTCCATCACCTCTTGCAACTGATGCATGGTGAGACCGATGCGATGGTCGGTGACGCGGTTCTGGGGAAAATTGTAGGTACGGATCTTTTCGCTGCGGTCGCCTGACCCAACCATGGACTTGCGCTCTTTGGCGAGGGCATCCTGCTGCTTCTGCATTTCGACTTCATAGAGGCGAGCGCGCAGCACCCGCATGGCCTTGTCGCGATTCTTGATCTGGGACTTTTCATCCTGGCAGCTGACCACGGTGTTCGTGGGAATATGGGTGATGCGGACAGCAGAATAAGTTGTGTTGACGGACTGTCCGCCGGGGCCGGAAGAGCAGAAGGTGTCGATGCGAAGGTCTTTGGCCTCGATTTTGATGTCAACATCTTCGGCTTCTGGTAGCACCGCGACAGTAATCGCTGAGGTGTGAACTCTGCCTTGCGTCTCGGTCTGCGGCACACGCTGGACCCGATGCACACCGCTCTCATATTTGAGCTGCGAATAGACTCGGTTGCCCTCGACCAGGGCAATGATTTCTTTCATGCCACCTACGCTTGACTCCGACGAGGAGAGCACCTCGACCTTCCAGCGCTGGGTCTCGGCGAAGCGCGTATACATGCGAAACATTTCGGCCACGAACAAAGTCGATTCGTCTCCACCGGTTCCGGCGCGGATTTCAAGCACGACGTCTTTCTCGTCGTTGGGATCCTTTGGCAAGAGCATAAGGCGGAGTTCATCTTCAACGCCCGTTACGCGCGATTCCAGCTTGTCGAGTTCTTCCTGGGCGTAGGCACGCATGTCGCCATCAGTTTCCTCGGCGATCAAAGCACGGCTTTCGGCAATGCCCCGCTTTAGATCTTTGTACTCGCGGTATTTTTCGACGGTCTCGGAAATCTCGCTGTGAGCTTTGGCGGTTTTCTGGTATCTCGCCGAGTCGTTGGTAATGTCCGGCGATGCCAGAGCCTGGGTCAGCTCTTCGTATTTGGCTTCTAGTTGATCTAGTCTTTCAAACATTGCATGCGCTCCAGGGTAGACGTAGCGAAGCTACGTCTCTAGACGGCTTTTCCAAATATTGATGGGGAACGTAGGAACAGTATTTTCGCGGGGGGCCCGCTAGGCAATAACTAATTCGCCGCCCTGTTGCTTTTCGAGCGACATGGCTTGTTCCAGCGCAGCAATGGCGCACTCAGCTTGATCGTCCGAAGGCGGTTTGGTGGTGACTCGCTGCAGCCATAGGCCGGGGGCCGTGAGCAGAGCGAAGAAGGAACCGCGATGCTTGGCGGCGAAGCGGATCATCTCGTAGGACACGCCGGCGATTACCGGCAGCAGAGCGATCCGAATTCCGAAGCGAGCCCAGAACGTCGTCACCGGGATCACCATGTAAACCAGCATGGAGATCAGCATCACGGTCATCAAAAAGCTGGTTCCGCAACGCGGATGAAAAGTCGAATACTTTTGCACGTGGGCAACTGCAAGCGGGTCGCCATTTTCAAATGCGTAAACCGTCTTGTGCTCGGCACCGTGATATTCGTACACGCGGCGAATGTCCCTGAATAACGAGACGCCCCAGATGAACACCAGGAACAATCCGATGCGGATCAGGCCATCGACCAGGTTGAACATGATCTGTCCGCTAAACACTGGGCTGACTTTTTTGATTTGGGTCGCGGCCAGCAGCGGCAGGTACTTATACATGAAGATGAAGAAACCTACAGAGAAGACGATGTTGATGGTCGCCATCCAGCCGCTGATCTCTATTTTCTTCTTGCCTTCTTCTTCCGGCTGAATCGCTTCGAGCGCAGTGTTGGCGGAAAAACGCAGGGCGCGGAAACCTAACGTCATGGCATGGCCTAACGTTGCAACGCCGCGGATCACCGGCCAGCCAGTCCACTTATGTTTTTCAGAAAGCCTTTCGAGCGGCTCGCTGTGCAGAGCAATTTCTCCCGATGGCTTGCGGCAGGCAATCGCCCACGCGTGCGGAGAGCGCATCATAACGCCTTCGAGCACGGCTTGGCCGCCCACCAACGTCTCCTCGCCACCCTCGAGCGCGGGCAGAAGCTGCACCGCCACCAGAAATCGCCAAAGTGTCCGTAGAAATCGCATGGTTGTTAGATGATGCCTGCGGGGGGCGAGGCTCAATGCATAACTAGGGTAGCATAGCTCGAGTGGCAATTGTAAGTCTCTGAATTGGTTGAAGTTATGAAGGCATTCGCACAAGCCGCTGAAAAAATCGCGGGCACGACCAAAAAGTTACAAAAGACTTCGCTCGTCGCGGACTATTTCAAGTCGCGAACCCTGGAGGAAGCCGGTGTCTCGGCGGTGTTTTTGTCAGGCCGGCCGTTTCCGGTTTGCGAGGAAGCCATCCTGCAAGTCGGCGGCTCCCTTCTGTGGCGACTCGTGGGAGAGCTTTCCGGCAAGAGCGAACAGGATTTGACCCAGGCGTATCGCAAGCTGGGCGACTTGGGATCGGTTGCGGGCGAGGTATTGGGATCTCAAGGGTCTGGCCTCAGCGTTCTTGGAGCGCGCGACCGGTTTCGGCAGATTGCAAAAACTCGTGGCCCCTCAGCCAAAGAAGTTTTGGTGCGAGAGCTGCTATCGCGTTCAACGCCGCTCGAGGCGAAGTACTTAATAAAGATTATGACCGGGGACCTCCGCATCGGTTTGAAGGAAAGCCTAGTAGAAGAGGCGATCGCCGGGGCCTACAGTGGAACTCCGCGCGAGGTTCAGCGCGCCAATATGTTGCTGGGCGATATTGGCGAGACGCTGTTGCTCGCTGCCGCAGGGAAACTGGCGGAGGCCAATATGCGGTTGTTTCATCCACTGGGATTCATGTTGGCCAGTCCGGCGCAGACTGCCGAAGATGCGATGGCCTCCTTTCACACGGCGTGGGTGGAAGACAAATACGACGGCATTCGCGCCCAGGTACACAGTTCGGGCGATGAGGTGCGCATCTTCTCGCGGACACGCGATGACATCACCGAATCTTTCCCGGAACTACCGGAGCAATTGAGCGGGCTTCCGCAAGACGCAATCCTAGACGGTGAAATACTGGCCTGGAGTTTTTCCGCAGAACCCGGACGCGCGCTGCCTTTTAGCGCACTGCAGAAGCGTCTTGGGCGAAAGAAAGTCAGCTACCAAATGATGCGGCAGGTTCCGGTAGCGTTTCTTGCGTTTGACGTGCTGTATTCCGGAGGCCAATTGTTGATTGATCGTCCGTTGCGGGAACGCGCGAAGATTCTCGATCAGCTGCTCGCGG
>Ga0105245_10003267_pt1 | contig 14544 bp, 14 predicted proteins | sample KBSM54metaG_FD_81523 | JGI IMG/M metagenome (GOLD analysis project Ga0105245, IMG submission 81523) | Miscanthus rhizosphere microbial communities from Kellogg Biological Station, Michigan, USA - KBS M5-4 metaG | ecosystem: Host-associated > Plants > Roots > Rhizosphere > Soil | place... | reverse complement strand
CGGAGCGGCTGTTCTGGGAACTCGACGGCGTCTACACGACGGCGGTCGGCTACCAGAACGGGACCACGCCGAACCCGACCTACGAGGAGGTCTGCACGGCGAAGACCGGCCACGCCGAGGCGGTGCTGGTCGCCTTCGACCCGGAGAAGGTCTCCTACGCGGACCTGCTCAAGGTCTTCTTCGAGGAGCACGACCCGACCCAGGGCATGCGCCAGGGCAACGACGTCGGCACCCAGTACCGCTCGGGCATCTACTTCACCGACGACGCCCAGAAGGCGACGGCGGAGATGGCGCGGGAGGCTTATGACGGCTCGCTGCGCGCCGCCGGCAAGGATCCGGTGACGACGGAGATCGAGCCCGCGGGGCCGTTCTACTACGCCGAGGACTACCACCAGCAGTACCTGCACAAGGTGCCGAACGGCTACTGCGGGCTCAAAGGGACCGGGGTCGCCTGCACCATCCCGACTGCGGCCTGACGGCCGGCGGCATAGCCGCGGCGGTGCCCGCCGGGCGCGGCGAATAGCATCTCGCGCTCTGTGGCACCGTCTTTCGGCTCCTACATAGTCGGCTGCCTCGCCGTGATCGGCATCGTCGCGGCGCTCGGCCTCGGCGGCTACTGGCTGCGGCGCTGGATCGTGCCCGAATTCAGCGGCGCCCTGGCGCGGCTGGCTGAGGCGACGATCGGTGTCGCCCTGCTGCTGGTGACGCTGGAGATCCTGGGGACGCTCTCGATCCTGCTGCTGGGCTGGACGATCCTCGGCTGCATCGGGGTCGGGCTGGGCGCAGCCTGGCTCGGGCGCTCGAAAGCGGTGGGGACCGATCGCGAGATCGCGGCGCCGCCGGTCGAGAACATCGCCCTGCTGATCGCCCTCGCGGTCGCCTCCTTCACCGTCGCCGAGTGGACCTTCCCGGCCCAGCAGAGCCTCGACTTCGGCATGTTCGGCGGCGACACCACCTGGTACCACATGCCCTTCGCGGCGGGGATCGCCCAGACCCACTCGACGATCCACCTCCACTTCACCGACCCGCTGCGCCTGGCGGCGTGGTTCTACCCGCAGAGCTCGGAGCTGATCCACGCCGGCGGCATCGTCCTCTTCAAGAGCGACTGGCTCTCGCCGCTGATCAACCTCTTCTGGATCGCGATCGCCCTGGTCGCGGCCTACTGTGTCGGCCGCCCCTACAAGGTCGGGCCGGCGACGCTGGTCGCGGCGGCGATCGTCCTCGACTCCGGGGTGATGATCGAAACCCAGCCGGGGGAGGGGCGCAACGACATCATGGGGCTGGCCTTCCTGCTTGCCTTCATCGCGTTCCTGATCAACGGGCACCAGCGGCGGGCGCCCACGGCGGGGGCGGTGCAGGACGCGCCCGAGCGGGGGGCGGCGCTGCTCGACAAGGGGCCGCTGGTGATGGCGGGGATCGCCGCCGGCCTCGCCGCCTCGGTGAAGACGACCTTCCTGGTGCCGGTGGTGGCGATCACGATCGGCGTCATCGTCTTCAGCGGCAGGGGGCGGCGCTGGACGACGACCTGGGTGATGGGCCTGCCGCTGCTGGTCGTCGGCGGCTACTGGTACCTGCGGGCGGCGATCAAGAGCGGCGGCAACCCGATCCCGATCACCAAGTTCGGGCCGCTCAAACTGCCGACGCCCGACCAGATGCCGCTCGACCCGCGGCCGCGCTTCGCCGTCGCCCACTACCTCACCGATCCGACCATCTACCGGCGCTGGTTCTTCCCCGAGCTCGACAACGCCTTCGGGCCGCTCTGGCCGCTGATCCTGATCATCGCCGTCAGCGCCGCCGTCTACATCGCCTGGCGCTCGCGCAACAAGATCCTGCGGGTGATCGCGGTCGCCTCGCTGCTGACCGCGGTCGTCTACGTCTTCACGCCGCTGACCGCGGCGGGGCAGGAGGGCTCGCCGACCGGCTTCTTCACCAACACCCGCTACCTGGTGCCGGGGCTGGTCCTGGCGCTGGTGATGCTGCCGATCGCGCGGCCGCTGCGGGCGCCGGACAGGCGGGCTCAGATGACGCTGTACTTCTTGAGCGCGGTCTACGCGATCACGGTGCTGCTGACGCCGCGCTGGGCCACCACCTACATCGTCGGCACGATCTTCTTGACCCTGGCGCTGGTCTGGGCGCCGGCGGGGCTGTCGCTGGCCCGCAGCCGGATCGGTGTCAGCCGGGCGATGGTGGCCGGGATCGCGGTGGCGGTGGTGCTGCTGGCGGTGGTGCTCGGACGGGCCCAGCAGGTCCAGTACGCAGACCAGCATTACGTCAATCCGCTGCCGTTCCTCGGCGAAGGTGGGCCGCGCGAAGCCTACGAATTCGCCCAGAAGCAGCACGACCGCAAGATCGGGATCATCGGCTCCAGCGAGATCATCTTCGGCCAGTACGGCTTCTACGGCAACGACGCCTCGAACCAGGTCGAGTTCATCGGGGTGAAAGGGCCGCACGGGGCGAACCGGCTGCCGACGAGTTGCCCGCAGCTGCGCCGCCTGATCAACGAAGGCGGCTACGAATACGTGATCATGAGCCAGTACACGGAGGACACCGGCCCGTACAACACGGGTACTCCGAACGCGTACCAGTTCCCGATCTACGCTTGGGTGAAGAACGACCCGGCGATGAAGCTGCTGATCTCCGAGCCGACGATCGTGCCCGAGCCGGACTACGTGTTCAAGGTGACCGGCAAGCTCGACCCGGCGACGTGCAAACCGGAAAAGCGGCCGGAAGTGCCGGGCGAAGAAGCGCTCGAATAGCGCTCCGACGTCGAGCCGATGATCCGCCCCCTCATAGGGGCCCAATCATCGGCTCGATTCAGGCGCGGCCGGCGGTGAGCGCGTGCTCGCGGATCAGGTCGGCGGAGACCTCGGGCTGCTCCCACCAGAACATGTGGCCGATGCCTTCCAGGGTCTCGAGACGAGCGGAGGGCATCAGCGAGGCGATCAGCTCGCCGTTGGGGTAGGGGAGGACGCCGTCCTCGGTGCCGTGGACGATCAGCGTCGGGGTCGAGATCTCGCCGAGCCGGCCGCTGGTGTCGTGGCCGAAGATCGCCTGCACCTGCAGTTCGATCGTTTGTTTGGCGGCGGGGACGCTGGTCGCCATCTCGTGGAAGGCGGCGAAGCGGCTCTCGTCGGCGCGGAAGGCGGGGGAGAGGTTGACTTCGTAGCCGGCCCGGATCGCTTTGTCGCGGTCGCCGGAGGCCAGCCCCCCGAGCAGCTTGCGCGCGTTCTCCTCCGGCATCAGCTGCGAGCCGGGGCCGCCGCAGTAGGTGCAGCCGAGGGTCAGCGAGCGCAGCCGCTCGGGGTGGGCGAGCGCCAGCTCCTGGGCGATCATCCCGCCCATCGAGATGCCGACGACGTGGGCGCTCTCAAGTCCGAGCTCGCCCATCAGGGCCGCCGTGTCCTCGGCCATTTCGACGATCGTGAAGGGGCCGTCGATCGGGGCCGAGAGGCCGATCCCCCGGTTGTCGAAGGCGGTGACGTCGAAGTGCTCCCGCAGCGGCGCGAGGAACGGCTCGCCCCAGGCGACGTGGGTGCCGCTCATCCCCTGGATCAGCAGCAGCGGCTCGCCGGAGCCGCCGCGCTCGTAATGCAGATCCGCGTTGGGAGTGGCGACGGTCGGCACTGGCTCAGGCGTCGAAGAGCTTGCCGGTGCGGATCCGCTCGGCCATCTCGGCCGATTCCTCGCGGTAGGTCCGCCCGTCCTCGAACTCGATCACGGGGTATTTCTTCTGCCCCGAAACCGCCTCGACGTCGCTGCGATCCCGCAGCGGCCCCTTGACCACCTCGTAGTCGACCCCCTGCTCGTCCAGCGCCTTCTGCACTTTCCAGCAGGGATGCGCCCCGATCTTCACCCACATCAGCGAGCACCTATGAAGCTTGACCGCCATCGCCCCCGATCCTAACCCCACCCCGCCGCATCCTGCAACGCTACCCTCGACCCGAGCCCCCGTAGCTCAGCCGGATAGAGCATCGGACTTCTAATCCGACGGTCGCTGGTTCGAATCCAGCCGGGGGCGCTGACGCGGGCTCCTCGGGTTCCTACAGCAATCCCCTGATCGTTTCGTCGAAGGCCTTGGATTCTTCGAAGGAGAAGTGGCGGAGCGGCCGGGCTTCTCCGCCCGTCGGGCCGATCAGGAACGACGGGGTGCTACCCAGTCTCCTGGCTATGGCCAAGACTTCGTCTGATTCGATCAGTCTGGTCCAGCCGCCGAATTCACGAGCTTCTGACCAGCGCGACAAGTTCACCCCCGCCTGCCTGGCGATCCCTTCGAGGAAAGCGTCATCCGCGTAGTGGGTGAACTCGGGTTGTTGCTCGCGGTAGAAGAGATCGACGAAGGTCCACATCTTCCCCTGCTGTCCAGCTGCCATCGCTGCTATCTGCTGTTCGCGGAATTCAGGGGGATCGTGGGTATCGGTTTCTGCCGAGCGATACACGATCCGCAACTTGCCGTCACGAACCCAGTGGCGGATCAGGAAGGGAAGGGCCCCCAGCATCACCCGTCGCGAGTCCATGCACTGAAGGTCACCGAAGAACTGGAGCGTCACCGGTGCCGTCGGGTCGCCGAGGGCGGCCCCGTGCTGGGGGATCCCGGATAGCAAGGCCTCGGTACGCCTGATTGCATGCGCGTCGGCCGGCGAGACCGTTTCGCTCTCGGCCCCTGACGATCCGCTGCTAGCCACGATCAGGACCAGCGCCGCTACCGGCAAAGCGAGCAAGAAGGGCACGTAGCTCCACTTATCAAAACCAAATTTGCGCGCTTGCATTTTTGCGAGCTTATCGGAATACTTCCTGAATGATCAAGGATTTTTCTGCTCCATCACCCGGGCTGATCCGATGACTTTGCGGGCAAGAGCGCTCGCTGCCTGCCTCCTGGCCCTCCTTGCCTTGGGCACCCTCGCCGCCACGTACGCCCTCGCCTGTCCGGGCGAACCGTTTGTCCCCCCTACGGATACGTCGGGGGGCGACAATCCGGCCGCACCGCCCGTCTCCGGCTCCCAGTGCAAAACGAAACACCCGATCAACTGCGCCACCGGAAATCAGAGCGAGGAACAGACCGACTTGGCCCTAGGCGGCCGGGGACCCCGCCTCCACGTCACCCGCACCTACAACTCCCAGGCCGCCGCCGAAGCCAAAGTAGCCGGCCCCTGGGGTTACGGCTGGTCGGGCCCCTACAGCTCCCACCTGGAATTCAACGCGGAATCCGGCGCGGTCACGGTCGTACAGGAAAACGGCGCCACCGCCGCCTTCAACCTCGAAGGCGGCAAATACGTTCCCGGCACCTGGATCCAGGCGACCTTGGTCAAAGAAGGCGAAAATTACGTCTTTACGCTCCCGACCCAGGAAAAGCTCAAGTTCAACTCCACGGGTCAGCTGACCGAACAGAAAGATCGCAATAGCAACGCGGTCACCTTCACCTACGAATCCGGGAAGCTGACCAAAGCCAAAGACTCGGCTGGCAGGGAACTGGTCTTCGCGTACACCGGCAGCCAGGTAACGAGCGTCGAAGACCCGCTCGGGCGCAAAGTCAAATACGTCTACGAATCGAGCAACCTTGCCTCGGTGACGCTGCCTGGGGAAGAAACCGCGCGCTGGAAATTCAAATACGACGTCTCCCACCAGCTGACCGAAATGACCAATGGCCGCGGCGGGGTCGTGAAAACCGAATATGACGAAAAACAGCGGGCCAAAAAACAGACCGACCCAGCCGAACGAGTCACGAAATTCGAATACGGCGAATCAGGCGGCAAAAGGACGACGACGATCACCGAGGCGAACGGGTCGACGACCTTCGAGAAGTTCAACGAAGCCGGCGAGCCCTTGGAAGTGATCCGCGCCAAAGGCACGGCCCTCGAACGGAAAACGACCGACGAATACAACGAAGCCTACGAGCCTGTGAAAGTGACCGACGCCCTCGGCCACTCGACGACCTACGAATACAACTCTGCCGGCGATCGCACGCTCGCAAAAGACGCCGAGGGCGACGAAACCAAATGGACCTACAACGCCACTCACGACGTCGAAACCGAAACGACGCCGAGGGGTGAGAAAACCACCTACAAACGCGACTCACACGGCAACGTCGAAGCCGTCGAACGGCCCGCACCCGCCGAAACGACCCAGAAATCGACCTTCAAACATGCCGCCAACGGCGATCTGGAATCAGCGACCGATCCGCTCGGCCACGAAACCAAATTCGAATACGACACCTACGGGGACCTGAAAGCCGAAACCGACCCTGCGGGCAACAAAACGACCTGGACTTACAACAAAGACGGCGAGCAGCTGAGCGAAGTCAGCCCGCGCGGAAACGAAGAAGGCGCCAAAGCCGAAGAATTCGAAACGAAAACTGAACGCGACGCTCAGGGTCGGCCGATCAAAGTCACCGACCCGCTCGGCCACGAAACGAAAATGGCCTACGACAAAAACGGCAATCTTGAATCAACGACCGATGCCCTCGGCCACGCGACCAAATACACCTATGACGCCGACGACGAGCGGACCAAAGTCGAAAAGGCAAACGGCAATACGAGCGAAGTCGCCTACGACAGCATGGGCGGAGTCAAAATCCGCACCGACGGCAACGCCCATACGACCAAATACGAACACGACGCGCTCGAGCAGTTGACCGAAACGATCGATCCGCTGGAACGCAAAACGAAACAGGAATACGACGCCGCAGGCAACCTCAAAAAATCCGAAGACGCTCTCGGCCGCACGATCTCCTACAGCTACGACGCCGTCGACCGACTCAAAGAAATCAACTATTCCGAAGAAGCCACGCACGACGTCACCTACAAATACGACAAAGACGGCAACGTGGTCGAAATGACCGACAGCACGGGGACGACGACTAGGGAATACGACCAGCTCGACCGGCTGACCGAAGTCAAAAACGGGGCCAAAGAAGTCGTCAAATACAAATACGACCTCGGCAACCAGCAGACCGAACTGACCTATCCGAACGGGAAAACCGTCAAACGCGCCTTCGACAAAGCCGGTCGGATGGAAAAGGTCACCGACTGGCTCGGCTACGAAACCACGTTCTCCTACAACCGCGACTCGCAGGTCAAAGGGACGAGCTACCCCGGCGAAACGACGGACGCATACACCTACAACAAAGCTGACCAGCTAACGGAAATCGCGAATTCAAAGAAAGCCGAAGTCCGGGGAACCCTCTCCTATACGCGCGATAAACTCGGTCAGATCGAAAAAGACCTCGAGCCTGGTCAGGAAATCCCCGAATACAAATACGAATACGACTCGGCAAACCGCTTGACCAAAAGCAACAGCACCGTCTTCGAATACGACAAAGCCAACAATCCGACGAAGATCGGCTCGGCGACCTACACCTACGACAAAGCCGATCAGATCGCGACCGCCAGCAACGCGACCTTCGAATTCAACAAACTCGGCCAGCGGGTCAAAGAAACGCCGACGGGCGAATCGGCCGTCCCTTATACCTATGACCAGGCCGGCAACCTGATCTCCACGAAAAGCGGTGGAGTCGAAAGCGTCTTAAAATACGACGGCAGTGGCCTGCTTGCCAGTGAAACTGCCGGCGCCACGACCTATCCGCTGGTCTGGGACTCGACGTCAGGGATCCCACTCTTGTTGCGTGCCGGCGACGAATACTTTATCTATGGACCGGAAGGCCAACCGTTCGAGCAGATCCTTTCGAGTACCGGTACAGCGACCTACCTTCATCACGATCAGCTTGGGTCGATTCGTGCTTTGACCAACGAAGTCGGTGAAGTCACGGCCTCGTACTCATACGGATCGACCGGAATGGTCTTGAGCCACACGGGTATCGATTCTGTATCGCTAGGGTTCGCTGGAGAGTACCGTCTGCACACTCAGAAGCAGCTAATTTATTTGCGGGCACGTACCTATGATCCGGCGACCGCGCAGTTTCTAAGCGTAGATCCAGATGTAGAAGGAAGCGGCGAACCATACAGCTATGCAGCGGCCAATCCAGTCAATGCAAGCGATCCAACGGGCCGTACAGTAGTAGGTGCCTGTGCGACGGTCACCGTAGGTCCCTCGCTAGGTGTGAATGTGACTGGTACGGGCTGTATAACGGTTGACGGAGGAGGCAATGTAGGCGTTCTAGGGTTCGGCAATGCGGATGTATGGAACTCTGTGTATAAGTGGGGGAACGGTCTTGCATCCTATGTCGACAAGATCCGAAACTTGGCAAAGCTCGGACAGTTTGCTCAGGCAAGAGATGTTATGAGCGCGATCGTGGGAAAGTACGGAGACGCTCAGGTGGGCGGTTTTGCCAGCAACGCGAATTCGGTGCTTGATCTGACCGGATCTTTTAGCGTCGATCAGACCGATGTCAGTCTGCTTGGCTTCCAGGCTACCGTCAGCGGCTTCAACAACGACAACGGCATTTTTGGATTGCTCACTACTGCTGGAGCAGGTATCGGCCTCGGTTATCAGGAGGATCCATGCCAGCAGGTTCAATTTCACAGCGCATTGATTCGCCCTGCCCCGCCTCGCAACCCATGGCAAATCAGGTAGACGGGATTCCGAGTACGCCTCGGGGGCTGTGCCAATAGCGGGGGTTCATGGCCCTTGATACCTCTTGGGTGAGTTTCAACTGGGTTCCTTACCATCGAGCGCATGGCGATCCAACGGATGGAACACGTCGGCATCGTGGTCGATGACCTCGCGGGCGCGGTGGACTTCTTCGTCGAACTCGGACTCGAGCCGCGAGGGAAGGGGCAGGTCGAGGGGAGCTGGGTGGAGCGGATCGTGGCGCTGGAGGGGGTCAAGGTGGAGTTCGCGATGCTGGGAGCCCCGGACGGCAAGGGAGAAATCGAGCTGGTGAAGTTCCACTCGCCGGCAACCGAGGACGGCGACTCGAATGCGCCCGCGAACACCCCTGGCCTCCGCCACCTCGCCTTCCTTGTCGATGACATCCACGCTGTCGTCGCCGGCTTGGAAGCTCGCGGCACCGAGCTCGTCGGCGAGCTGGTGCGCTACGAGAACAGCTACTGGCTCTGTTACGTCCGCGGCCCGGCGGGGATCATCGTCGAGCTGGCGGAGAAGATCGACTGAGGGGTCGGCCTGGCGGGCGCTATTCTTTACCCATGACCAAAAAGGTAAAGAATCAGACCAGGGTCTCCAGCAAGCATCAGGTGACGATTCCGGCGGGGGCGTTTCGCTCAGCTGGTTTTGCGCCGGGCGACACCTTGAAGGTTGAGGCCGAGGGGGCCGGTCGGGTGGTCTTGACGCGGATCGACGAGCTGGTCGATCGCTATTCCGGATGCCTCGAGACCGGGGGCGATTTGCGGGAGAGCTTGGAAAGGCTGCGCGGGGAGTGGCGGTAGTCCTCGACTCCGGCGTCGTCGTCGGATTTCTCGATCGGCAGGATGCTCTCCACGATGCTGCCGACGCGGCGGTTCGGGAACTCGTTCACGAGCAGCGGCTGCTGGCATCGGTGGTCACCTACGCCGAGGTTCTGACCGGCGCACGCCTGGGGCATCACGACGAGCAGGACGTCGCGGGGTTCTTCGCCGGACTGCTTTCCGGGGTTTTGCCTGTCGACGTTGTTGTCGCGGACAAGGCGGCCGCCCTGCGGGCACGGATCAAATCGCTGCGAATGCCCGATGCCTTGATCCTCGCCACCGCGGAGACAGATCCTGATGTTGAATTGATCGTGACCGGAGATCGGCAGCTGACCAAGGTCTCCGGGCTCAGATGCAGAGTTCGGCTACTGGACTGAGCCGGAGGCCGGTCCTCGCTTGTAACGCAGGGCATCCGGGCGTAGGGTCGTCTCTATGAGCAATGGCGCCCGCTCTGGGCGGGTCGTGATGATTCTGTGTGCGCTCGTCCTCACTGTGGGACTGGGCCTCGCCTCCGCCGCAGGGACCGAAACGGTCGAAGGCGGCTGGAAGGGGAAGACGAAGCAGGGCTACTTCGTCTACTTCGGCGTCAGCGAAGGTGCGGTCGTCAACGTCAGGCTGACCTTTCGCGAGGTGGTCTGCGGCAAGCAGAGCGTGCACCTGCCGGAATCACGATTGGAAATCGACGAAGCGGGGCACTTCGGCGGGGCGCTCGTGCCCAACAGGCTCGAATTCGAAGGCACCTTCGTGGCGCCGGACCGGGTGAACGGCAAGATCGTCAGCCTCGAAACGACCGGTCTGCCTGGGTGCACTCGCAAGGTGGTCGGCTTCAACGCTCACCCGCGGTGACGAGGCGCCCTTCCGGGCGACTCAGGGCAGCGCGAAGCGCATCAGCACCGTGGTGCCGGCGCCTTCCTGAATGATCTTCAGGTCGTCGCAGAGGCGGGCGATGATCGCCAGGCCTAGCCCGAGGCCGTCGGGGGAGCCTTTGCCGAAGCGCTCGCCCTCGTCGGTGACGCTGAACTCGAGCCAGCCGTCGCTGACCTCGGCCATGAGGCCGACGCTGCTCTGATTCGACTCGTCGCCGTACTTGACCGCGTTCGTCGCCGCCTCGGAGACGGCGAGGTTGACGTCGGCGACAAGCGCCTTGTCCGCTCCCTGCTCGGCGGCGAAGGCGGCCGCTTTGCGCCGCAGCGCGGTCACGGCAGCGGGCGCCGAGGGGCACCGGAGTTCGATTTGCGGATGCGAGGGCGGGTTCATTCGGGTCTATTTTGGATCGGTCGTCCAGACTGGATCTTTACGCTGGCAGGTCTTGCGCCGCATTTTCAGCTTCCGCTTCAGCTCTGAGACCCCTTCGTGGTGGTGGGGAGTTCTAGCGACCGCGGTGGCAGTGGCGTTGTCCACGCTGCTGATCTACCCGCTTAAGGACGTGGCACCCGCAGTCTCGCTCGGCGTCGTCTACATCCCCGGCGTGCTCTTCATCTCGACCCTCTGGGGTTGGCGGATCGGGTTGTTGGCGGCGGTGGCGAGCGCGCTCGCCTTCAACTGGTTCCACATCCCGCCGACGGGCCGCTTCGACGTCGCCGCCGACCGCGACGCGGTGGCGCTCGTCACCTTCGTCATCGTCGCGATCGTCGGCAGCGCCGTGGCCGAGATGGCGCGCGCCCGCGCCGCCGAGGCGGAGCGGCGGCGGCAGGAGACCGACGCCGTGCTGGCGGAGCTGCGGGAGCTCTCCGCCGAGCGCGACCGGATGGAGGCGGAGGCGATCGAGGCTGGGGCGCTGCGGCGTAGCGACGAGCTGAAGACCGCGCTCCTGCGCTCGGTCTCGCATGACCTGCGGACGCCGCTGACCTCGATCATCGCCGCCGGGACCGCGCTGGACTCGCCGACCCTGACCGAGCAGGAGCGCCACGAGCTGAGCGAGGCCGTGGTGCAGGAAGGCCAGCGTCTTTCGCGCCTGGTCGAGAACCTGCTCGACGTCTCGCGCCTGGAGTCGGGGTCGGCCGAGCCGCGGCGGGAGCCGATCGACCTCGCCGGGGTGCTGGAGGCGGCGCGGGAATCGATCGGCAGCGACGGCAGCGAGGTCAGGCTCGGGGTCGATCCCGACGTGCCGGCGCTGGTCGCCGACCCGGTGCAGCTGGAGCGCGCCTTCGCCAACCTGCTCGAGAACGGGGTGCGCCACGGCGGCGGGCGGCCGGTGCTGGTGCGCTCGCGGGAAACCGGCGGGCGGCTGGTCGTGCGCGTGGTCGACCAAGGGCCCGGCATCCCCGAGCAGGAGCGGGCGCGGATCTTCGAGCCCTTCTACCGGCGCGAGAGCGGCAACCGGGGCTTCGGCCTCGGGCTGGCGATCGCCAGGGGGTTCATCGAGGCCAACGGCGGCGAGCTCACGGTCGAGTCGGTGCCGGGACAGGGCAGCACCTTCGTCGTCTCGTTCCCCCTGGACGAAGGGGCGGGGTGAGCGAGCAGCGCCGCATCCTCGTCTGCGACGACGAGCCGCAGATCGTCCGCGCGCTCCGCGTCATCCTCCGCGACGCCGGCTTCGAGGCGGTGCCGGCGAGCACGGGGGAGGAGGCGCTCGACCTGGTGGCGGTCCGCCCGCCGCAGGCGGCGATCCTCGACCTGATGCTGCCCGACGTCGACGGGATCGAGGTGACGCGGCGGATCCGCGAGTGGAGCGAGATGCCGATCGTCGTCCTCTCGGCGGTGGGGGAGGAGGACCGCAAGGTCGAGGCGCTGGCGGCGGGGGCGGACGACTACGTGACCAAGCCCTTCGGCCCGCGCGAGCTGGTGGCGCGGCTGGAAGCGGCGCTGCGGCGCGCCTGGCCCGAGGCGGAGGAGCCGGCGATCGCGATCGACGGACTGGAGATCGACCTCGCCGCGCGGGTCGTCCGCCGCGAGGGCGAGGAGGTCCACCTCACCCCGACCGAGTTCGAGCTGCTGCGCGTGCTCGTCCGCAACCGCGGCCGCCTGATGACCCACCGCTCCCTCCTGGTCGAGGTGTGGGGGGTCGAGTACGAAGACGATCTGCAGGTCCTCCGCGCCCACGTCGCCAACCTCCGCCGCAAGATCGAGCCGCCCGGCGAGCACGTCTTCATCCGTACCGATCCGGGCGTGGGATACCGGTTCGCCGCGTGACTGCAGGAATGACCGGGTGAGGGTGTAAACAGATCGCCGTGGGCGACTTGGCGAGCTTCATAGGGCTGTCGCTCACGGCGATGTTGAACCCGACGCTGCTGGCGGCGGTGACGGTGATGATGCTGCTGCCGGAGACGAAGCGGCTGATGCTCGGCTATTTGCTGGGCAGCTACCTGACCAGCATCGCGGCGGGGCTGCTGATCGCCTTCTCGTTCCACGGCAGCGGCGGCGTCGAACTCGCCCAGAACAGCCTGACGCCGGCCGAGGACCTGGTCTTCGGGGCGATCGCGGTGATCGTCGGGTTGGTGCTGCGCAGCGACATGGGCGAGGAGCGGCGGCGGAAGAAGCAGGAATCCGAAAAGGAATCGTGGCCGCAGCGGATGCTCGGGCGCGGCTCGCCGAAGGTCGCCTTCGCCGTCGGCGCCGTACTCAGCTTCCCGGGCGCCTCCTACCTGGTCGCGCTCAACCGGCTGGTCCACCTCGATCCCGGCGCGGGGGCGACCGTGCTGCTCGTCGTCCTCTTTTGCTTGATCCAGGCGATCTTCCTGGAGGCACCGCTGATCGGCTACGCGCTCTCACCCGAGCGCACCCAGCGGGCGGTCGACGGGTTCCGCCGCTGGTTGAGCGAACGAGGCCGGATCGCCGGGGCAAGGGTCGCGATCGTGATCGGCATCCTGCTGCTGGTGCGCGGCACGCTCGAGCTGGTCCTCTGACTCAGTCGCCGAGGCGGCGGCGAAAGCGGCGGACCTCGACCACGGGTCCGTAGGGATCCTCCTTGCGGCTGGCGCCGTCGCGCCGCCAGCCGTCGGCGAGGTAGAAGCGCTCGGCGCCCTCGTTGCCGCGCAGGACCCAGAGGATGCCCTCGCCGAAGCCGGCGTCGCGGAGGCGATGGCGCGACTCCAGCAGCAGCGCCCGCCCGACGCCCGAGCCCCAGTGGGCCGGGTCGACGTAGAGGGCGTTGATCTCGCCCGTCCCCGCCGCGTCCTCGTCTCGCGAGGGGCCGAAGGCGGAGAAGCCGACGATCTCGGCGTCGAGGACCGCGACGATCGTCTCCGTCTCACCCGCCGCCGCGGACCCGAACTCGTAGATCCCCGCCCGGTCCTGCGGCTGCAGTGCGTCGAGGAAGTCGTCGTCGATCAGGCCGCGGTAGGCGACCTGCCAGGAGCGGACGTGGACGCGGGCGACGTCGAGGCGCTCGACCTCCTTGCCCGCTCGGATCAGCGGCTTCAGGGAGCTTTCGATGGGGGCATCTTGAAGCAGCCCTGCGTGCTGGTCACGTTGAAGCCCTGCTCGCCGGCCTCGACCAGGCGGGCGGCGCTGCGGGCTGCGATCTCCTCCAGTTCCAGGCGCGCCCGTTCGTGCGCCTCCAGCGCTTCCTGCAGGCCCTCGGCGTCGAGCACGAGCGGGGAGCGGGTGAGGTGGAAGTTCTTGTCGGCGCCAAGGAGGTTCGCCCGCATCGAGGCGACGAAGTCGTCGAGCATCTTCTGCTGGACTTCGCAGATCAGGTCCTCGGTGACGACTGGGTCGAGTTCGTCCCACTCCTCGGTGTCGATCAGATGGCGCTCGGTCGCCCGGTAGAAGTGCTCGAGCGCACCCCGCACCGGTCGCGTGCTGACCAGCTCGGCGCATTCGAACTCGACCAGCTGTTTGGTGTGGTAGCTGACGTTGGAGAGCTCTTCGTCGAGCTCACGGGCCATTTCGGCGGGGCTCGCCGTGCGGTCGGCCAGGATGCGCAGGATCGACGCCCGCAGCGGATGGCTCATCGCTTTGATCCGATTTTCGGCGGCTTTACGACTCCCGGTCTTGGTTGACATCGCTCGCTCTCTTATGGGGGGCTGATTACTGCCGAGGCGTTGATCGTAATCCACGAACTGGACAGTGTGTTCAAAAAGCCCGCTATTTGAGCGAAACGGGGGGCTAGAGCCCCGGCGGATGCCGGACGACGAAGCCGGAGGTGTCGGTGGTGGCGAGGTGCCAGCGGGGGCCGGTCCCCTGTTCGTCGCCGACGGTGTCCCAGCGCAGACCGGCGATCTCGGCGAAGGTGTGGCCGGCGTTG
>Ga0105245_10003266_pt1 | contig 14544 bp, 10 predicted proteins | sample KBSM54metaG_FD_81523 | JGI IMG/M metagenome (GOLD analysis project Ga0105245, IMG submission 81523) | Miscanthus rhizosphere microbial communities from Kellogg Biological Station, Michigan, USA - KBS M5-4 metaG | ecosystem: Host-associated > Plants > Roots > Rhizosphere > Soil | place... | reverse complement strand
TTGTGCTCCAAGTCCTCCCTGGGGAGGTAGCGTTTCTGGCCGCGAAACCGTTTCAGATGCACTCTGCTCACTCATGGCCAAAGAAGGCTCCACCGTCTCCGGCCTCATGGATTCATTTGCCACGGCGATTTCGCTGGCGCTGCAACACGGCGTCCCCATGAAGCTGATGTGTGAAAAGTTCAGCCACACGCGCTTTGAGCCTTCAGGCTTCACCGGCAACCCGGAGATCCCCATCGCCAAGAGCATCATGGACTACATCTTCCGCTGGCTGGAACTCAAGTTCGTCACCGGCAGGCAGTATCCGCTGTTCAAAGACATGGTTCTGCCGCCGATGGGAGCCGGCGCACCTGGCCCTGAGCCTTTGGCCATGAGTGAGCAGAGTGCATCTGAAACGGTTTCGCGGCCAGAAACGCTACCTCCCCAGGGAGGACTTGGAGCACAACCGCCCTCGGCTGTGAAGAGCTCGCCCTCGATCGTCGATCGTGGGTTATACCACTCGGCCGACGCGCTGAAAGAATTCGTCGACCTGGGCGACGCCCCAAGCTGCCATGTGTGCGGGGCGATCATGACGAGGAATGGGAGCTGCTATAGATGCATGTCCTGCGGCTCCACAAGCGGCTGTTCTTAAGCCGCATGAGCCGCAGCACCAATTGTCATCCTGAGTGCGGGCGCTGAATTTGCGCCCAAACCGAAGGAACTAAACTGGCGCGAAGCGCGCCCACTCCTCCTGCGGCTCGACGTCAGGATGCTCGTAGCTCGTCATCCTATCCATTGCATTTTAGCGAAACACCGACACACCCGGCCCGCCGCAAGGCGGGCTTTTTACTCCCTTTGTGTTCCTTCGTGACCTTTGTGGTTGAGCTTTTGTCTGCCCCACCCTCCCCCCATACCTCAATTAGGATTCCAAAGGGCTTATCCGGTCCCATCCCAATGCCATCCCAGTTTGGCGTGGGCTCCCGGTTTTCCGATCACTAGATCACCCGGGGGTACCCCCCTGGGGTCATCCCAGATTGGCGTAGACTTCAGCGATGGTCATCCCAGATCATCCCAGATTGGCGTAGCTCTCACGCATCGGGTATTGTTTGGCGTAGGGTTTGGGTAGTTGGGTTTGGTTTTTTGGCTAACTGCTAATTGCTAGCTGCTATTTGCTTTTTTTCAAAGATCTTAAACTGCTTCCAGCCCTGAGGCGGTGCTAGAGGGTAGGGCATTTCCATTTGGAAATCAATCGCGAAATAGGACATCTTGATATTGGTCCACGCGGACGTATCAGCTTTTGGCGAAGCTCGACCACATGCTGAAAGAGCTCGTCGACCTGGGCGACGCGCCAAGCTGCCACGTCTGCGGCGCGATTATGACCAGAAATGGGAGCTGCTACCGGTGTATGAGTTGTGGGAGCACGAGTGGGTGCAGTTAGATCAAGTAAATAAAGGATTTAATGAAGCCCGGCAGAAAGCGGGCTTTGTGTTGCTGAGCGTATTAAAGCTCACAATTGGTTAGTCACGACTGTTTTCATAACGCCCCACAAGTATTTGCTAGACTATCTTCCACATAAGAATTCGGATATTTTTTAAATAATCTAACAGGCAGAGAGATCGCAATGAACGAACAACAGCGGATTACACTTGAGCTACTAAACACAATGACAGTTCCTGAACTTGAATTAATTGTTCCGCGTGGTAGATTGCCTGAAACCCTCGAAACAGAAATATGCTCCGGCGACACGGTCAAATTGCTCGTGGCAGGCCAGAGAGGGATGGGAAAGACAACCGAATTGCGACGGCTAGCTGAGTTGTTGCGCAATAAAGGATCTCATTTCCCGATTTTCGTCGCTTTTGGTTCCCAAGAATCAATCACAGAGACAGCTCTCATCATGTCAATGGCAAATGCGCTTTATGCCCAAAAGGATTTGAAACTTAGCGAGTCCGCAATGGCGGATATTCGAGAGTGGGAATCAAGCCTCGAGGTTGGCGATTCTTTAGAAGAAGTAAGGCAAGGCGAAGCCAATTTAGGGGGAGCGATACCCATATTGTCGGCCAAAGCGGGTGTTAGTCGCAGACGAGCGCAATCTACAACAAAAAGACGGTTTGTTCCGCGAAGCAAATCTGACCTTGTCAAATATTTTAATGATCTAGTCTCAAAGGCAAGCGCAAAATCCAAAAAAAAGCTTGCTTTCATTATCGATGATATTGACAAAGTTCAGAACCCTTCGTCAATCGAGGGCACATTCATTCATGCTGCACAGTTGATTAGTGGAATCGAATGCCCGTGTGTTTTTACCGTTCCTATTACATACGCCACTTCCACATATTTGAGGATTGCTACCCTACCATATAATGCCCTTTATCGCATGCCAGCGGTGTCACTCTTCGGCCCTGGTGGCCAGCAAAATGATGAGGCCTTCTCGTTTATGCGGACCGTATTCGCTCGGCGAATGAAATTCAATCCTCTCTCGCCTGAGCAACTCGACAAAGTCTTAGCCTACAGTGGAGGTGTATTAGTAGAAGCAATGCGCATGCTGCGCGGAATTTGTAAGCAGGCAATCTTAGATAAAACCGCCAAGAGCAGCGATGATGTTATTCATCAACACTTTCAGGTCTTAGTTGATGACTACAAGTATGTATTTGACACGCCAGATTTGTGGAACAAATTGGCACAATTTTGTAATGCCGATGGAACCGACATATACATGACAGAGGAGTCTGTTCCAGACTTGCTTTATAAAATGATCATAATCGAATATCGCGACGAGCGGATGTGGTTCAATCTCCATCCTGCAGCAAGAGAGCTATACCGACAGAACAAGACTGCTATAGATAAGAGAATCGGGTAATGACAGCGCCATCTGACCCTCGACTGGTTCTTAGTGAATTAGCTTTCGAGCTCAAGGAGGGTTGTGGACCGCGGTTTTTAATCGCCATCTGTGACGATAGGGAGCGCGCAGCCATTCTGAGAAATAAATTAGATGCAGAATTGATGGGGCTAGATAAGGCGCCTGTGGTAATTGGAGTGCCCCTTTCATCAGGTAATTTGGTTGACGCAATTTTGTATAAGACGGAATCTCGCAATCCTAGCGTGATTCACTTGGTACAAGAAAAAGATTTATCTGATGCTGGTACAGAAAAGTTTTTTGGCGAGCTTAATTTCCAACGTGATTCCCTGTCAAAATTGAGCGCTCCCTTCATACTATGGTTGTACGGTCGGCAAATAGCCCAGCTTGCAGCCAAAGCACCTGATTTTTGGAGTAGACGCACCGCAATTTTTTATTTTGATTCGCCATCATTTGCGGGGCTTCTTGATCAAATTTTTAAAGGGTTCAAAACGCCTGAGCGTGTACAGGCAGACGAGATTTCAGGAGCGCTACGCGATATTCTTAGCTCAGAACGTGAGTTACAGAAGTGCTTAATGAACCGCCGGCATTTCTCGCTTCCTAAGGCCGATAGCTTTATTAAGAAACTCAGGACCGATATTCAAAAGTTGGCCGCTGAGTGTAGCAAAGGCCGGAAACTTGATGTGGTGTTATGGATGTGGAATGCAGGTCACTTGGATATCGCATTAGGTCGATTTCAATCACCAACGCGGACTCCATCTCAAACAACACTGCTGGAGCGAAATGATCTCCTTCTCTCACTTGCCGAACACATAGAAAAGGTGCTTCGGCAATATTTAGTTCAAATGGAGCAGAAAATCCGAACTAAAGAATCGTTGAGCTTGGTTCAGGTGTTCACGAGATATGCCCTTAATCTCTGGGCACAAATGACGCGCCAATCGCGGAAGGGGATTGAAAACATTCATCAATTGGATATAGAAGATATTCGAGATAACGAATTTGTACGCGCAGACACGTTTAGAGCATTGCTGATCGATAACTTTGAATCTTGGCTTTCAGGTGCAAATGACAATAAGCCGTCGACGATCACCGAAGAGGAAGCAAAGATTTTGAAATATCTATATCTGAGGCAATCCGACAATCCTGTTTCCGCGCCACTCCCTTTGGCCCGGATAAAAGAGCTAATACCTGCGCTTCAAACGAAAGTACGGTTGCTCTTGGGAGACGTGCCTTTTTAATGAAATCAAGAATAGCATCAGGTGATCGGCACGCTTAGGAAGCTGTGCCTGATACTTGTCTCGTCGGCGGAAGCGCCGACCGGTTCGGATACGTGTTGTTCCGTCGTGATGCCTTATTGTCGGTAACGCAATGTCTGCCGTTTTTGTTGGATTGGTAGGCGCTCCGCTTGCGCTGCGCGCAGGCCTTCGGCAGAGCGGAGTGATTCTTTATAGCCGCTTTACGGCACGAAGTCGTGCCCTGACACTTGTGGCTCAAGCGGTGAAGTCGCAATTTATCTGCGACGAGTTGGCGTTCTCTTATTAAAGAGTTCTAAAAATATCTAAGTACAAATTCAGCAGCACAGATGGCCCACCTCCATCCAGAAGCAGCTCATCTCATTTTGCAACGTTGGCCCAGGAACACTTATCCCCTGAGTGTTCTCTGAGGAACAGGAGACCATTGATTTATGAGAAACCACGGCAAAGTCCTCTCTCTGCTGATGTCCGTTTGTTTCATCGCCGCCACCGCAACCACTGCATTCGCCCAGGATGGATCCTCGACCGGAAAATGCTCGTTTCAAACAGTGAATCTCCCCACGCCACCGAATAAGGTCGTGATACTTGATGCGCTCAATGATGTAGGAGGCATTCTGGGGACGTACGAGGCCAATGATTCCCATACTCATGGGTTCCTGCTGTATCAGGGCAAGTTCACCTCATTTTTGTTCCCCGGCTCAACAGATACCGTTGCGTTTGACATGAACACTACCGGAACGATTGTTGGCGAATATACAATCGGCAATGGAGCCCAGCACGCCTTTATGGTCCACTCCGGCGGTTTTCATGAAATCACAATTCCTGGCTTCCCCAATGTGCCTGCAGTAGCCACTGGAGTGAACGACAATGGCGACGTTGTGGGTGTATTTCAATCCAACAACACAAACCGGGGGTTTCTTCTGCGCAATGGAAAACTTACTATGCTTTCATTTCCCGGAGCACAGGGAGGGACGACGCCTCTGAGCATCAACAACCAGGGTGTGATTGTTGGAACTTATAACCTTACTCCAGCAGATCCTTTTCGCGGCTTCATGTGGAAGGCTGGAGTGTTCAGCAATTTAAACCCTCCCGATAGCGGTGGCCACTCATCTCCGGAGAAGATCAGCAATGCTGGTGACGTCGTGGGCACGTACCTTTCCACCGTCGATGGTGCGCAACATGGATTTTCCTTCGACCAGGGAATATACACCACAATTGATGTGCCGGGTCTTCAGCAGACAGCAATCACCGCCGTAAATAAATTTGACAATGTGCTCGCAGAAGCCATTCAGGGGACGAACACTATCCTGTTCAAGGGATTCTGCTCCGCGGTGTTCTAGATGGCAAACCCCTTACCGCTGATGAACGCAGATTAACGCGGATCGGGTAAGAAAAAACTTTGCGGCAGAGGCGCGCGGACGCGCGAGAAGGCAGGAGATTGCCGACATCGCGCGTGATCGCCGGAATCGGAAAAACAAGAGCTTACCGCGGAGGCGCAGAGACGCGGAGAATAGCCAAGAACTTATGCGACGTTACTTATGAGACGTCATTTATGAGGCATGGGCTTCACGTCGCCGCAACTGGCGCCCAGCCACTTCCCGCTGAAGTTCATCTTCACGGTCATGGCGCCGCCCGTGTCGGACATTTGCATGTCCGTGGTGCCGCTCACGCTCTCTGAGCTATTCGCTACAAAATGCATGGTCCCGGTGCTTTTATGTGTCCCGCTCGAGCAATCGAATCGGACCTCCTGCTCACTGGAAGTGGATTTGAGAATGGTCTTTTTGCACTCCTTGTCATCGCCCAGGTCTAGGGGCTTGCTCAGGTCTTCTTTGGTAACGCAGCTTTTGCGCACGTGGGGCGTGCCCGCTCCACCTTGCGCCGCCTTCATGGCCTCTTCCATTTTGGCGCGACGGTCCGGCGGCATGTTTGCCATGGCTCTTTCCATTTCGGCCTTTTGCTCCGCGGAAATGGGTGGCGCACCCTTGGTTTGTGAGGTGGACGTGAACTCCCACAAGCCCGGTTTGATGTTGAGGTTGTCAGTCATCGCCGGCGAGGCGAACAGGAACAGCGCCAGCGTGGGCAAAGCGAGTGGGTTAAGCATGATCATGATGGCCGAAGTATAGCACCGGCAAGAGCAAAACCTGCCGACTGATAAACACGGATTGGAGGAGATTGCCAAATCGCCGAAATTGCCAAAGATCGCCGAAATTGAAAACCTCAGGTTCCTCTCGGCGCCTCTGTGGTGAAAATGTTTCTTCTGATCCGCGCTAATCTGTGTTGATCCGCGGTAAGGTTCTTTTATGTTTCTGCTGAAAGCGGCGTGCTGATTGATTCCAGTGATCGCTGCTCCGCGCGGACACCGATGCAAGCCTCAACCACGGCGGCGGCGATCATGAGCAACGATCCGGCAAGATATCCGCGAAAGAGAGCTGTGCGCGAGCCGGTCTGGATGAGCAAGCCGAAGATGAATGGCGCAGCCACGCCGCCGACGAGCGTTCCAGCGGCATAAAAGACGGCGATGGCGAGCCCGCGGATCTCCAGCGGAAAGATTTCACTCACGGTGAGATATGCGGAACTGGCGGCTGCCGAAGCGACGAAGAAGATAATCGTCCAGCAGAGCGCCTGGGTTTGTGCGGTGAGCAGGCCGTGCTGGAAAAGCCAGCCGCTCAGGGCGAGTAGGATGCCGGAGAGCGCGTAGGTGAGAGTAATCATCGGGCGACGGCCCACGGTATCAAACAGGCGACCGAGCACGAGCGGGCCAACGAAGTTTCCCATCGCAAAAGGAAACAGATAGAGTCCCACCTTTTGCGCAGGCAGCCCGTAAAACGTGACCAGCACCAGCGAGTAAGTAAAGAAGATGGCGTTATAGAAAAAAGCCTGCGAGGTCATGAGCGCCATGGCAAGCCAAGATCGCGAAGGATGCTGTACGGCAATGGCGCGCCAAATTTCATGAAACGGAGTGTGGCTGCGCGGACGAATGTGGATGCGTGCATCGGGAGCGGGCGGAGGCAGCAGCTCAGGATGGTGCGTGGCGCGGCGCTCGATATCGCTCATGATCTGCTCGGCTTCAGGTTCGCGGCCATGCGTCATGAGCCAGCGCGGGCTTTCAGGAATGGCGTGGCGCAGAAAAATTACGATCAGCCCCAGCACCGCGCCAATGGCGAACGCCATCCGCCAGCCAAGGCTAATGGGAACGATGCCGGTATCAAGCAGTGCGATGACGGCGGCCGAGCCGATGGCTGCGCCGATCCAGAAACTGGCGTTGATGATGAGATCAACGCGGCCGCGAACGCGCGCGGGAATAAGTTCGTCGATGGCGGAGTTGATGGCGGAATATTCGCCGCCGATGCCAGCGCCGGTAAGCGCGCGAAAAAGCGCGTAAGAAGCAAAGTTCCAGGAAAAAGCCGTGAGCGCGGTGGCGCTGAGATAGAGCAGCAGAGTAATAGTGAACAGGCGCTTGCGGCCGAGACGGTCAGTAAGGTAGCCGAAGAAAAGCGCGCCGGTGACCGCGCCGATGAGATAAAAAGTTGCGCTGCCGCCGATTTGTGCGTCAGTAAGCGCGAGCGTATCTTGGCGCTTGAGCACCGCGCCAACAGCGCCGGCAAGCGTGACTTCAAGACCGTCGAGCACCCAGGTGATACCCAGCGCGATTACGACCAGCCAATGCCAGCGGCTCCAGGGCAGGCGGTCGAGCCGCGCAGGGACGTCACTTACGATGATGGAGCGGCTGATGGTTTCTGTGGCCACGCCGATAGGAATGCAGAACGCAAGCAGTAGGATGTCTGAGGCGAACTGCTATGCTGGTAATCAGACCCGAAAAAGGATGGAGATAACTTCCATGAAGCATTGCATCTGTAGGACTTTTGCAGGATGCGCACTGGCGCTGGCAGCATGTTTAGCGGTGGGACAGACTGGCGCTGGCAGTGTTGCGCCGTCAACGGGCAAGGCCATGTGCTCCGCGCTTACTCCCGCGGACTTTACCAAAGCCGGCGTGCCGGTGCAGTCACTAAGCCAGGCGAACCTTGACGGCAATGACGGCGCGTACTGCGTTTACCAGAGCAAGGCCGGCAAGGTGGAGTTTGACATCTTTTTTCTTGCCGGGAAGACGCCGCAGGAAGTAATCGCCACGGAAAAGACAGTGCTGGGTGAAGGCGGCGCCAAGTATGAACACCTGCAACTGCCCGGCGCGGACGATGCGCAAATCAGCATGGCCCTGGCGGACCAGCCTGCGTCGGCGTTGATTGTGGTGCGCAAAGGCAAAGCGGTTTTTGACATCATGATTCCCCGCAGTGCAGGCGCGCGCCAGCAACTTCAAGAACTGGCCAAGATTGTGCTTGGGCGGCTGAAACAGTAAAGCGCCAGACGAGTGCAAAATATGGAAATTAGCGAATGGCACGGTGTAACAAAAAATCTAATTACTTTTTGTCGGCCAGCAAGACGCCGGCGTTTGCGTAGTCCTCACGCGTGATCTCAATAAACGTGACGACGACGGCTTCTTTCGCGGCTTTGGCGTCTTCCACCATGGCATCGGTGATGCGAGCTGCAATCTTGCGCTTCTGGTCAATGGTTCGACCTTTGAGCATGGTGACTTGAATCAGTGGCATGGCGTGGCTCCTTGGCGACAATCGGCGGCAATTATAAACGCAAGAAAGAAAGGGGCCAGACAGCGGCCCCTTACAGAAAGAGAGTCGTGGTGCTCGCGCTATTTCACCTTCACTTTTATGCTGTTGGAAAGGGCGCCATTGAAGTTTGCATCACCGCCATATTGCGCGCTGATCATGTGTGTGCCTGTTGCCAGCGTGGATGTGGTGAAAGTTGCAGACCCGTTATTCAAAGTAATTGCGCCGGAGATCGGTGTGGTTCCATCAAAGAACACTACTGATCCGGTCGCATTCGCTGGAGTCACAGTCGCCATGAACGTGCCAGGGACTCCGAGCTTGAGACCATCAATATCTTCGGCCTGAACGAGCGTAATCGCAGTACTGGCCTTGTTCACAGTCTGGATCAAGGCAGCAGAAGTGGACGGGTTGGTGTTGGTATCGCCGCTGTATTGGGCCGTGATGGAGTGAGTCCCCGCGCCCAGCGCCGGAATGGTAAGCGTTGCTGCTCCGCTGCTGAGAGTCAGGTTGCCAGAGATCGGAGTGGAGCCATCAAAGAACACGACCGTTCCTGTGGCCGAAGCCGGAGTTACATTGGCAGTGAACGTGAGTGAATTGCCAAACACAGATGGATTGGTTCCGGCAGTCAAACTCACGGACGTAACCGAATTCGCTTTCGGGTTGTTTACGGTCTGCGACAACACCGGGGATGTTGAGCCGTTGAAGCTGGCATCGCCGCTGTATTGCGCGGTGATGGAGTGTATTCCGAACGACAATGACGACGTGGTGATGCTGGCAGTTCCGCCAGCCAGAGTCACATCGCCGGAAATAGGATTGTTTCCGTCAAAGAAGACTACATTGCCGGTAGCCGAAGTGGGCGTAACATTCGCCGTGAAAGTTAGAGCATCGCCAACCAAAGATGGATTTGCGCCCGTGGTCAAGGCCACGCTCACACTGGTGTTGGGTTTGTTGACAGTCTGCGTGAACGCAGCACTTACGGAAGAATTCAGTTTGTTGTCGCCCGTGTAGCGTGCAGTAATGGAATGCGTTCCCAGACCCAGATCAGCGGTGCTGAATGAAGCCGAGCCGTTGCTCAAGGGAATGCTTCCTGAAATTGTCGCGCTACCATCGAGGAACTGAACAGAGCCATTGCCGGTTGCCGGCGTCAGCGTCGCGGTAAATACCAGGTTGTCCCCCAAGGTTGATGGGTTGGAACCGGTGCTTAACGTCACGGCCAGGCTACTGGCTGAGGTTCGCAGAAGCACGGGATTGTTCCGTGGGTTCTGCAGGACCATCGGCCAATCATTGTTGGTGGCGACAAAAGGAGAATGAGCGTCAAGCATGGTTACCGCCCCGGGCGACACTGTCGATCCAGAGAGCCCATACGCCACCGCGATATCGGTCGAGCCATCCTGGTTGAAGTCACCAATGGTGGCTGCTGCATCGGAATTCGGATCAAAATTGTTGACGCCGGTGAGCGCCCAGGTTTTAAGGACACTACCATCAATATGAAAAGCGCGCAGTTGGAGTCCGCCAGAGTTGAAATCGTTGAACGGAATTACGATTTCAGGCAAGCCGTCGCCATCAATATCCGCAATCAACGGTCGCAGGTACGCGAGGGTGTTCGTCATCGGGAGCGGCCAGGCGCTGGAGAAAAGGGTGCCATCGGGGTTGAAGATATAGAGTCCGGACCCGTTAGAGACCACTATCTCTTCATGCCCATCGCGCCTCAAGTCGCCGACTGCGACGCCAGAGTAGCTGAAAAAACTGCTGTGCGATGCTGAAATGTCCACGGGCCAGCCGGGCCGTTCTGAACCATCGGGCTGGAAAACGTGAATCGCTGCCTGGGTCCCGAGCGAATCGCTGTGGTTGACTAGAATCGTCTCAAGCTTACCGTTGTGGTCGAGATCCGCGGCAGCCATCCCTGCTGGAACGCCCGTGAGTATTGGCGCATTGAACGGTCTCGGGGTTCCGTCATGGCTAAACAGCCGCAAGTCGTAGGTCGTAAAAGTGGGCCCATCCAATACCAGAACTTCCTTGGATCCATCGCCATCAAAATCTCCGGCGATTACCCTTGTGAGATTGAATGTACCGGACATTAAGTTGTTGTCCTGTACCTGAATAGGAAAGCCGCTCGCCTGTTGTCCGTCTGGTTTCCAGGCAAAAACATAAGCAAAACGATTGCTGGGGCTGAAGTCCCCACCTACGGTTATGCTTTCCAGTTGAAAGTCATTGTTTAAATCCTCAAGCACGATGGGAAAGTTTGTAAGGAGAACATTCACACCGGGATTGAAGACATTGAACGTGTTGTCGGGATGAAAGACGTCGATGACACTGAAATCCGCCGTGACCGCCTCATCCCCGGGAAGGCCATCAAGGTTTCCAGCCGATGGCTGGTGATCGGCGCCAAATTGGTTGAGAATAGTTTTTTGCGACGAACCATCAGGATGGATGACCCATGATGCCCCGGGCACGGCGCCCTGGGCTGGGCTCTCCGTTACCAGACGATAGCTTCCATCTGGATTGAGTGCAGGCACCACGGGGCATTCAAGACATGTCGTGGTATCAAGGAATATCGGCCACGCAAACGAGAGTAGATCCGGCTCAAGGTAGATGCGGGTAAAAGCTTGCCCGAATTGATTCCCATTCACGGTAAGCAGGATTGAATAGAATCCCGCCTGCGTGATTGCAGAGGTATCCCATGTTGCAAGTTGGGTGTTGGTTAGAGGCAAAAAACCATCACCGACCAGGGTGATGCCGCTGGTTTGCCACACGCCATCCTGGCCGGCCCACTGCACCGTAAAATTGCGGAAACCCGGCATCACCGCCGTTCCAATGATGGGAAGCAAGAAGCCAGGTTTGTACGTTGATGCGATCGCCGGGGGGCTAGTTATCTGCACGAAAGTCAAAGTGAATTGCGTAGTATCAACAAAGGCGTTGCCGTTGGTATTGAACTCGGTAAGGCGAATGGTATAGGTGCCATCTGACAAGTTGCTGGGATCTAACTGGCCAAGCACGCCGGAAGCGGGCGTGGTGCTGCTAAAGAATGGCGTGAAGAAAAATGGTTGTGTTCCGGCGCCATACTCCAACAAGTAGCTGGCGAATCCTGTTCCCTGGGCCGAGCCTAAAATCGTAATGGGATCAATCGGCGTGGCGCCGAATTGTATCCCTGTAATCTTGGGCTGCAAGGGATTAACAATGGTGAGGGCCGCCGCCGCATTGAGCTTGCCAGCGCCAAACCTGGGATCGAAGGGAACGCTGGTATTGGAGATATGAAGGATTTGCCGAACTAGATCGGTGGTATAGGTCGGGTTTCCTGACAAAATGAGCGCAACAGCGCCTGAAACATGAGGCGCAGCCATACTGGTGCCGGTCATCCGGGTATATCCATCGATTACCGGTTGCCCCTGGAACGTTCCAGCCGCTTGCAAGGAAAGGATGTCCTCACCGGGAGCTGTCACGTCAATCCTTGAACCAAAGTTTGAAAAGAAGCTGAAGTTTCCAAAAGGATCATGAGAAGCCACAGTGATGGCTTCAGGTGAATTTGCCGGAAAGAAATTCGTCGCGTCCTGGCCGGAGTTTCCGGCCGCAGCAACAAAGACCGTGCCAAGCCCGGTAGCAAACTGGATTGCTTCTTCAATGGACTGAGAACTGCCTTGTGCGCTCCACGACGCATTGATCACGTCTGCGCCATTGCTAGCGGCATAGATGATGGCTGGGGCCAGGGTAAAGTCGAATCCAAAGCCGTTGTCGTCCAGCGCTTTGACCGGCATGATGTGCGAATGCCATGCCACTCCAATCACGCCAAGGCCGTTATTGCCAAGCGCAGAAATGGTTCCCGCCACGTGGGTTCCGTGACCATTGTGGTCACTGGGATCATTGTTGTTAAACATGAAATTCCAGCCGCGGACATCGTCTACGAAACCATTGCCATCGTCATCAATGAAATTCCCATCTACTTCATTCGCGTTTGTCCATATGTTGGCCGCAATATCAGGATGGTTATAATCCACGCCGGTATCAACCACTGCAACTACTGTCCCATCACCTTGTGTGGTGTCCCATGCAGCAGGAGCGTTAATTGAAAACAGACCCCATAGGTCCTGATAAGGTTGTCCCCAGGTGCCGCTAGTCGCAAGGAAAGGATCGTTCGGCAGCTGATTGGTAGAAAAGGTATGAGTCGGCTCCGCGAATTCAACATCAGGGTCTGCCTTTAGCCGCTCAAGCGTGCGCGTCTTCTGTTGCGAAGTCAGGCTGCCCAAATCAAGAAGGTATGTGCGCGAGACCTCAGGCAGGGATTTTGTGTGCGCTACCCGGCGAGTGCGAGCCGGGAAATGCTGCCGGATATTCTCCGCCAGTTGCGCATCCGACCATCCATGCTGCTTTTTTGCCCGGATCATCTGCGGATAAAGAGGCGTGAGCTGCCGCGCGCCATATCGCCCCAGGAAGCTGGTGATTCGCGGGTTTCCACCCTGGCCGGCGCGAATTTTCATTGGCTGGCCTGCCGCCACATTTGAGAGTTGCCTCTCTGCCTCTGAGGCCAGTGAAGGTTTAATTTTAACGATGATTCGCCCGCTGGCAGGTGCTACCGGAGCTGCTTGGGCCTGCATTCGCCCGGATTGTCCCATCAACAGGAACAACAAGACTACTGCGGCGAGGGTGGAACATCTCACTTTCTTAGAAGTGGCAATAAGAATGGATGGAAGTGACAAGGGCAGGCTGCGGCCAAACAATGGCATGAATGCACTCTTTTCTATACCGAAAGGCGACAGTATTGGATAGTTTATTGTTTGATAAAGCGGAGCTGATTGTACTTTAAAGAAGATAGTTCTGGTAGTAGATGGATTAAATCAGGCTGTGGAATTATCTATTACTTAAGTGCGGTGTACTAATTCTATGGCTTACGCGGTACCAAACTAGAAGAATCTGGACTGCCGAACAATACTTGAGGCGAAAAGCTTAGGGTGACAATAGAGATCTATTGCCACCCTTGATCGTTCCTGGATGCTATCGGTTCAGTTCATATCCGGCAAAGAAATAGCTGAGCTCAAAGCGCGCAGTGTCGTCAGCGTCAGAGCCGTGAATGGCATTGTGCTCAATGCTGGACGCCCACTTTTTGCGGATCGTCCCTTCTTCAGCATTTGCGGGATTGGTGGCGCCCATAAGCTTGCGCAGGTCGGCGATGGCGTTGTCTTTTTCCAGCGCCAGCACCACAATCGGCCCGCTGGACATGAATGTGGTCAGCGAATCGAAAAAGGGACGGCTGGCGTGCACGGCGTAAAACCCCTCTGCTTGTTGTTTGTTGATTTCCAACATCCGCATGCCAATGATCCGGAAACCCTTTTCCTGAAGCATATGGATGATGTCACCCGTGGCGCCTTTGGCCACTGCGTCTGGTTTTACGATAGAAAAAGTGCGTTGCAATGTGTGCATGTGCTGATCAATAGCTCCTATTTCGATATTTAATCCTGCCCGACAATTTCGCGACGCGAGAAACTCTGCGACCTCCGCGCGCTCTGCGGTAAAAAGTTTCTTTGCGGCCTTCGCGGTGAATTTCTAAACCTTCGCCGCGCCGATCCGGTCCAGCAACGTTTGCGCCATCATGGCTGGTGACTTGGCCACGGCGATTCCCGCCGCTTCCAGCGCCTTGATCTTGTCTGCTGCTGTACCTTGTCCACCGGAAATGATTGCGCCCGCGTGTCCCATGCGGCGACCCGGAGGCGCGGTTTGTCCGGCGATAAACGAGACCACAGGCTTCTTCACATGCTGTTTCACATAAGCTGCCGCAGTCTCTTCCGCGTTGCCGCCAATTTCACCGATCATAATGATCGCGTGGGTTTCCGGATCTTCATTAAACAGCTTCAGT
>Ga0105245_10003265_pt1 | contig 14548 bp, 13 predicted proteins | sample KBSM54metaG_FD_81523 | JGI IMG/M metagenome (GOLD analysis project Ga0105245, IMG submission 81523) | Miscanthus rhizosphere microbial communities from Kellogg Biological Station, Michigan, USA - KBS M5-4 metaG | ecosystem: Host-associated > Plants > Roots > Rhizosphere > Soil | place... | reverse complement strand
GGATGGTGAAGCTCGGGCTAGCTGGCGAACGACTGAATCAGCGCGTCGGTCTGTCTCATCCCACGGCCAGCGAGCAAGTCACGGCTCACTCGCCGGCTGTGAAGCGTGTACTGGGGGTCGACACCGCCTTGGCCTCTTGCTCGACGTCCACCTTCGGAACATCCACGCTCGCGACCTCGTACGCCTCCACCTGATCGAGTGTCTCCCGGTCCAGCAGCGCGTGTGCCAGAGCATCGAGTCGCTCCCGCTCACGGCTCAGGAGCTCGATCACCTCCTGCTCGGCACCCTCGACGATTCGGCGCACCTCCTCATCAACGAGTTGCTGGGTCGCCGTCGACGCGGCCTCGGAGCCGGGTAGCAGTACACCGTCCTGGCGGCCGTCGGTGACCGCGACAGCACCGATGGCATCGCTCATCCCCCAGCGCCCGACCATCCCGCGCGCAACCTGCGTGAGGTTTTGGATGTCCGACTCTGCGCCAGTCGTCAGATCTCCGAAGACGACCCTCTCAGCGGCCCGGCCTCCGAGCGCCACCTTGATCCTGGCCAGGAGCTCATCGCGCGCATAACTGAAGCGGTCGGTCTCCGGTGTGGCCAGCGTGACACCCAATGCCTGGCCGCGCGGGATGATCGAGATCTTCCGGACCGGGTCCGCCCCCGGCGTGAGCATGCCAACAAGCGCGTGGCCGGATTCGTGGTAGGCCGTGCGCTTGCGATCCGCTTCCGTCATCACGACCTGGCGCTCTGCCCCGAGGATGATCTTCTCGATCGCATCGGTGAAGTCCCGCTGCTCCAATGCGGCGTGATCGCGTCGCGCCGCGAAAAGCGCCGCTTCGTTGACCAGCAGCGCGAGGTCAGCCCCGGTTGCGCCCGGTGTTGACGCCGCGATTCGCTCGAGGTCCACATCGTCCGCCAGCGGCACCGAACGCGTATGGATCTTCAGGATCGCCGCGCGACCCTTGCGGTCGGGCGCCTGAACGGCGATCCGGCGGTCGAAGCGCCCAGGTCGCAGCAGGGCTGGATCGAGGACCTCGGGCCGGTTCGTCGCGCCCAGGACGATGACGTTCGTCCCGGGCTCGAAGCCGTCCATCTCGGTCAGGATCTGATTGAGGGTCTGCTCGCGTTCGTCGTGGCCGCCACTGATTCCGCCCACGTTTCCCGCCCGTGAGCGGCCGATCGCGTCCAACTCGTCGATGAAGACGATCGCAGGCGCGGCCTCCTTGGCCTGCTTGAACAGGTCGCGGACGCGCGACGCGCCGACACCCACGATCGCTTCCACGAACTCGGAAGCCGACAGGGAGAAGAACGCGGCGTCTGCCTCGCCGGCGACCGCCCGCGCGAGCAGCGTCTTGCCGGTACCCGGTGGGCCGTACAGCAGCACGCCATGGGGAACCCGTGCGCCGAGCTTCGTGTATCGCTCCGGATTCTTCAGGAAGTCCACGACCTCGACGAGCTCGTCCTCGGCCTCGTCGATGCCGGCCACGTCGTTGAAGCAGACCCGCTCCTGTTCCCCGGTCCTGACACGCCGCGCGGTCGAGCGGCCAAACCCGCCGAGGATGCCGCCTCCCCCACCCCCCAGCTGGCGGCGCGCCAGCCAGATGAAGAACGCCACGAGCAGGATCGTCGGAAGGAAGCCGAGCAGCAGCGTGGCCCAGATCGAACGGCCCGTGTCCGGTGGCTCGGCGTTGACCACGACGTTTCCCTTGTCGAGCAGACGGGTGATCTGACCGTGGTCGGTGAATGCGGGGACCTCGGTTTCGAAGCTCGTTACCGTGATCGGCTTGGCATCGCCCGGCGGGTCGTAGGTCGCAGCGTCCACGAGGTCGCCTTCGATCGAGTTCTCTTGAGAGCTGATCTCCTCGACATTGCCCGCCTTGACCTGGTCGACGAAGAACGGTTGGTACGGAATCCGCTGACGCGAGGGCGCACCGCCGGTCACGAACGAGATCACCAGGTTCAGCGCCAGCAGCCCGAGGAGAATGGCGATGAACATCCGGGCTCGCGGCACCATCGGCGGCTTGGGCTCGGGCGGTGCGCCGCGCCCGTCCGCCGCTGGATCGACGCGCCAGCCTGATGGATGTGCCTTGTCCGGCGGTGCGCTCCTCGCGACGGCCGGCTGGCCGGAATCCGGATCGCCAGCCGGATCGGACCGCTGTTCAGAAGTGCTAGCCACTGGGACTCGCCAGCCTAGTCCGGCACGCCCCCAACGGTCAGGCGACGAACTGCTCGTTGGGGTGGACGCCGAGCCAGTGCCAATGCGACTCGATCTTGGCCCAGAGCGTCTCGGCGTTGCGGACGAACTCGATGTGCTTATAGACGGGCGACCCGGACACCTTGCGGGACGGAAGTGTAAGTCTGCCCACGGCGGCCATGGGTACGGCATGGGTACGGGACTGACCTCGACTGACCCCTATCGAGTGCCTGCTTCCCGTGCCTGACGCATACGATGGGAGGTGTGGCCAACCATCGGATCTGGGCCCCCTGGCGGCTCGAATACGTGAAGGACGCGTCCAAGGACTCCCACGAGGGCTGCATCTTCTGCACGGCGCCGGCGGAGGATGACGACCGCGGCAACCTGATCGTGCACCGCGGCGAGCGTTGCTACGTGATCCTCAACAAGTTCCCGTACACGAACGGGCACCTCATGGTGGCTCCGTACGCTCACCTCGCCACCCTGCCCGACCTCGACGCCGAGACTGTGGCCGAGATGATGGCCCTGGCCCAGAAGGCGATCACCGTGCTCGACGAGGTCTACGGCCCTCAGGGGTACAACGCCGGGCTCAACCAGGGGCGAATCGCCGGCGCGGGCTACGCGGACCACATCCACCTCCACGTCGTGCCGCGGTGGGCCGGGGACACCAACTACATGCCGGTGCTCGCGGACACGCGGGTGATGCCGCAGTCGCTCGAGGACAGCTACGACTCCCTGGTGGGGAAGTTTTGAGCGCCACGGTCCCAGCCTCCATCTTCAAGGCGTACGACATCCGCGGCATCTACGGGACGGAGCTCGATGGTGACATCGCCTACCTGGTCGGCCGGGCGTTTGCACGCGTGCTCGGCGGTTTGCGCGGCAAGGAGCCTTCCGACCTCCGGGTCGGCCTCGGCCGCGACATGCGCAACGAGGCGCCAGAGATGAGCGGCCGGGTCCGCGAGGGGCTGGTCGACGAGGGCTGCACCGTGCTCGACGCCGGACTGGTCGGAACGGAGATGCTCTACCAGCTGGTCGGCTCGCGGGAACTCGACGGCGGCGCCATGGTCACTGCCTCGCACAACCCGAAGGCGTACACCGGCGTCAAGCTCGTGCGCGAGGGGGCGCTCGCCCTGTCAGGCGACGCCGGTATCGGCGACGTCCGCGCCACGATCGAGGCCGGGCTCCCGGACCCGCCCGGCGGGGGGACCGTGGAGGCGGTCGACATCTACGACACTTACCACGAGCGGGTCATGGGCTTCATCGACCCGAACGAGGTGAAGCCCCTGAAGGTCATCGCCGACGGCGCCAATGGCATGGCCGGCCCCATGGTCGGACCGCTTCTGGAGCGGCTCGGTCTCGACCTTAAGACGTTCTACTGGGTCCCCGACGGCGACTTTCCGGACCACGACCCCAACCCACTTGTCGAGGAGAACCGCCAGTTCATCATCGACAAGGTCCGCGAGGAGGACGCGGACCTCGGCATCGCGTGGGACGGCGACGCAGACCGGTGCTTCTTCATCGACGCGGAGGGGGTGTTCGTCGAGGGCGATTTCCTCACCGCCCTGCTGGCTCGGCAGCTCCTGGAGAAGGAGCCGGGCGCGCGAATCGTCTACGACGTCCGCGCCAGCCGCGCGGTCCCGGACACGGTCCGCGAGCTCGGCGGCACCTCGTACATCAACCGGGTCGGCCACGCGTTCTTCAAGCAGGCTCTGCGAGAGCACGACGCGGCCTTCGGCGGCGAGGTCTCCGGCCACTACTACTTCCGCGACTTCTGGTGCGCGGACTCCGGGACGATCCCGGCGCTGCTCGTCCTCGAGCTGCTCTCGACCCAGGACCGCACGCTGTCGGAGCTCGTTGGCGAGTTCCGCGAGCGTTACTTCATCTCCGGCGAGATCAACTCCGAGGTGGACGACCAGGAGGGCAAGATGAAGGAGCTCGCCGAGCGCTACTCGGACGGCGAGGCCTCATGGCTGGACGGCGTCTCGGTCGACTACCCCGACTGGCACTTCAACGTCCGCCCCTCGAACACCGAGCCTCTGCTCCGCCTGAACCTCGAGTCCCTCGTCTCCCCGGAGGACATGGAGGCCAAGAGGGACGAAGTCCTGACCATCATTCAGGCATGAAGTCGACGCGCACCCCGACAGGAGCTTGCTCCTGGCGGGCATTGATGTGAAGCCCGAGGAGGCGCTGGAGCATGCGCGCGAGGCCGGCATCCATCGCCTGCAGATTCCGACGCCGTTCGCCGTCGGCCGCGTCAACTGCTATCTGATCGAGGACGACCCGCTCACCCTCGTCGACACCGGGCCCAACTCGGGCAAGTCGCTCGACGAGCTGGAGCACCAACTGGCGGACCTGGGGCGGTCGATCGCCGACATCGAGCTGGTCGTCCTGACCCACCAGCACATCGACCACCTGGGGCTGGTGGAGATCATCGCCGACCGATCGGGCGCGGACGTCGCGGCGATCGACGTCGTCGTGCCGTTCGTCGAGAACTTCGGAGACGACATCGAGGCGGACGACAAGTTCGCCGCCTCGCTCATGCTCAGCCACGGAATCCCGGAGGACGTCGTGGTGGCGCTGCGCTCGGTCTCACGAAGCTTCCGCGCCTGGGGGGCGAAGGCGAAGGTCACGCGCCCGCTCCACGACGGTGAGCAGCTGAAGCTCCGCGACCGATCGCTGGAGGTGCAGCACCGCCCGGGCCACAGCCCGTCCGACACGGTCTTCTGGGACGCGGACCGGGAGATCCTCATCTGCGCCGACCACCTGATCGCGCACATCTCCTCGAACCCTCTCATCTCCCGGCCGCTCGACGGCTCCGACGAGCGGCCCCACGCGCTGATGATCTACATCGAGTCGCTGCGGAAGACGAGGGAGCTGCCCGCACGCATCCTCCTCCCCGGTCATGGTGAGCCGATCACCGACCACCGCGCGCTGATCGACGAGCGCTTCGCCCTCCACCGGAAGCGATCCGAGAAGATCCACGGGCTGATCTCCGAGCGGCCCCGCACCGCGTACGAGATCGCGCAGGAGCTCTGGGGCAACGTCGCCGTCACCCAGGCGTTCCTGACGCTGTCCGAGGTTCTCGGGCACATGGACCTCCTCGCCGCGGACGGGCGGGCCCGCGAGGTGATGAACGGAGAGCTGATCCGTTTCGAGGCGACGTAGTGGGCCCCACCGGCCCGAGGCGCCACTAGTAACGTGCGGAAGCAGGAGCTCCCTGCGTGATGGCCGGCCCCGCAACGATCGAGGCACCGCCTCGACCCGAGGCGCAGACGAATGGTGCGCCCACGCCCGCGCGCCATGCCAAGAAGCGGATGCTAGTCATCGTCAACCCGTACGCGACCACCGTGTCCGACCGGTTGAAGAACCTCGTGGTCTACGCCCTTCAGGGCCGTTACGACGTCGAGGCGGTCATGACAGAGGCGCAGCACCACGCGATCGAGATCGGCCGCGAGGCCTGCGAAGGCGGCTATGACGTCGTCGTTGCGTTCGGGGGAGACGGGACGCTCAACGAGGTCGCCAACGGGCTCGCCGGGACGGACGTGCCGGTGTCCGTCCTGCCGGGCGGCTCAACGAACGTGGTCGCGCGAACGCTTGGGATCCCCAACGACGTCGTCGACGCGACCGAGCATCTCCTGGGCCTCGCCGACGACTTCCACCCGCGGCGGATCGACCTCGGAGTTGCCAACGGGCGGCGGTTCGTGTTCGCCTGCGGCGCAGGACTGGACGCGACCGCGGCGAGGACCGTCGACTCGCACCCCAGGCTGAAGCGGCGCGGTGGGCGCTGGTACTACACCTGGGCCGCAGTCTCAGGCTTCTACGGCTCCTACCTCCGCAATCCGGTCCGTATGCGGATGCGCGTTGGCGAGGACACGACCGAGGGGGTCACCGCGATCGCACAGAACTCGGACCCGTTCAGCTACTTCGGCAGCCAGCCGCTGCACATCTGCGAGAACGCGGCGCTCGACAACGGCACGCTCTCCGTTGCGATGCTCCGCCGGGCCGCCCAGCGCGACGTGCCCACCATCGCGACCCGTGTCCTGATGAAAAGCGTCCGCACGCCCGCCCACCGGCAGATCGACCACTTCGAAGGCGTCACCGAGTGCCGCGTGGAGTCGGTCTCCAAGGACTCCGACGGCCGCATCCGCCCGTTTCCCGTCCAGGTCGACGGCGACTACATCGGCGATAACGGGGAGCTCGAGCTCGGCATCGAGCCGGGTGCGCTCGCGATCATTGCCTGAGCTCGGCCCCGGGCTGCGATGACCCCGGTCGATGGCTGCAGGTTCTGCGCGATCGTCGCCGGCCAGGAGCCGGCGCACGTCGTCTTCGAGGACGAGATCTCGATCGCGTTCCTGGACCACCGGCCGCTCTTCCCCGGCCACTCACTCCTAGTCCCGCGCGAGCACTACGAGACGATCTGGGACCTGCCCGATGAGCTGGTCGGCCCGCTGTTCGCGAACGCGAAGTCGCTCTCGGAGGCCATTCGGACGGCGATGGGCTCACAGGGCGCGTTCATCGCGCTGAACAACGTCGTCAGCCAGAGCGTGCCCCACCTGCACGTCCACCTGGTCCCGCGGAACCGCAAGGACGGTCTGCGCGGCTTCTTCTGGCCGCGCCGGAAGTACGACAGCGAGGAACACATGCGCGAGACGGCGGCGCGAATCCGCGAGGTCCTAGAAAAAGGGCAATGAAGGGAGACGTCAGCGGCGAGATCTGCGGGTCAATGCAATCTGCGCATGACAGGTGGACGCGGATTGCGTTGACCCGGCTCCATTGGACATCGCGTAGCCGATTCGGTGCGCGACCAGCCCAAGGCCATCGACCCCGCGGAACACCGCCTCCTCCACCTGCCTGTCGCGCAACCGAGCGACGATGTCGCGCGCGGTGCCGGCCAGCCCGTACCGCAGCGGCCACGCGGGGGAGCTGCCCGGGTAGCGCTTGTTGAGCCAGCGCGCGCCCGCCCCGTAGCGGGCGACCGCACCGAGGAGCGACAAGAGGGTTGCCCGGTGCCGGTGATGGACGACCGCGCCCTGGCGAAAGTCGAGTCGCCACCCGCCGGCGGCAAGGCGCCGGCAGATGTCGAGGTCCCCGCCGGATCGGATCCCCTCCGTGAACCCGCCGACCTGTTCGAATGCCTCGCGGCGGACGAGCAGATTTCCCGCGGCCGCCCCTCCCCCGCTTGCCCTGATCAGCCCGTCCGCGTGGTCGAAGAGGTTCCGCGACCGCGCATAGCGCGCGGCGAACGATGCCTGTTCAGGTTCGCCGAGGATCTGACCGGCGACGGCCCCGCACCCGTTCGAGATGGACTCCTCGAAGTAGGCAGCCAGGAGATTCGGCGCCGGGCGGCAATCCGCGTCCAGGAACAGGATCCAGTCGGCCGTGGCCACGCGCGCTGCCTCGTTGCGGGCGTGGTAGGCGGAGCGCTCCCGAGCGGCCCGCACCACTCGGATCCCGTGACCTGCGATCAAGCCCGCGTTCCCGCCACCCGTGTTGTCGGCAACGATCAGCTCGTCGCCGTCTCGGATGTCCAGGCAGCGAAGGGCGGCCACAAGGCGATCAGCGCCGGTCCAATCGCCCCGAAAGGGCACGACCACGCTGACAGCGGGCCGTGCCTTTTGGGGATCTAGCGTTGCCATAGCAATGCTAGATCCCCAGAAATCGCCTCAGGAATCAGATTCGAGGGCGCGCATCGCCTCCGCCGGGTCGAGGAACTCCTCGACACGCACGGCCTTCCCGTCGTGAAACGTGGTCAGGAAGGCGATCTCAACCTCGACGTCCGCGCCGCTCTCCGCCCCCTCGCCACGCAGCCCGCAAACGGTGACGACCGTGTCTCCTGTCGCGGCGATCGAGTACAGATCGATGCGGAGGTCGTGGAGGGTGTTGCGCCAGTCCTCGTGGTACTCGCGGACCGCGTCGATCCCCCTGTGCGTGGTCGCCGCCGGATGCTCGGGCGCCACCTCCCACTCGATGTTGGGATCCGCAAGCGCGACCAGGCTGTCCAGGTCGCCCTCGTTGTACGCCTCGATGAATCGACGGGTGGCGGCGACGTTGGGGTTGCCGCTCGCCTCGTCCGTCAAGACGTGGGCGTCACGCGGTAGGCATCGAAGACCGAGTCGACGTTCCGAAGACGCCCGACACATGTCCGGAGCTGCTCGCCGTCCCCGACCTCGACCACGAACCGGTTCTTGACCATCGGGTGCTTGGTGCTGCAGAAGGCCTCGATGATGTTCACACCCGTCTCCGCGAAGGTCCGCGAGAGGTCCTCGAGGAGGCGCGTGCGATCCCAGGCATCGACTTGGAGCTCGACGCGGTAAGAGGTCGCGTTGTCCCCCTCCCACTCCACCTCGGTGAACCGCTCGGGGGATCGCTTCAGCGCGGTCATGTTCCTGCAGTCGTCGCGGTGGATCGTGATCCCGCGCCCGAGCGACACATAGCCGACGATCGGGTCACCCGGCACCGGCCGGCAGCACTTGGCCAGCCGGATCATCACGTCGTCGACGCCCTTGACGTTGATGCCGTAGTCGGATGCCTCCTGGGTGCGCCGCTGGCGCTCGTCCCGGCCCTCGAGCACGCCCTGGAGCCGTGCTTCGGTCTCGTCGCCGGCGACGGCCTCGCCCTGTTTGAGACGCTGGAAGACCTTGTTGGCGACCGTCTTCGGCGAGATCTTGCCCTGGCCGACGGCGATGTAGAAGTCGTCGGCCTTGCGGAAGCCCATCTCCCGCGTGACGTCGGCGAGGAGCGGCGACGCCGCGATCCGCTGCGGCGGTAGGCCGCGCTTGCGGATCGCATCCTGGAGCTGCTCACGGCCGCGGCGCTCGGCGCCGTCGCGGCGCTCGCGCTTGAGGAAGGCACGGATCTTGTTGCGCGCGCGGCTGGTGCGCACCAGCGCCAGCCAGTCGCGGGACGGCCCGCGCTCCTGCTTGGCGGTGAGGATCTCGACGATGTCGCCCGATTTCAGCTGATAGTGAAGCGGGACGATCTTGCCGTTGACCTTCGCGCCGACGCACCGGTGCCCGACGTCCGTATGGACGGCGTAGGCGAAGTCAAGCGGCGTCGAGCCCGCCGACAGGTTCTTCACCTCGCCCCTCGGTGTGAACACGAAGACCTCGTCCTCAAACAGGTCGACCTTCAGCGACTCCAGGAATTCGGCCGGGTCCTGCTCGCCCTCGACCTCCAGGAGCTGACGCAGCCAGGTCATCTTCTCCCGCTCGGGGTCGCCCTTGGTGCTGGGGCCCTCCTTGTAGATGACGTGAGCGGCGATCCCATACTCGGCCGTGTCGTGCATCTCGGGGGTGCGGATCTGGATCTCCAGCGGCCGGCCCTCGGGTCCGATCACCGTCGTGTGGAGGGCCTGGTAGAGGTTGAGCTTCGGCGTCGCGATGAAGTCCTTGAAGCGCCCGGGAAGCGGCTTCCAGATCGAGTGGATGATTCCGATCGCGCCGTAACAGTCCTTGACCGACTCCACGAGCACCCGCATCGCGGTGAGGTCGTAGATCTCGTTGAACTCCCGGCCCTTCTTCGTCATCTTCGAGTAGATCGAGTAGAAGTGCTTGGCGCGGCCTGAAATCTCCGCCTGGATGCCGACCGTGTCGAGCTCGGCGCTGAGGAACTCACCAGCGTCCGTGACGTAGCGCTCTCGCTCTGCGCGCTGCTGGGATACGAGCTTCTTGATCTCGTCGTACTTGCGCGGGTGCAGGCGCTGGAACGAGAGGTCCTCGAGCTCCCACTTGATGGCGTGGATACCCAGCCGGTGCGCGAGCGGCGCGTAGATCTCGAGCGTCTCGCGCGCCTTCTCGATCTGCTTCTGCTTGGGAAGCGCCGAGATCGTGCGCATGTTGTGGAGGCGGTCGGCGAGCTTGATCAGGATGACCCGGAGGTCCGTGGCCATCGCGACCATCATCTTCCGGTAGTTCTCCGCCTGGCTCTCGTCCCGGCTCTGGAAGGTGATGCCGGTGAGCTTCGTGACGCCGTCGACGAGGTTCGCGATCACGTCCCCGAAGCGCTGCTCGACCTCACCAAGGCTGGCGCTCGTGTCCTCGACCGTGTCGTGCAGGAGCGCTGCGCACAGTGTCTCGGTGTCCAGCCGCAGGCCGGCGCAGATCTTCGCCACCTCGACTGGATGCGTGATGAAGTCCTCGCCCGACCTGCGCCGCTGGTCGGCGTGGCGCTCGCAAGCGAAGGCAAACGCCCGCTCGACCGCGTCGGTGTCGATCGGCCGCACTCCATCGTCGCTGTGCTCGGCGATCACCGCGAGGAGATCGCCGAGCAGGGCGCGCTCGTCGTCGGCGAGCGCGGCGGTTCGCTCGCTGTCTAGGGTCGGTGGCGTCCCGGTCACCGCTCCCGCGCCGACGCGGGTGTGTCCCTCACGGTCGGCTGGGGTCTCGTCGTCCTTGGGACGGCGCCGAGCCGGTCGCCTGACCTTGACCTTCGGCCCGCTCGCCTTGGCCCTCGCGGCGTTCCGCTTGCCGTTCGAGCCGTCCTTCGACGCGGCGCCCTTGGTGCGCTTCGCCTCGTCTAGCTCGGTTGTCTTCGCCTGCTTAGGAATCGCCTGCCCTCCTCATACCGTTCTTGGTAGACGGCGAAGGACTCCGTCAGCTCAAGATCCTTCGCCACCGAGGATACGACGCGCAGCGTTCCAGGGGTGGAGGCAGAGTCCCATTCGACTGCACCGATCTCCTCGAGAACTCGGATGCGGCGGGCGCCGACCTCTGGGGCGCGCGGGTGGCGGCCGGGGCCGTGAAGGATCTCGCGAAGCTCGGACTCCGAGACCACCGGGCCCGCACCATTGGACGGCGCGGCCGCCTGGCGGTCGCGTAGGACGCGGTAGAGGGCGGCCAGGGAGGCGCGGCGAGGCCACTCCTCCTCGTGCCCGCGAACGGCCATCGCCACGTCCTCCTGACCCCATGCCTCGTGCAGAAAACCTGGGCCGGCGGCGGCCGCCCGCGCGAGGTGCGGGAACGGCGGCGGGTCGACGATGACGACGTGCGCGAAGCGCGCGGCCATCGCGGGCAAACGCTCGAGCGCGGCCCAGTCGGCGAGGGCCACGCCGCATTCCGAGGCCAGCACCTCGTCGATCCCGGTGTGAACGGCGGCGTCGGCCAGCCGCGCGGAGGCGATCGCGACCGGGCCGCCGCCGAATCGCGCAGGGTCCGCGGCGCGCTCCACGAGCTCTCGCCGCCGCAGGGCGTCCGAGCAGAGCACGAGGACAGGCTCGCTGCAGGAGGCCAGCGCGGCGACCGCCGCGACCCCGGAGCCGCCCCGCCGGTCCACCACCTCGCGCTCCTCGTCAGCGGTCGCTCGGCCTGACGGAGGCCCCTCGGAAAGCGGCGCCAGCCGCTCGGCGTCGAACCGGCGCCGCCACTCCTGCGGGTCGGGGAATGCAAGCGCACTCTCGTCCTGGTCGCCGTCCTCATCGCGGTAGAGCTCGCCCAGCACGACGCGGGGCTCCACCGCTCCGTTCCACTCGTTCAGCTCGAGCTTCACCGAGACGTCGATCGGATTGACCAGCTTCGACTCGGCCAACTGCCCGTCGACGCCAAAGGCGACTCCGAGCGCCGAGCTGGCGCCGCTTTCGAGCCGGAACCGCGCGTGCTTGTCACCCTCGCCCATCGGCCTCACGTCGCGGACGCGCACCGACGGCACGAGCAGCCGAACGCCGGGGTTCCCCATGCCGAAGGGCCCCAACCGCTCGAGCGACTCGGCGACGTCGTGCCCCAAGCTCTCGCCGCCCACGACCGCGTCGATCACCTCCGTGGGGACGAGGGGATCCTGATCCATGACCGCCGACGCGTGGGCGACGAACGCCTCGCGGAACCCGTCGATGCGGCCGGCTTCGATCTCCAGCCCCGCGGCGGCCCGGTGTCCTCCGTACCTGGTGAGGTGCTCGCCGCACGCATCCAGCGCGCCCAGCAGGTCGAAGCCAGGGATGCTGCGGCCGGATCCGCGACCGCGCCCATCCGAATCGATGCCGATCAGGACCGTCGGGACGAAGTGGCGCTCCGCCAGCCGCGAGGCGGCGATTCCAACTACGCCGGGGTGCCAGTCGGTGCCGGCGAGCACGAGCGCGGGCGCCGAGGCCAGGCGCTCAGGCAGCTCGGAGCGCGCCGTCTCGGCCCCCTCGACCACCATCCGCTCTGTGGTGCGGCGCTCACTGTTGGCCCGGTTGAGCTCGGCCGCGATCGCGCGCGCGCGCTCCTCATCGGAGGTCAGCATCAACTCAACGCCGGCGTCGGCGCGGTACAACCGACCGGCGGCATTGATGCGTGGCCCGAGCCGGAACGCGAGGTCGCCCTCGTCGAGGCGCTCGAGGCCGATCGAGGCGGACTCGCAGAGCGCCCGGAGCCCCAGCCGCGTGCCCCGCCGAGCAGCCGCGAGCCCCCTGCGGACCAGCGCCCGGTTCTCGCCCCGGAGCGGGACCAGATCGGCGACCGTGGCGAGCGCCACCAGGTCCAGATCGCGTTCCGCCTCCTCGGTTCCGAGCAAGGCGGCCGCGAGCTTGTGCACCACGCCGGCGGCACAGAGCTCGCCGAACGGGTAGCCGCCGAGGCGCGGGTGGACGATCGGGCAGTTCGGAAGGCTCCGTCCGGGCTCGTGATGGTCGGTGACGATCACTTCCATGCCGGCCGCGTGGGCTGCCTCCACCTCATCAGCGCAGGTGATCCCGCAGTCGGCTGTGATCAGCAGGCCGGTCCCTCGCGCGGCCAGCCGCTCGACCCCGTCCCGGGTGAGGCCGTACCCCTCCCCCATGCGATCCGGGATGTACCAGTCGCACCGTGGGGTGAGCTGGCGCAGGGCCCGCACCAGGATCGCGGTCGCCGAGACGCCGTCGCAGTCGTAGTCGCCGTGAACGGTGATCGTCCGCCCATCGGCCACCGCCTGCTCGACCATCGCCTTGACGTCGCCCATCGAGTCGAACGCGAACGGGTCGTGCGTCTCCGACGCCTCCAGGAAGGCCCGCGCCTCCTCGACGGTCCGGTAGCCACGCCGGACCAGGGTCACGGCGACGGGCTCGGGCAACTGGAGCCCATCCATCAGGGTGCGGGCCTCGGCGTAGCTGTAGGGAACGAGCGAAAACGCTCGCTTCGCGGTCTCCGAGGCGGATGCTGGCACGGTCCCAGGCTAAGAACGACCATGGACGGAACTCTCCCCTGGCGTGATTAGGCTGCAAAGACGAGAGCCCGCACGAATCCCCACGGAGGAGACATGGACCTACGAGCCGCTCAAGCGCCGATCAAGGACCGCTACCGCGAGGAGCCGGACGACGCCCTGATCACCCTGGTGGCCAGGGCGAGCGAGACGGACACGCCCGTCGCCTGCTCCGTGGAGGCCGGCCAGGCGATCCAGGCTGCCCAGGCGCACACCGGAGTTGGCGGGCCGGGAACCGCGGCCTGCTCGGGCGATCTCCTGCTCGGCGCCCTTGCGGCCTGCGCCCAGGTGACCTGCCAGATGGTGGCCGCGTCGATGAGCATCGAGGCCGAGCGCATCGAGATCACCGTGGAGGGCGACCTGGACCTGCGCGGGACCCTCGGCGTCTCACGCGATGCGAAGGTCGGGTTCGAGGCCATCCGACTCAGCCTGGACGTCAGCGCGCCGGGCGCGGACCCCGAGGAGATCGCCGCGCTGAAGGAGAAGACGGAGCGCTACTGCACCGTCCTCCAGACCCTGCGCGCGCCGCCGGAGGTCGCGACGACCTAACTATTCGATGCCGGCGAGGTGCTCGCGGCGTACGCCGATCGCGTAGATGATCGCGACGCCGATGAGCGTGCCGGGGATCGCGACGAGCACCGTCGCGAGGTCCGTGACGCCGATCGAGCGCCCCGACGCGATCTGGAAGATCGCGCCCGTGATCATCCCGCCGGCTACGGCGCCCAGGAGGGCGCCGACAATGCCCGCCCAGAAGCGATCCGGGAGGAAGACGGTGAAGTGCCACAGCGCGACGGCGATCGTGAACCAGACCACAGCGGCCATCAGCTCGGGTCCTCCAGGCCGCGACTTTGTCGCGGCAGATGCAGGTCAGGCCAGGGACGGCCGCAATGCGTTCTCCTCATCGGTGCCTCCCGTGCTTGCGCCGGCGGCGCGATTGGCGCTTGCGGCGTTGTTCGCGCTGCGCGCTTGACCCGCCGCCATCGCCTTGGGCGGGTGCACTCTCGGGCTCCTGCTCCCGCACCGTCGCGGCACCGTCGGCACCGCCCAGGTCGTCTGGCTCCGGCTCGGGCTCCGGTCTCTCGACCACCGCCGTAGCGGTCGCCGCCGGCTCAGGCGCCGCGGCAACGGCCGGCCCAGGCCCGGCGAGCGCGGCCTCGTGGTCGCCAAGCTTGGCGACGACGTTCTCCTCCGGGAACTTGGGCAGGTGGCCCATCT
>Ga0105245_10003264_pt1 | contig 14552 bp, 10 predicted proteins | sample KBSM54metaG_FD_81523 | JGI IMG/M metagenome (GOLD analysis project Ga0105245, IMG submission 81523) | Miscanthus rhizosphere microbial communities from Kellogg Biological Station, Michigan, USA - KBS M5-4 metaG | ecosystem: Host-associated > Plants > Roots > Rhizosphere > Soil | place... | reverse complement strand
TCCGGCCGAGCCGGCCGAGCCGGCCGAGCCGGCCGAGCCGGCGGCGGTGTTCAGGTGCGACTGGGACTCGCGGGTGATGTTCAACGGTCCCCCGGCGGTGTAGTAGCGGCGCCCGGCCACCAGCAGTTCCTCGGCGGGGAACTTGGTGATGACCTCACAGCCGTCGGCGGTGACCACCACCTCCTCCTCGATGCGGGCGGCCGACCAGCCGTCGGCGGCGGGCCAGTAGGTCTCCAGGGCGAAGACCATGCCCTCCTCGAGCACCTCCGGATGGTCGAGCGAGACGAGCCGGCTGAAGATGGGCTTTTCCCAGATGGACAGTCCGACGCCGTGCCCGTACTGCAGCGCGAACGCGGCCTCCTCGTTGGGGAAGCCGAACTCCTCGGCGCGCGGCCACACGGAGACGATGTCGGCCGTCGTCGCACCGGGCTTCACCAGCGCGATGGCGTTGTCCATGTACTCGCGGCAGCGGACGTACGCGTCGCGTTGCGCCGGGGAGGCGCTGCCGACGGCGAAGCAGCGGTAGTAACAGGTGCGGTAGCCCATGTGGCTGTGCAGGATGTCGAAGAACGCCGGGTCGCCGGGGCGGATCAGCCGGTCGCTGTAGACGTGCGGGTGCGGCGAGCAGCGTTCCCCGGAGATCGCGTTGACTCCCTCGACGTACTCGCTGCCGAGGTCGTAGAGCACCTTGCTGACCAGGCCGACGCACTCGTTCTCGCGCACGCCGGGGCGCAGGAACTCGTACAGCTCCTCGTAGGCGGCGTCGACCATCGAGCACGCCTGCGCGAGCAGCCCGATCTCGTCGGGGGTCTTGATGCGACGGGCGTCGAGGAAGACCTGCTGACCGTCGACGACGGTGAGGCCCTCCTTCTGCAGGGCCATCAGGATCGGCATCTCGATCAGGTCGACGCCCACCGGCGCGTCGGCGCGGCCGTGCTCGCGCAGCACGGTGGCGACCTTGCGGGCGACCTCCTCGGCGATGCCGGCGTTCGGGTTGAAGGCTCCGCGCAGCGTCGAGATGCCGGCCCGCGCCCGGTTCGCGCCGTCGAGCCACGGGTTGTACAGCTGGTGGTGTTTCGCCGCCGATCCGAAGTCCCACAACACCGGCTCGCCGCCGCGCGGCAGCACGGCGAACCGGATCAGCTTGTCCATGGCCCACGTGCCGATGTGGGTGGCCGTCATGTACCGGATGTTGGCGAAATCGAACGTGAGGAGCGCGCCGAGTTCCGAGCGTTCCAGCGATTCCCGGAGCCGGGCGAGGCGGTCCTCGCGCAGCCGCTCGAGATCGATCCGCCGTTCCCAGTCGACGGCGTTGGTGCCGAACGTGCGCACGGTCATCGCCGCACTCCCCTCCGCCGCACCTGTTAAATGCGCATTACCGAAAACCTACGAACGAGGGCCGCCGTCGTCAAGCAATGCTCGACATTCGCACCCGGTGTGGCTGGTCGCACGTTGCGTTGCCGACCCATAGGTAACCTACACTCGACACCGGCCTTAGGAGGTTGATCGTCGTGGCGTCGTCTGCGGTGCCCCCCATCGGTGCGCGGTTGCGCGCCGAGCGTCGCCGCCGTGACGTCAGCGTCCGCGGCCTGGCGCGCGAGATCGGCGTTTCGGCGAGCCTCATCTCCCAGATCGAGACGGAGAAGAGCAGCCCCTCGGTCAGCACGCTGTACGCGATCACGACGGCGCTCGGCATCTCCATCGAGGACCTGTTCGGCGACCCGCCCGCGGACGAGCCTGCGGGGGCCGCCGCTGACGGCGTCGCCACGGACGAGGCCTCGGACGACGCGGCCGAGGCGCCAGACGGCGCCGAGGTGAACGGCGAGCGGGTGCCCGCGCTCGCCGTCGTGGGCGAGCACGGCGCACACCCGCTGGTGACGCCGTTGCGCGTCGACGGGTCCGCCGGTGCTTCCGGTGTGGGCGCGGCGCTCGCTGCCGCGATCGGCGCGGCGACGCTCGTTCCGACGGCGCCGTCCCGCGACGACGCCTCGCCCGCTACCGGTCCGGCCGCTACCGGTCCGGCCGCCACCGGTCCGGCCGCCACCGGTCCGGCCGCTACCGGTCCGGCCGCTACCGGTTCGGACAGGCGGGTCGGGCCGGTGGTGGGTCCGGACAACCGCGAGATGCTCACGCTCGATTCGGGCGTCACGTGGGAGTTGCTCGGCCGCATCCCGCACAAGCACGTCGACTTCCTGCTCATCACGTACCAGCCGGGCGGCACGTCGTCGAGTTCCGGGCTGCTGATGCGCCACTCCGGCGCCGAGTTCGGGTACGTGGTCAGCGGCGAGCTGACCCTGACGCTCGGCTTCGACACGCACCGGCTGCGCGCCGGCGACGCGGTGTCGTTCGACTCCTCGACGCCGCACGCGTACCGCAACGAGACCAGCGAACCCGCCGTCGGCGTGTGGTTCGTCCTGGAGCGCTCCGCCTGAGGCGTTACCGCTCGCAGCCCGCGAGGCGAGCCCGTTCGCCGATCTTGGAGGCTGGCGGCCCCTATGGGGGCACCGGGCCTCCAAGATCGCGGACTGCCGGTTCCGGCTGGGCGTGCGCGCAGGTGAACGGTTGGCGTCGGCTCTGCGCGCTGACGCTCAACGCTATTGCACCGCTGTGAATGTACAGCTTACACTCCGCCGCAAGACTCACCCCGCTCACCACCCGTCACACGCCGGACCGTCGTCGGCGGCGCCATCGTGCAGAGCCCGGGAAGGTGGATCGACCATGTTGCGCAACGCCAGACGCCGGCTCGGCGCCGTCGCCGCGGTCATCGTGCTGCTGGCAACGGCGGCCTGCGAGTCCAAGTCCGAAGGCGACGGCGCACCGGCCGCCGCCAGCGGCGAGCCCATCGTCGTCGGATCGACCCTGTCGCTCAGTGGCGCCTTCGCCGCCACGGGCGCCATCCACAAGATCGCCGGCGAGGAATACATCGACCGGCTCAACAAGGAGGGCGGCCTGCTCGGCCGCCCGGTGAAGTGGACGGTCCGCGACGACGAGTCCGACCAGGCGAAGGTCAGCACGCTCTACGAGCAACTCATCACGCAGGACAAGGTCGACCTCATCATCGGTCCGTACGCGACGCCGAACATCCTCTCGGCGATGGCCGTAGCGGCCCGGCACAAGTACACGATGCCGCAGCACACCGCCGTCATCGCGCCGCTGCTGACCTACGAATGCCAGTTCCCGGCGTGGTCGATCGGCCCGACACCGAACCAGTTCGTGCCGACCCAGTTGTACGAGGCCGTCGGATCGCTGCCGACGCCGCCGAAGCGGATCGCGATCCTCACCAACCAGAACGGGTCCACCGACTTCGTCTCCTACGGCGCGGGCGCCAACAAGACGGGCGCGGTGTCCATCACCAAGGATCGCGGCCTGGACCTGGTGCTGGAGGTGCGCTACCCGCCGGCGACCACCGACTGGGCCCCGATCGCGGCGCAGGTGCGCGACGCGAAGCCGGATCTGGTCATCAACGACGGTCTCGGCGTCGACCCGGTGAACCTGTTGCAGGCCATGGCGCAGCTGAACTACAAGCCGCCGATGATGTTCAGCCTGTTCCCGGCTCCCGGTCCGCCGCTGGGCCTGGGCGCCAAGGCCGACGGCCTGCTGTCGGTCAGCATCTTCGAACCCAACAAGGCGACGCTCGACAAGCTCGGCCCCAAGGCGACGGAGATCGTGAACGACTTCAAGACCCGCGCCGCCGCGGCGAAGCTGCCCTACACCGTCTTCGAGACGCAGGCGGCCGCGTCGTGGAACGCCTGGGACATCCTCGTCAGCGCCGTGTTGGCCGCCGGCAAGCTCGACCAGCAGGCGATGTGCGACGGCCTGCACAGCAAGGGTGCCGAGACCACGTTCGCCGGCAAGCTCACCTTCGACCCGAAGCAGAACAACTTCTGGCCGAGCAACCAGATGATCAAGCAGATCCAGAACGGCGACTGGGTGACCGTCTGGCCGAAGGACCGGGCCGCGGGCGATCTGCGCGGACCTGCCGCGTAGCGCCGCACGGGCAACCGGGCCGCTCCCACCCTCACGGGGAGCGGCCCGGGACCTGGTTTCAAAGGAGTGGCATGACGATTGTCCAGGCGGCCCTGAGCGGGGTGCTGCTCGGCGGCCTGTACGCCCTGATGGCGGCCGGCGTCTCGGTCACCTGGGGCGTGCTGCGCATCATCAACCTGGCGCACTTCGGACTGATCCTGCTCGGCTCCTACCTGACGTTCGAGTTGGCCTCCGCGTGGGAGGTCAACCCGCTCCTGACGCTCGCGGTGAGCGTGCCGGCGATGTTCCTGCTCGGCGGCGCCGGCCAGTGGGCGTTCGACTACCTGCGCATCTCCGAGCTCAACTCGCTGCTGGTGACGTTCGGGCTGCTGATCATCATCGTCCAGTCGGTGAGCAACATCTGGAGCGCCGACTTCCAGCGCATGACCGCCGCCGTCAACCCGTACGCCACCCAGGCGGTGCGGCTGGGCCGGCTGGCGTTCCCCGTGCCGACGCTGCTCGCGTTCGCCGTCGCGCTCGTGGTGATTGTCGGCGCGCACCTGGTGCTGCGCCGCACGTTCCTGGGCCGCGCGATGCGCGCGTACGCCGAGGACCGCCCGGTGGCCGCCGCGTTCGGCATCGACCACCGGCGCATCGGCGTGCTGCTGGCCGCCGTGTCGGGCGCCACCGCCGCGATCGCGGGCATGCTGTTCTCGCTCGGCAACGCGCTCACCCCGGCGACGGCGTTCGAGTGGTTCGGCACCGTGTTCGCCGTCGTGATCCTCGGCGGGATCGGGCAGCTCGTCGGCACGTTGGCGGCCGGGGTGCTCGTGGGTCTGCTGTCCAGCGTCGTGTCGGTGGTGCTCTCGCCGGCCGCGGCGCCGTTCGTACTGTTCTCGGCGATCGTCCTGGCCCTGCTGCTGCGCCCGCAGGGCCTGTTCACGTTGCGGCCGGCGCGATGACCACCTCTAGCCCGCGATCTTGCAGTTGTGGTGCCACACGAATCCGTGCAAAGCAGGGCGAATACCGGCACCACAACTGCAAGATCGACGCGGTTGGGGTTTTGAACGCGGTGCGGCCGTGACGCGCCGCGCCATGATCGGCTTCCCGCTGGTGATCGCGCTGCTCGCGGTGCTCTCGCTGTACCGGGTGACGCTCGGCTTCCCGCTGGCGTATCTCGTCCTGCTCACGAGCATGCTGTTCTGGGTCACGCAGGCGACGAGTTGGAACATCCTCTCCGGCTACAGCGGCTACTTCAGCTTCGGCCAGGCGGCCTACGTCGGCATCGGCGCGTACAGCACTGCCGTCCTGTTCGGCCGGCACGGGGTGAGCTTCTACCTCACCATGCTGGTGGCCGCGGCGCTCTGCGCGGTGCTGGCGCTGGCGATCGGGGCGCTCGCCTTCCGCCTGCGCTCGCTGCGCGGCGAGATCTTCGCGCTGCTGACCCTCGCTGTGCCGTTCATCCTCGCCGCGCTGGCGCGGATCAACACGGCGATCGACGGCGGCCAGGGCATCATCGTGCCGGTTCCCGACTACCCGGCGGGCATCGGCCGGTTCCAGGACTTCCTGTACCTGGTGAACCTGTTCGTCGCCGGCGCGGCGGTCGCGGTCGCGTTCGCGATGCAGCGCACCCGGATCGGCTGGGCGCTCGCCGCCGTGCACGACGCGGAGGACGTCGCCGAAGGGCTGGGCGTCGCGACGTTCCGGTACAAGCTGTGGGCGCTCGTCGCGAGCGCCGTCATCGGCGGCGTCGGGGGCAGCGTGTTCGCGCTGCAGATCGGCTTCGTGGCGGTCGACAGCGTCTTCCACCTGACCGTCCCGCTGTTCGTCATCGTGATGAGCGTCCTCGGCGGCCGCACCCACTGGCTGGGCCCCGTGCTCGGCGTCATCCTGGTGGTCCTGCTGCAAGACCGCCTGACCGCCTCCGGTCTGGGCCAATGGCAACTGATAGTGCTCGGCGCAGCCCTGGCGATCCTCGTGGTGGTCGCTCCCGACGGCATCTACTTCCGCGTGCGCGCCAACCCGATCCGCGCCCTCGCAGTAGCAGCGCTGGTTACAGCGGCGGTCTGGCTGATCCCCGCGGCAGACCCGTTGGACGCAGTCCTGGCCGGCCTCCTGGCCGCAACCGTGGCAGCCCTAGTAAGAGTCAAGCCCCAACGAAGCAAGAAACAAGAACCGACGGACGAACCGCAACCAAAGTCGGAGCCGGGGTCCGCCGCAACCGGCGCAGGGATCAAGCCTGACCGCCCGGAGCCGGTTGCGGCGGGCCCCGGCTCCCTCCTCGTCGAATGCGAACACATCGCCAAACACTTCGGCGGCGTAAAAGCCCTGGAAGACGTAACCCTCACAATCCGAGAAGGCGAAATCCTAGGACTGGTAGGCCCGAACGGATCAGGAAAGACGACGCTGGTCAGCATCCTCTCCGGCAACCTCAGGCCAACTAGAGGAACGATCCGCATCGAAGGAACCGACGTGGTCGGCCTGTCGCCGCACCGCGTCGCCCACGCCGGAGTCGCCAGAACGTACCAGATCCCGAGGCCGTTCACGTCGATGACCGTGCGCGACAACGTCGCCATGGCGGTGATGTTCGGTCGCACGTCGCATACGCTGAACGCCGCGCGGGAGCAGGCCATCCGTCCACTGGAGACGGTCGGCCTCGCGCACCTCGCCGACGCACACCCGGCGGCGCTCAACCTGCACCAGCGGCAACTGCTGGAGATCGCCCGGGCGCTCGCCGCGGATCCCAAGGTGCTGCTGCTGGACGAGGCGCTCGCGGGGCTCAACCCGGTGGAGATCGACAACGCGGTGGCGGTGATCCGGCGGGTGCACGAGTCGGGTGTGTCCATCGTGATCGTGGAGCACCTGCTGCGCGTGGTGAACCAGTTGGCCACCCGGCTGGTGGTGCTGGACCGCGGCGCTCTGCTCGCCGACGGCGATCCGCGCTCGGTTCTCGCCGACCCGGCCGTGGTCAGCGCCTACCTCGGGAAGCGTGCCCATGCTTGACATCCGTGACCTCGACGCGCACTACGGCGACGCGCAGGCGCTGTTCGGCGTCACCATGTCCGTCGACAGTGGAGAGACGGTCGCGGTGATCGGGCCGAACGGGGCGGGCAAGTCGACGCTGGTGAACGCGGTCGCCGGAATCCACGCCAAGCGCAGCGGGCACATCACCGTCGACGGTGCCGACGTCGTCGCGCTGCCGGCGCACCGGGTCTGCGACCACGGGGTGGCCGTGGTGCCGGAGGGCCGGCGGGTCTTCGCGGCGATGTCCGTCTACGACAACCTGTGCCTGGGCGCCTACCGTCGCCGCGCCCGCGCCGCGTACAAGCAGAGCCTGGAGCGGGTGTACGGCGTCTTCCCGCGCCTGCGCCAGCGCACCACCCAACTCGCCGGCAGCCTCAGCGGCGGCGAGCAGCAGATGCTGGCGATCGGACGGGCACTGATGGCCCAGCCGACGGTGCTGCTGCTCGACGAGCCGTCGCTCGGGCTCGCGCCGGTGATGACCGACGAGGTGTTCGAGGCGATCGAGGCCGTCAACGCGCAGGGCGTCAGCGTGCTGCTGGTGGAGCAGGACGTCGACCGTGCGCTCGACGTCGCCGCCCGCAGCTACCTGCTCGCCGAGGGACGGGTGGCAACCGCCGGCACCTCGGCCGAACTGCGCGGCAGCGACGAGGTCCGGCGTAGCGTACTAGGTCTCTGAACGAACGAAGTGAGTGACCGTCGGCACGGGACTCGATCGGCTCGCGAAATGAGGCGGTCGGGTCGCAGGCATCGACTCGCGGAGCGAGTCGATGCCGAACAAGAGGAGGGCATCGTGGCCATCGCGACGACAAACCCGGCGACCGGAGAACTCGTCCGGTCCTTCGATCCGATCAGCGCGGCCGAGGTCGAGCAGCGCCTCGGGGCCGCCGTCACCGCGTTCGCGGCGCTTGCCGCCACCACCTTCGAGCAACGGGCCGGCTGGATGAACACCGCCGCCGACCTGCTGGACAAGGAGAACGACGAGGTCGCCCGCACGATGACGCTCGAGATGGGCAAGACGCTCGCGGCGGCCCGCGCCGAGGCGTCGAAGTGCGCGCTCGGGTGCCGCTACTACGCCGAGCATGCCGAGGCGTTCCTCGCCGACGAACCGGCCGACGCCGGCGCCGTCGGGGCGAAGACCGCCTTCGCGCGCTACCGGCCGCTCGGGCCGGTGCTGGCCATCATGCCGTGGAACTTCCCGCTCTGGCAGGCGATGCGGTTCGCCGCGCCGGCCCTGATGGCCGGCAACGTCGGGCTGCTCAAGCACGCGTCGAACGTCCCGCAGACCGCGCTGTACATGGAGGACCTCTTCCAGCGCGCCGGATTCCCGACGGGTGCGTTCCAGACGCTGCTGATCGGCTCGGACCGGGTCGAGGCGGTGCTCCGCGACCCGCGGGTGCGGGCGGCCACGCTGACCGGTAGCGAGGCCGCCGGCCGGCAGGTAGCCGCGATCGCCGGCCGGGAGCTCAAGAAGACCGTGCTGGAACTGGGCGGCAGCGACCCGTACGTCGTGATGCCCTCGGCCGACCTCGACCGCGCCGCACAGGTCGCGGTCACCGCCCGGTGCCAGAACAACGGGCAGTCGTGCATCGCCGCCAAGCGGTTCATCGTGCACGAGGATGTGTACGAGGCGTTCACCGAGCGGTTCGTCGCACGCATGTCGGCGCTCGTGCTGGGCGACCCGATGGCCGAGAACACCGACGTGGGCCCGCTCGCCACCGAGCAGGGCCGTGACGAGGTCGAGGAGCAGGTGGCCGACGCCGTCGCCAAGGGCGCGCGGGTGCACTGCGGCGGCGAGCGGCCGGACCGCCCCGGCTGGTACTACCCGCCGACCGTCGTCTCCGACCTCACGCCGGACATGCGCATGTGGGCCGAGGAGGTCTTCGGACCGGTGGCCGGGCTGTACCGGGTCTCGTCGTACGACGAGGCGGTGCGGGTCGCGAACGGGACCTCGTTCGGGCTCGGCGCCAACGCGTGGACGAGCGATCCCGCCGAGCGGGACGCCTTCGTCGCCGACCTCGACGCCGGTGCCGTGTTCGTCAACGGCATGGTGACGTCCCATCCGGCCCTGCCGTTCGGCGGCGTCAAGAACTCGGGCTACGGCCGGGAGTTGTCGGCGCACGGCATCCGCGAGTTCTGCAACATCACCACCGTCTGGCTCGGCGCGTAGGTGTCGCCGGGCCGCCCGGACGCATTGCACGGGCTGTCGGCCCGGCGTGAGAATCGGGTGGTGGGTGGGCAGGTCATTCCTACGTTTTGCCCGTTGTGCGTGTCGCGGTGCGGGGCTCGTGCCGACGTGGCAGACGGAACGTTCCGGGCGTTGCGGCCGGATCCGGCGCATCCGACGGGTCGGGCCATCTGCCTGAAAGGCAAGGCCGCGCCCGACATCGTCTATCACCCGGGAAGGTTGCTTCATCCGCTGCGGCGGACAAGACCCAAGGATGCCCCGGACCCGGGGTGGGAACGGATCACGTGGGACGAGGCGCTGGGCACCGTTGCGGCGCGGCTCGGGACGGCAGTGGCCGGCGGCGGACCCGAGTCGGTCGCGTTCAGTTCGAGTTCGCCCTCGACGTCGGCGATCAGCGACGCCATCGACTGGATCCAGCGGCTGGTGCGTGCGTTCGGGAGCCCCAACTACAGCAACTACATGGAGCTGTGCGGGTGGGGCCGCTACTTCGCACCGCTCTTCACCTTCGGCGCGGCCGTGCCCGGCGTCTACGTGCCGGACCTGGAGAATGCCGGGTGCATCCTGTTCTGGGGCTACAACCCGTCGGTGGCCCGCCTCCCGCATGCGACCAGCACGGCCGCCGCAGTCGCCCGCGGCGCGAAGCTGGTCGTGGTCGACCCGCGCAAGGCGGGACTTGCCGCCAAGGCGGACCACTGGCTGCGGGTGCGGCCCGGAACCGACGCGGCGCTCGCGCTGTCCCTTACGCACGTGCTCATCGAGAACGGCTGGTACGACTCCGACTTCGTGCGCGACTGGACCAACGCGGCCGACGAGGTCGGCGGCCAGAAGGTCTGGGACATGCTGGTGGCGCGCTGTGCCGAGTTTCCGCCGGAGGTGGCCGAGGGGATCACGGGCGTGGCCGCCACGGACATCGTCGCGGCCGCGCGGACCCTGTGGGCGGCCCGACCGGTCGCGTTCTACACGTGGAGCGGCCTGGAGCAGCACAGTAATGCCACGCAGACCATCCGCGCGGTCGACGTCCTCTACGCCCTCACCGGCAGCCTGGACGTCCCGGGCGGCAACGTGCTGTTCGAGGCGGTGCCGGCCAACCCGATCGACGGCAAGGAGTTCCTGTCGGGTGCGCGCCCGCCCGCGCTGGGTCTCGACCAGCGCCCGTTGAGCGCGGCGCGGTTCGAACTCGTCACCGGGGAGGACCTGTACACCGCTGCCCTGGACGGACGTGTCAACGCGCTGGTGAGCTTCGGCGGCAACCCGGTGATGGCGCACGCGGACAGTGCCCGCGGTCGCGACGCGCTGCGCAACCTGGACTTCTTCGTCCAGGCCGACCTGTTCATGACCCCGACGGCCGAACTCGCCGACATCGTGCTGCCGGTGACCACGCCGTTCGAATCGGAGGCGTTGAAGATCGGCTTCGAATACAGCCAGGAGGCACAGTCGCTCGTCCAGCTCCGACGACCGCTGGTCGCGCCGCGCGGCGAGGCCCGCTCGGATCTCCAGATCGTCTTCGAGCTCGCGACGCGGCTGGGGCTGGGTGCGGCCTTCTGGGACGGCGACATCGAAGCGGCGTTCCGCCATCAGCTCGCGCCGAGCGGGATCACCCTGGAGCAGTTGCGCGCCCATCCCGAGGGCGTGCGGGTTCCCCTGCTCACGCGGTACCGCAAGTACACCGACACCGGATTCGCCACTCCGTCGGGCAAGGTGGAGCTCTACTCGGCCACGCTGGCCGCGCACGGCTACTCACCACTGCCGGCCTTCGAGGAGCCGCGCACCAGCCCGCGCTCCCGAAAGGATCTCGCCGACCGGTTCCCGCTCGTGCTCAGCTGTGCGAAGTCGCTGTTCTTCTGCGAGACGCAGCACCGCCAGGTCGCGGCCCTGCGAAAGAGCGCGCCGGACCCGCAGGTCGAAGTGCATCCCACGACGGCGGCGGCCCGCGGTATCGGTGCTGGCGACTGGGTGTCGCTGAACACCCCGCGCGGCCGCGTCCGGGCCCGGGCGAAGCTCAACCCCAGCCTCGACCCGCAGGTCGTTTTCGCCCAGCACGGCTGGTGGGAGGCCTGCGACGAGCTGGGCCTACCCGGCTACCCGCCGTATGGCCCGGACAGTGCCAACCTCAACCTCGTGCTGAGCCAGACACCGAGCGATCCGATCAGCGGCAGCTCACCCCTGCGGGCGTCCGTCTGCGACGTCTCCCCGATCCGGCCGGAGCAGCCGTGATCACGCCGGCAGCCGGCGGTGGATGGACTTGTACGTGAGATAGGCGGACAGGCCCTCGACGCCGTGCTCCACGCCGAGGCCGGACCGGTGCCGGCCGCCGAACGGGGCGTCATGGTTCGACGCGAAGAAGTTGATGCCGACCGACCCGGTGTCCATCCGGTCGGCGACCGCCAGTGCCGCGGCCGGATCCGACGAGAACACGATGCCGCCCAGCCCGTAGCCCGTCCCGTTGGCGACGGCGACCGCCTCGTCGACGGTGTCGTAGCGCAGCACGGTGAGCACCGGGCCGAAGATCTCCTCGCGCGCCACCCGCATCCCGGGGGTGACGTCGGCGAGCACCGTCGGTTCGACGTACCAGCCCCGCTCGACGGCGGCCGGCCCGCCACCGGTCGTCGCCCGTGCCCCGTCGGCGCGGGCAGAGTCGAGGTACGCCAACACCTTCGCGTACTGGGCCCGGGTGGCGATCGGGCCGACGACGGTGTCGGGGTCGAACGGATCCCCCAGCCGCGCCGCCGCAACGGTATGCGTGACCATGTCCACGACGGCGTCGTAACGCTGGGCGGGCACGAGCAGACGCGTCGAGATGTAGCAGGTCTGCCCGCTGTTGCGCATGCAGGACCGGAGCAGCACGGCCGACATCGCGTCGAGGTCCGCGTCGGGAAGCACGATCGCCGACGACTTGCCGCCGAGTTCCAGCGTCACCGGGCGCAGCAGTTCGCCGCAGGCGGCGCCGATCCGCCGGCCCACCGCCGTCGACCCGGTGAAGGCGACCTTGGCGGTGAGCGGGTGCCGCACCAGTGCCTCGCCGACGGCTCCCGTACCGGTCACCAGGTTGACCACGCCGGGCGGCACCCCGGCCGCTTCGACGGCGTCCACCAGGAACCGGATCGACAGCGGCGTCGACTCGGCGGGCTTGATGACGACGGTGCAGCCGGCCAGCAGCGCCGGCGCGAGCTTCACCACGACGAGGCCGATCGGGAAGTTCCACGGTGCGATGAGCACGCAGACGCCGACGGGGTCGCGGCGCACAACCGACTCCGCGCCGCCGACCGGGAAGGGGCGCACGTCGTCGGCTTCGAGATGGCCGGCCAGGCCGGCGAAGTAGCGCAGGATGCCGGCCGCATGCGTTGCGGCGCCCCGGGTCTCGGCGATCGGCGAGCCGTTCTCCCGGGTGATCGTGGCTGCCATGTCGCCGGCCCGTTCCACGACCTCGTCGGCGAGCCGGAGCAGATACCCGGCGCGCTCCGACGGCGTGAGGCGCGGCCACGGCCCGGTGCGGAACGCGCGGTCGGCGGCGGCCAGCGCCGCGTCGACGTCGGCGGTGCCGGCCGACGGTGCCGAGCCCCACGCCTCCTCCGTCGCGGGATCCACCACGTCGATGCGCGCCGCGCTCCCAGCGGGCCGCCATCGCCCGTCGACGTAAAGGTCCGCGACGTGCCGGCGCGTCGCGCGCCGCCCAGCCTCGACGGCCGTCACCGCAGCACGGCCGTCTTCAGCAACGCCCGCGAGCGCGCGAGTTCGGCACGGGCGATCGCGACCGCCGCCTCGGTCAGCAGTTCCGGCACGATCTCGCGGGCGAGCCGGTCGCAGTACGTGGCCGGGTCCATCTTGAACCAGCCCGACGCCAGCGCGATTCCGGCGTGGTCGAAGCGCCACAGCCGGTCGGCGTCGCGAACCAGCGCGTCCTCGAGCGATTTCGCCTCCGGCCGGGTGTCGTGGCCGTCGATGATGTCGACCACCGCGTCGACGAAGTCGGGTGCGTAGCCCAGCGGCGGCAGCACCTCCCGGGCGATGACGCAGCCCTGCTTCTCGTGCTCGTACCGGATCGCGGCCTTGCGCCAGTTGCCGGTGAAGCCCTCGGCGAGGATGCGGTCCTCGTCGACCCGGCCCCAACCCGTGTCGTGCAAGAGGATCGCGACCCGGACGACGAGGCCGTGCGCGTGCGGATAGGCGGCGCAGAGCCGTTCGGCGTAGGCCAGCGCGATCGGCAGGTGGATGTCGTTGCCGCGCGAGCGCGTCTCGGGAACCACCGCCGCCCAGATGGGATCCAGGTCGGTGCCGGCCGCCGGGGTGAGCGAGATCGGCGACGTGTCGACGGGATGCGCCGTGGCGACGGGTGTCGGCGGAAGTTCGGTTCTCATGCCTCTACCCCCGCTCAGATGAACTGCCGGCCGCCGTCGACGACGAGCGTCTGCCCCGTCATGAACGCGCTGTCCTTGCCGGCCAGGAACAGCGCGGCGCCGACGATGTCGTCGGGCCGGGCGGCCCGGCGCAGCGCACCCCTGTCGACCCCGTACCGTTCTGCGTCGGCGATGTGGCCGTAGCTGGCCTCGGTGAGCGTGAAGCCCGGCGCGATCGCGTTGACGGTGATGGAGCGGCGACCCAGTTCCTTCGCCATCACCCGGGTCAGCGCGATGACGCCGCCCTTCGACGCGACGTAGTGCGCCCACTGCTCCGATCCACTGTAGACGGTGGCCGACGCCAGGTTCACGACCCGCGATCCCGCGACGAGGTACGGGCTGCAGGCCCGCACCACGAGCCACGGACCCTTGAGGTTGACGGCCATCACCCGGTCCCACTCGTCGGGGTCGATCTGCTCGATCGGGGCGCGGGTGAGGCCGGCGTACACGGCGGCGTTGTTCACCACGACGTCGATGCGCCCGTCGCCGAACTCCGCCACCGCGGACGCGACGGACGCGACGGACTCCGGCGACGTCACGTCCACCCCGCCGTGCCAGGCCGCCGCACCCTGCTTGTCCACCAGCCGCGCCGTCTCCGCGACACCGGTCGGGTCGATGTCGGCGACCGCGACGCGGTACCCGCGGCCGGCGAAGCCGAGCGCGAACGCCCGGCCCAGCCCGCCGGCCGCTCCGGTGATGAATACAGTGCGGTCCGACACCCGTTCAGTCCCCCAGGATCTCGACCCGCCCGGCCGAGCCGTCCACCCGGATCCGCTGGCCGCTCTTGATCGTCGTGGTCGCGCGGCCGGTCCCGGTGACCGCCGGCAGGCCGTACTCGCGGCACACGATCGCCGCATGGCTCATCATGCCGCCGATGTCGGTGACGGTGGCCCGGATCCGGCCGAAGATCGGCCCCCACGAGGGCGCCGTGATCGTGGCGACCAGGATCTCGTCCTGCTGCACGCTGTGCAACTGGTCGGCGC
>Ga0105245_10003263_pt1 | contig 14553 bp, 12 predicted proteins | sample KBSM54metaG_FD_81523 | JGI IMG/M metagenome (GOLD analysis project Ga0105245, IMG submission 81523) | Miscanthus rhizosphere microbial communities from Kellogg Biological Station, Michigan, USA - KBS M5-4 metaG | ecosystem: Host-associated > Plants > Roots > Rhizosphere > Soil | place... | reverse complement strand
GCGGAAGAAGGAAGCGCGCGACGCCTGGGCGGAGGCGGGGCGGCTCTATGCCGAAGCCGGGGTCGAAATTGGCGCGCGGGAGAGCGAACGGCGGACCAAAGCGCTCGCCGAATGACGGAACCCGCCTTCGCGCGCGGCCGTTTCTCGCCGCGAAGGAGAGACTCCATGCCCGCCAAGTCAGCCGCCCAGCAAAAAGCCGCCGGCGCCGCCCTTTCGGCCAAGCGCGGCGACACGCCCAAGAGCAAGCTCAGGGGCGCCTCGAAGCAGATGGCCGAATCGATGACCGAGAAGCAGCTCGAGGAATTCGCCTCGACCAAGCGCAAGGGCAAGCCCGAGCACGTCGGCTGACGTGACGTCATTGCGAGGAGCGAAGCGACGCGGCAATCCAGTGCGGCGCTGGATTGCTTCGCTTCGCTCGCAATGACGAACGGCTAGCGCCGCTTCGCGGGCTGCGTCCGCACCGCCGCCGGGCGCGGCGCCGGCGCCGCCGCGACCTGGGACCCGCCGCTCAGCCGCACCACCACGTCCTCGACCTGGAGGCCGCCGCGCTCGACCAGCAGATTCTGGTAGCCGTGTTCGTCCTCGCGGGTGGTGGCGGGGATGTCGCCCTCGCGGCGGAAGCGGCGCCGGACGTAGGTCGAGAGCTCGCCGGCGGTAACGATGCGGTCGCCGTCGTCGTCGGCTTCGCCCGCGAGGCCGGTACGCAGGAAGTAGGCGAGGAAGCCGCCGGCCTTGAAGCGGCTGGCGACGAGGCTGGTCAGATCCTCCTCGGAGCTGAACAGGCCCATCACGTTCGGGCGGTCGACGAGGTTGCGGAAGCCGCCCGCATAGCAGGCGTCGATCGCGACCAGCGACAGCCGGCCGTGAACCCGGGCGAACAAGGGCGCGAGCTGGGCGTCGGTCATCGCCGCGTCGTAGAGCTCGATCGTCTCGGCGCGGCCGTCGAGCTCGGCGGCGCTCGGCGGCACGTCGACCTGGTCGCCATGGCCTGAGAAGAAGAACAGGAAGGTGTCGTCCGGGCCGGCCGCGGCGGCGGCGCGGGCGAAGGCCTCGGCCACCGCCTTGGTCGTCGCCTGGCCATTGGTCAGCAGCTGGCTCGCCGGATGAAGCAGGCCGGCGCCGCGCAGGCTTTCGTAGAGCGCCCGGGCGTCGTCGTCGGTATTGGGCAGATCGTTGGTGCGGCCGCCATAATCGGAGACTCCGACGAGGAGCGCGATCACCCGGGCGCCGCCGGGCACGCCGATCTGGCGCGGATGGCCGGGGCTCGGGGCGAGGCTGAGGCGGTAGGCGCCGGCCTCGCCCGGCCGATAGGAAGTGACGGTGATGACATAGTCGCCATCCTCGGCGAGCACGGTATCGATCCGGCTGTCGGTCGAGGTGCGCCCGTCGACCCTTGTGTCGTCGCTGACATCCTCGCTGCCGTCGGGGCGGGCGAGCTGAAGGACGGTGTCCAGCTTGTCCGAGCCGAGCGCGATGGTGACGCGCTCGCCGCGGCGGGCGTGGAAGCGATAGCGGTCGGCGAAGGCGCCCGAGCCCTCGCGGCCGTCGCCCTCGGCGAGCCGGCCGTTGACGGTGGCGCCGACGGCGATCGGCGCGGCGGCGACGGGCGCGTTCACCGCGGCGTCGGCCGCCGGCAGCGACGCCTGCAGCCGGTAGCCGCCGGTCTCGCCGGCGCGGAAGCTCGTCGCCGCGATCCGGTAGGCGCCGTCCGCCGGAAGCTGGAAAACGAGCCGGCTGGCGAGGCCCTCGCCGCCTTCGGCATCGTCATTGGCGAGGACGAAGCCGTCGGGGCCGGTCACCACCAGATAGGGATCGAACGCCTCGGAGCCGAGGTCGAGCTGGACTCGCTGCCCGCGCCGCCCCTGCAACAGGTAGACGTCCTCATATTTGCCCGAGCGGCGCTGGGTATCGCTCGCGCCGAGCTCGCCGGTCACGGTCTGGCCGGCCGCGATCGACGGCGGCGCCGCTTCCGTCTGCCCGGCGGCCGGTCCCGCCGCCAGCCCGGCGGCCGCGGCGATCAGCGAAAGCGCGATGCGATTCATCCTGCCCTCCCCGCCCGCGCCTAACATGGCGCGCACGGCGGCGTCATTTCGCAAATGCAATGAAGGAAGAATGAATGGCGGGTCAGGCCAGCTGGAACTGGGAGGTGGTCATGAAGCTCGGGATCCGCTTGGTCGAGCCGTTTCGCCTCTTGTACGCCTTGTCCCGATAGTGGCTGACGAACGCGGTGGGAATCTCGATCATCGGCGCCTCGCTTTCGAGGACGTTGCGCAGCACCGCGCCGGCGAAGCCATCGAGATTGCGGGCGAGGCAGAAGGTCGAAAACGGCTCCCAGGTCAGCATCAGGAAGCGGAAGTCGGAGCGCTTCAGGAACGCGCCGACGGCGTCGACGACTCCGTAATTCTCCTCGCGCGCGAAGGCGTCCTCGAAGAAATCGTGCCCGAACAGCAGGCCTCCGGGCTTCAGCCTGGCGGCGAAATCCTGGAGATCGCGCAGCACGAATTCGTAATGGTGGTTGCCGTCGATATAGACGAAATCGAACATGCCCTCGTCGAACCCGGCGGCCGCCTTGTAGGAATATTGGCGATGCAGGCGGACTCGGGGGTCGCCCTCGAACCGGGCGCGGATCTTCGCATAATCCTCGTCGCCCCGCGGGTTGGCGGGCGGCGCCTCGAACGCATCGCCGCGCGTGCGCGCCTCGTCGACGGCGGTCAGGAGCCCGCCGGCCTCGAGCAGGTCGGAGCCCGGTTCGAGATGGCTCCAGGGATCGATGAGGTGCAGCTCCGCAGGCTGCGCCCGCTCGAGGATCGCGGCCGAATAGGCCCCTTCGGCGACGCCGATCTCGGCGCCCACCGCGCCCGCCGGGAAACAGCGCAGCAATTCCTCGCGGCTGGTCAGCACATAATACACGTCTCGTTTCCCTCCTGCTCGGGCGCCTTCCCCTTCACATCCACGCTATGGCCCGCGCGGTAAATGGCGAATCGCGGCCGCCGTGGTACCACGTACCGGACACCGATGGAGATCAAGCTGTTCGGAAGAACGGCATGGAGATTCTGGAGCATGGCGAAGCTCGTCTTTGGAATGAACCAGTCCCTCGACGGCTATGTCGATCACCAGGAATTCGCGCCCGATCCGGCGCTCTTTCGGCACTGGATCGAGCAGGTGCGCGGGCTCGCCGGCAGCGTCTACGGCCGCCGCATGTACGAAGTCATGCGCTATTGGGACGAGGACCGTCCCGAGTGGGACGCGGCGGAACGCGAGTTCGCGGCGGCGTGGCGGAGCCAGCCGAAGTGGGTCGTGTCGCGCTCGCTCGAGTCGGTCGGCCCGAACGCATCTCTCGTCGGGGACGATTTCGAGGCGGCGATCCGCGCCCTCAAGACCGAGCTCGACGGGGAGATTGACGTTGCCGGACCGGAGCTGGCGCAAAGCCTGACCGATCTCGGTCTGGTCGATGAGTATCGGCTCTACCTCCACCCCGTCGTGCTCGGTCGCGGCAAGCCGTTCTTCGCCGGCCGCCGGCCGCGGTTGCGTCTGGTGGCCGGCGATCGCATCGGCGAGCAGGTGATCAGGTTGACCTACGTTCCGGCCTAGGTGCCGGGCACCGATGGAAACCCGTCCGGGAAAAACAGGAGGGAAATGGCGCGCCCGGAAGGATTCGAACCTCCGGCCCCCAGATTCGTAGTCTGGTGCTCTATCCAGCTGAGCTACGGGCGCGCGGGAGGCGACGACATAGGGGCGAAGCACTGGGCACGCAACCCCTGGTTGCCGGGGGGCCGGCCCCGGCATAGGGAGGGCGGATGAAGGCGAGTCCCCTCCTCCTTGCCGTCCTGTTTGCCGGCTGCGTCTCGCAGGGGCCGTTCCCGTCGCTGGCGCCGCGCCCGGCCGAGCGGGAGGACTGGACCGCCGAGCCGGTGCGGACCGCGCCGACGGTCGCCGACGACCCGGCGCTGCGGGCGCAGATCGCCGCCCTGCGCGAGGAGGCCGAGGCCGGCGAGCGCGACTTCGCGGCGGATTTCCCGGCGGCCGAGCGCGCCGCGGCCCGGGCAGGCCGCGAGGGCTCAGACAGCTGGATCGAGGCGCAGCAGGCGATCTCGCGGGTCGAGGCGGCGCGCGGGCGGACCGGCGCCGCGCTCGCCGGGCTCCACCAGCTGGGGATCGAGCGCTCCGACCGGCCGACCAGCGCCGGCGATGCCGCCCTGCTCGGAGCGGCGACCGGCGCGGTGGAGGCGCTCGCCGCCCGCCAGCGGCAGCGAATCGAGCGCCTCAGCCGACGCTGAGCGCCGCCCGGTGGCGCTTGGCCAGCGCGACATAGTGGGCGACTCCCATCCGCATGCCGGCGAGATCGGCCGCGCTGAGGTCGCGGATATATTTGGCGGGGCGGCCGGCCCAGAGCTGGCCCGACGGGATGCGCTTGCCGGGGGTCAGCATCGCCCCGGCGGCGAGCATCGCCTCCCCTTCGATCTCGCAGCCGTCCATGACGATCGAGCCCAGCCCGACGAAGGCGCGATCGTGGAGGATGCAGCCGTGGATCATCGCCATGTGGCCGATCAGCACCTCGCTGCCGATCAGCGCCGGATAGCCGCCCTCGGGGCCGCCGGGCCGGGGCGGATCGACGTGGATCACGCTGCCGTCCTGGACGTTGCTGCGCGCGCCGATCCGGATCCGGTTCATGTCGCCGCGCAGCACGCAATTGTACCAGATGCTGGCCTCTTCCCCGAGCTCGACGTCGCCGATCAGGCGCGCTCCCGGGGCGACGAAGGCGCCGGGGGCGACGAGCGGGGTCCGCCCTTCGAAGGTGAGCAGGGTCATCGCCTGAGCTGCCCCCGCTGGAGCTCGTAGACGATCGTCGGATTGAGCGTCGGGAAGCGGTCGTCGTCATAGTCGAGGTCGGGCCGGCGGGTCATGCCGAGCCGCTCCATCAGCCCCCAGCTCGGCTCGTTCCCCCGGAAGGTGATCGCGACGACGCGCTCGGCCCCGAGCGTCCCGAAGGCGTAATCGAGCGAGGCGATCGCCGCTTCCTTGGCATAGCCCTGCCCCCAGGCATCCTCGCGCAGCCGCCAGCCGACCTCGAGCATCCCCTCGATCGGGCTGCCTTCGGAGTCGGCGATCTTGAGGCCGCAGAAGCCGAGCAGCTCGCCGTCGGCCTTGCGCTCGACCGCCCAGAAGGTGAAGCCGCTTTCCTGCCAGACCAGGATCCGGTCGCGGAACGCGGTGCGGTGCTCCTCCTCCGACTTGACCCCGCCGAGCCAGCGCATCACGGCCGGCGTGTTGGTGTGGCGGATGAAGGGCTCGATGTCCTCCTCGCGCCAGTTCCTGAGGATCAGCCGGGCGGTCTCGATCATTGCCAGGGCAGCATCGGGCGCAGGTTGATGATCGGCAGGATCGAGGCGTGATCGTCGGTCCAGCCGGCGAAGCCCGGCCGGGGCTCGACCGCGACCCAGTAGAAGGCGTCGTCGCCGCTCAGCGTCTTCAGCCGGTCGATCGTCGCCGGATTGCGCGACAGGGCGATCCACACCGAGACGGTGGCGTTCAGGATCTCCTCGCCGGGGTCGGGAACATATTCGCGCATCGTCGCGGTCCAGCCCTCGCGCGCGGCGATATCGGCGATCACCGGCTTGAGGTCGAGATAGCGGTTGGAGATGTGGAAGAGGACGATGCCGTTGGGCTGCACCGCATTGCCGTAGACGCGCAGCGCCTCGCGGGTGAGCAGGTGCATCGGCACGGCGTCCGAGGAGAAGGCGTCGACGGCGAGGATGTCGATCGAATTGGCCGGCTGGCGCGAGAGGCTGATCCGCGCGTCGCCGAGCACGATGCGCACCTGCGGCGCACAGCGCGACAGGAAGGAGAAGCGGCGCCGCGCGACCTGGACCATCGCCGGATCGATCTCGAAGAAGGTCCAGGCCTGGTTCGGCCGGGCGTAGCAGGACAGGGTGCCGCTGCCGAGGCCGACCACGCCGATCCGCGGCCGGGCGCCGAACAGGGCCTCGGCATTGTCGAGCGCCAGGCCGACGCCCGAGCGCCGCGCATAATAAGTGGTCGGCATGGTTTCGAGGCTCGGCACCAGGTTCTGGATGCCGTGGAGGGTGGTGCCGTGGGTCAGGACCCGGGCAGTGTGGTCGTAGCGCTCGGACACTTCGTAGATGCCGAAATAGGAACGGGTGCGGTCGCCGTCGACGAAGCTGACCTTGAGGATCGTCCAGCCGCCGCCATGGGTGACGTAGCTAAGCATCAGGGCGGCGAGCGCCAGCGCGAATGGCACCCGCCGGCCCAGGCAGGCGAGCGCGATCAGCGAGATCAGGATCGAGCCGCCGAGCAGGAAATATTGCGGAAATCCCTTCGCCAGCGCGATGAAGCAGGCCCAGGACAGCAGGAAGGCGATCGCCGGCAGGGTGAAGCTCAGCATCTTGGTGAGCGGCTTCGGCCACGGCACCAGCGAATATTGGGTCGTCAGCAGCGCCGCGGCGAGGATCAGCAGCGGATGCTCATAGGCCCAGTCGAACAGCAACGGCGCGACGATCGCGCAGAAGAGGCCGCCGAGCATGCCGCCCAGCGACATGGCGAGATAGAAGCGAGTCAGGTGGCCGACCGCGGGCCGCAGGCGGAACAGCTCGGAATGGAGCGCGACCGCGGTCGCGAACAGCAGCAGCAGGCCGAGCGTCGCCGAGAAAAGCGGGTTGGCGGTGCCGCTGCTGAATGCGAGCCCGCCGGCGATCAGGATGACGATCGGCGCCAGCATCGTGATGAAATCGGCCGGGCCGCGGCGGGTCGCGAAGGCGATCACGAAGCTCAGCAGGTAGAGGCTGAGCGGCACCACCCAGAGCAGGGGAATGGCGACGATGTCGGTGGTGAGATGGGTCGTCGTCGACAGCATCAGGCCCGAGGGCACCGCCGCCAGCGCGACCCAGTACAGGGTTCGGCGAAGCGTCGGCGGCGGACTGGTTTCCTCCGGAACCGATTCGACCGCCTCCCTCGGCACGGTCAGCCCGCAGGCGGCGACGAGCAAGACGAGCGCGCCGTAGAGCAGGGTCCAGAGCCAGCTTTGCTGGGCCAGCGTCATCGTCGGCTCGACGATCAGCGGATAGGAGACGAGTCCGGCGAAGCTGCCGAGATTGGACGCCGCGTAGAGCGTATAGGGCTCGCCGCGGCTGGTCTCGAGCGCGTACCAGCGCTGCATCAGCGGCGCCTGGCTGGAGACGATGAAGAAGAGGGGGCCGATCGAGGCGATCAGGAACCAGGGCACCCAGAAAGCCGGCTCGGCGTCGGGCCCCGGCGCGAAATCGATCAGCCCGATCGGCAGCCACAGGACGGCGAGGCCGAGGATCGCGATGTGGATGCCGACCTGCCAGCGCGGCCGAAGATTGGACAGGGCGTGGGCATAGGCATAGCCCGCCAGCAACAGGAACTGGTAGACCAGCATCGCGCTGTTCCAGATCGACGGCGAACCGCCGACCCGCGGCAACGCCATCCGAGCGATCATCGGCTGGGTCAGGAACAGCAGGAACGAGCCGGTGATGATGGTGACGAGGAACAGGGGTCGCGCATAGCGCTCGTGCACCCGGCTCGCTGCGACGGCGTCACTCGGCACTCTCACTTCTCCTCCTCGGCTTGCAGCGCGGCGGCAGTGCGGCCAAGCACGTCGATCGTCTCGTCGATATGCGCCAGATGCGTGCGGAACGACAAGATCGCGCAGCGCAGCCACGAGGCGCCGCCGATCCGAGTCCCGCTCAGGAACACCCGGCCCTCCTCCTGCAGCCGGCGAAGCAGCCGGTCGTTGAAACTATCCGCGTCGCCGCGCGCCGGCCGGTAGCGGAACGCGACGACCGAGAGGTCGGGCGGCGCGCCGGCGTCCCAGCCCTCCATCTCCGACAGGCGCAGGTGGAAATAGCGGGCGAGCCCGATCTTCTCCGACTGCGCGGCGCGGAACGCGGCCACGCCCGCGATCTGCAGCGGCAGCCACAGCCGGAGCGCGCGGAAATGGCGCGTGAGCTCGGGCGAAAGGTCGGCGGGCGACGGCCCGACCTCGCTCTCGCCCAGCGGGCGGATGTAGTCCGCGCTGGCGCTGAACGCGTCGAGCAGCACCCGGCCGTCGCGGGCCAGCACCGCGCCGGTGCCGTAGGGCAGGAACAGGGTCTTGTGCGGATCGAGCGCGAGCGTGTCGGCGCGCTCGATGCCGGCGAGCGCGGCCCTGCCCTCGTCGCACAGCATGAACAGGCCGCCATAGGCGCCGTCGACGTGGAGCCAGACGCCGTGGCGCTCGCACAGGGCCGCGATCTCGGCGAGCGGATCGACCGCGCCGGTATCGACGGTGCCGGCCGAGGCGACGACCAGCCAGGGCCGCACTCCGTCGGCGCGGTCGCGATCCAGCGCCTCCGCCAGCGCGGCGACGCTCATCCGGTGCGCGGCATCGGTTTCGATCAGCCGGCGCGGCGCCTTGGCGCGGCCGGCGATGTGCAGCGCCTTGTCGATGCAATAATGGGCGAACCGGGTCAGGTAGACGGCGCCGCCGCCGTCGGGATCGCGCGCTTCGCGGGCGGCGACGATCGCGGTCAGGTTCGCGAGGCTGCCGCCGCTGGTCAGGGTGCCGGCCGCGCCGTCGGGGAAGCCGATCAGCCGCGCCAGCCAGGCGATCGTGGCATTTTCGAGCCGCACCGCGCCCGGCGCCGCCGAGGCGAAGCCGGCATATTTGTTGGCGGCGGCGGCGAGGAAGTCGCCGAGCGCGGAATGAAACAGCCCGCCGCCGGGAATATAGCCCATGAAGCGCGGCGAGGCGGTGGTGATGCCCGGCCGGTCGACGCTTCGGCCGAGATAGGCGAGCACGGCCGCCGGATCGCGGCCCGCTTCCGCGAATTCGGGCTCGAGCCGGTCGGCGAACGCCTCGTCCCACGGCCGGTTGGCGGGACCGTCGGCGAGGTCGGCCAGGAAATCCTGGGCGTGGCGGAACGCCTGGTCCATCAGCGCCGCGCGCGCCGCTGCATCGGGCTCGAGCGGCGCCGCCGCGGCGCGCAGCCCATCCAGTTCGGCCCGGAGCGCGGCGATCATCGGCGCGAAAGCAGCCGCGCCGCATGGGCGGCGTGGTAGCTGAGCACTCCCGCGCAGCCGGCCCGCTTGAACGCCATCAAAGTCTCGAGGACGAGCGCGTCGCGATCGCCGGCGCCGGCCGCGGCGGCGGCTTCGATCATCGCATATTCTCCCGAGACTTGATAAGCGAAAACAGGAACTTCGAATCTCTCCTTCACGCGCCGTATGATATCGAGATAGGGCAGGCCGGGCTTCACCATCACGGTGTCCGCGCCCTCGGCGAGGTCGAGCGCGACCTCGCGCAGCGCCTCCTCGGCATTGGCCGGATCCATCTGGTAGCTCTTCTTGTCGCCCTTCAGCAGGCCGCGCGAGCCGACCGCGTCGCGGAACGGTCCGTAGAAGGCCGAGGCGTATTTCGCCGCATAGGCCATGATCTGGACGTTGACGTGGCCCGCCTGCTCGAGCGCGGTTCGGATCGCGCCGACGCGGCCGTCCATCATGTCGGAAGGAGCGATGATGTCGGCGCCCGCCTCGGCCTGGACCAGCGCCTGATCGACGAGGATGGCGCTGGTGACGTCGTTGAGGACGTAGCCGGCCCGGTCGACGATGCCGTCATGACCGTGCGCGGTATAGGGATCGAGGGCGACGTCGGTGAGCACGCCGACCTCGGGCGCGGCGTCCTTCAGCGCCTTGATTGCCCGGCAGATGAGGTTGTCCGGATTGAGCGCTTCGCGGGCGTCGTCGGTGCGCAAGGCGGGCGGCGTGTTGGGGAACAGCGCCAGGCAGGGAATGCCGAGCTCGAGCGCTTCCCTCGCGCGCTCGCCGATGCGGTCGACCGACCAGCGCGACACTCCCGGCAGCGTCGCGATCGGCTCCTCGATCCCCTTCCCTTCGGTGACGAACAGCGGCCAGATCAGGTCCGAGGGAGCAAGCCTCGTCTCGGCGACCAGCGCCCGGCTCCAGGCGGCGGCGCGGGTGCGGCGCAGGCGAAGCGCGGGAAAGGAAGCGGCGGTCATGTCGCGTGCGGGCTTAGCGCGCGCCATCCCGCCTGCAAAGCGGTGAAAACCTGCTCCATTCTGGCGTTGCCGGACGGGATTCCTTGAACGCGGCCGCGTTCGATGGCAGTATCGTTCCGCCAGTGTAATATTGGCAGGGGAAATCCCGCGACGTCCGAGTCCTTCGCTCGAAAAGAAAGGACAGATGATGACAGCATTGAAATTGCGCGCTTATCTTGCCGCCACCCTGGTTGCGCTGACGATGGGCGCCACGCCCGCCCAGGCGGTTCCGCCCAACCCGATCCTCTACCTGACGGGGAACGAATATTACACCGTCAACGGGCAGGCCTTCGTCCGCTACCGCTACGACGTGTTCAACAAGGACCAGTATCCGGCGGAGATGTTCGCGCCCGCGCCGGGCCTGCCGCCGTGCGGCAACAACACCAACTCCTCGCGCTCCTGGGTCGACTTCTTCAACGGCCGGACCAACCAGCGCATCTACGGCTTCTGCGCGCTGGGGAGCCCGAACAATCTCGGCTCGATCTGGTTCGCCCTGCCCGAAGGGCAGATCCCGCCGAGCTATGTCTACATCAAGATCACCGACCGCCAGACCAACACCACCTACCAATCCAACCTGGCGGACACGACGCTCTAACCCGAGGGGTTGATACGCCCGCCCGGCTCGGGGAGGCCTTCGGCCTCCTCGACCAGCGCCTGCGTGGCCGGAGGCGCCATCAGCCGCGCCTTGCGCCAGCCGCCGTGGAGGTAGAAGGCGAGCGCCATCGCCATGTTCGCGAACGAGCTGACCGGGAAGCTCAGCCAGAGCGCGTCGGCGCCGAGCCAGCGATAGGCGCCGAGCGCGAAGCCGAGCCGGACCGGGAACAGGCCGATGGCGAGGATGATCAGCGGGCCGAGCACGGCGCCGTTGGCGCGGACCGTGCCGAACACCACCATCGTCACCCCGAACAGCAGGAAGCTCCAGGTCGCCAGCAGCTGAATGTGCCGGGCGATGCCGAGCGCGGGGCTGTCGCCGCCGAGGAACAGGGCGAGCGCCGGCCGGTCGGCGACCGCGAGCAGCACCACCAGCAGGCCGGTGATGAGCAGGTTGAAGAGGATTCCGTTGCGGGTGATCGCGCTCACCCGGTCCCAGCGGCCGGCCCCGATATTCTGCGCCGCCATCGCGCTCGCCGCGGCGGAAAGCGCCATCGCCGGCATCTGCAAATAGGTCCACAATTGCATCGCGACGCCGAACGCGGCCGTGGTCTCGACTCCCTCGCGGTTGACCAGCCCCATCGTCGCCAGCGCCGACGCCGAGACGACGATCATCTGCAGCCCCATCGGCAGCCCCTTGGCGAGGACGGTACGAAGGATCGCCGGATCGGGCCGCAGATAGCGAAGCTCCCGGCCGCGCAGCCGCAGCGGCAGGTCGCGCCGGTAGATGTAGACCAGCAGGGCGGCGAGGCTGAGATAATTGGCGATCACCGTCGCGGTCGCCGAGCCGGCGATGCCGAGCGCGGGCGCCGGGCCGAGGCCGAGGATGAAGACGGGGTTGAGGCCCGCATCGAGGATCACGGCGACGATCATGAACCAGAGCGGGGTCATTGCGTCGCCGGCGCCGCGCAGCCCCATCATCAGCACGATCATGATCAGGATCGCCGGCATGGCGAGGAAGATGACGCGCAGATAGGCGAGCGCGAGCGGGATCGCCGGCGCGGGCATGGCGAGCAGGTGCAGCAGCTGCGGCGCGAAGATCCAGCCGAGCACGCCGATCGCCGCGGCCACCGGCAGGAAGCCGCCGATCGCGGTGCCGACGACTCGGCGGGCGCCGTCGAGGTCGCGCCGGCCGAACGCCTGGCCGATCATCACCGTCGCCGCCATGCCGAAGCCGAACACGAACGCCATCAGCAGGAACATGACGAGATTGGCGTTGGAGGTGGCGGCGAGCGCTCCCTCGCCGAGGAAGCGGCCGACCCAGATCGCGTTGACCGACCCGTTCAGCGACTGGATGATCGAGGAGACCAGCGTCGGCACCGCGAAGGCGAGCAGGGTCTTGCCGATCGGCCCCTGGGTGAGATCGCGCTGGCCGGGATGCGACGCCATCAGCCGAGCCTCGCCAAGGCGGCACGGTATTTCTCGGCGTCCGACGCCTTCTCGGCATGGTCGGCCTGCGCTTTCTCCACAGCCTCGGGCTTGGCCCGCTCGATGAAGCTCGGATTGGCGAGGCGAGCGGCAAGCGAATCGCGCTCCTTCTCGGCGGCTTCCGCGGCCTTGGCGAGGCGCGCCTGCTCGGCAGTGATGTCGATCACGCCTTCGAGGGGAAGGATGAAAGTCGCTTCATCAATAACGACTTGAGCCGCGCCGCCCGATGGCGGTTCGCCCAGGCCGATTTTTTGAAGACGAGCCAGTTTACCCACCACAGGTCCGAGAGCCGAGATTCGATCTCTCGTTTTCTCGCTGGCGTTCGTTATGACGGCGTCAATCCGGACCGCCGGCGGGACATTCAGCTCTGCTCGGGCTGCACGAATGCCGCTTACGGCGCGAACGACCCAGTCGATATCCGACCCTGCCTCCGGATCGAGCGTCCGTGCGTCCGGCATCGGCCATTTGGCGAGGATCAGCGGATAGGGCCGCTCGCCCATCGCGTTCCAGAGCTCCTCGGTGACGAAGGGCATGAACGGATGGAGCATGACCAGGATCTGATCGAGCACCCAGGCGGCGACTTGGCGGGTCTCGGCGGCATCGCTCCCCTCCCCTTGATGGGGAGGGGTCGGGGGTGGGGTGGACTCCGAAACCCGCTCCGTGCCGGCGGCGAGTCCACCCCCACCCAACCCTCCCCCATCGAGGGGGAGGACTTGAGGAGCGAGCACCGGCTTGATCAGCTCCAGATACCAGTCGCAGAAGGTCGCCCAGACGAAGTGGTAGATGGTGTTGGCGCTCTCGTCGTAGCGCAGCTCGGCGAGCGCGAGATCAAGCGCCTGGACCGTCTTCACGGTCTCGCCGACGATCCAGCGGTTGACCGGCAGTTGCGCGGCGGGCGGCTCGATCGACTTGCTCGCGCCGATGCCGTTCGCCTGGCAGAAGCGGGCGGCGTTCCACAGCTTGGTGGCGAAGTTGCGGTAGCCCTCGACGCGCTTCTCATCCAATTTGATGTCGCGGCCCTGGCTTTCCATTGCGGCGAGGGTGAAGCGCAGCGCATCGGCGCCGTAGCGGTCGACGATGCCGAGCGGATCGACGGTATTGCCCTTGGACTTGGACATCTTCTGCCCTTTGGCGTCCCGGACCAGGCCGTGCAGGTAGAGCGTCTGCCACGGCTTCCCGCCCATGAACTGGAAGCCCATCATTGCCATCCGGGCGTCCCAGAAGAAGATGATGTCGAAGCCCGAGATCAAGACGTCGTTGGGATAATGGCGCTTGAGCGCCTCGGTCTCTTCGGGCCAGCCCAAGGTCGCGAACGGCCAGAGCGCCGAGGAGAACCAGGTGTCGAGCACGTCGGGATCGCGGCGCAGCGCGGCACCCCGCCCCGCCTGCGCCTGCGCCGCCGCCTCGTTTTCGGCGACGTAGACATTGCCGGCCTCGTCGTACCAGGCCGGGATCCGGTGGCCCCACCAGAGCTGGCGCGAGACGCACCAGGGCTGGATGTTCTCGAGCCAGTTGAACCAGGTCTTCTTCCAGGTCTCGGGCACGACGCGGATGTCGGCCGCTCGGACCGCCTCGATCGCGGGCCTGGCGAGCGTCGCCGCGTCGACATACCATTGGTCGGTCAGCCACGGCTCGATCACCACGCCGGAGCGGTCGCCGAACGGAGTCGGCACCATCCGGTCCTCGACCTTGCCGAGGCAGCCCTCGGCTTCGATCAGCTCGACGACCCGCTTGCGCGCGTCGAAGCGGTCCAGGCCCAGCAGCTCGTCGGGAATGCCGCCGCACTGAACGACCCTCGCCGCCGCGTCGAACATGTTGAGCATCTCGGCGGGCTTGAAACCCGCCCGCTTGCCGACCTCGAAATCGTTGAAGTCGTGCCCCGGGGTGATCTTGACCGCGCCCGAACCGAGCGCCGGATCGGCATGCTCGTCGGTGATGATCGGCACCAGCCGGCCGGTGATCGGCAGGCGAACCTTCCTGCCGACCAGGCCGGCATAGCGCTCGTCATCGGGATGGACCGCGACCGCCATGTCGGCGAGCATCGTCTCGGGCCGGGTGGTGGCGACCGAGATATGGCCGGAGCCGTCCTCGAGCGGATAGTGGAAATGCCAGAACTTGCTCTGGACCTCGCTGGTCTCGACCTCGAGGTCGGAGATCGCGGTCCCGAGGCCCGGGTCCCAGTTGACCAGCCGCTTGTCGCGGTAGAGCAATTTCCGGTCGTAGAGATCGACGAACACCTTGAGCACGGCCTTCGAGAAGCCCTCGTCCATGGTGAAGCGCTCGTTGGCCCAGTCGCACGAGGCGCCGAGACGGCGCAGCTGGCGGGTGATCGCGCCGCCGCTCTCCGCCTTCCATTCCCAGACCTTGGCGACGAACTCGTCGCGGGTGAAATCGGTGCGCT
>Ga0105245_10003256_pt1 | contig 14562 bp, 10 predicted proteins | sample KBSM54metaG_FD_81523 | JGI IMG/M metagenome (GOLD analysis project Ga0105245, IMG submission 81523) | Miscanthus rhizosphere microbial communities from Kellogg Biological Station, Michigan, USA - KBS M5-4 metaG | ecosystem: Host-associated > Plants > Roots > Rhizosphere > Soil | place... | reverse complement strand
GCACAAAAAACGAACCGATTCCGCTTCCCGCCCACAGCCCCGCCAGAAACACGGCCAGGATGATGGAGAACGTATACACGGTTGCACCCAATAACAACGACAACAGCCGCGTCCAAACCACCTCTGCCCCCAGCGCCGTCAAACCCGAAAGCGCCGTTGCCAGCAAAATCCACCGTGGTAAAGCGCCGCGCGGAACACTCTTAGCGTCAGCCTTCGCCTCATACCGCGTGTGCCCCAACAATAGTAAGGCCGCCACCGCGACCGCCACATTCAGGGCCACCGCGACATACGTGGTCACCACCATGTCGAACGTTCGCAGCAGGTAAAAGCCCGCCAGTAGACAACCGAACACGCTGCCCGCAATGTTGGCGCTATACAGGTAGCCCAGGCGCGATGCGGTATCGGCGCTGCCCTGCGCCCAGCGCGAAATGGCCGGCAGAGACGCTCCCATCAGCATCGTCGGAGGCAGCAGGCAAATGCCTGCCACCACTCCGCGCAGCGTCAGTCCGAGCATTCCCTCGGAAGCTCCCGCAACATACAGCCGCCCCACCCAAGGAACGCCGTACAATTCCAGCAAGCCAAATACCCCGATTCCCAGTTCCAACAGCGCATACACGCGCAGCGGATGATGCCGCGCCGCAACCACCCGCGCAAAAAACGCGCTGCTCAAACACATCCCGCCCATGAATGCCGCGAGCAGGAGCCCCAGCGACACCGCGGATGAGCCAATGACCATCTGCAGCAGCTGGAACCAGACGATCTCGTAGATCAACGCCGCGCAGCCGCTGCCCGCCAGCAGCAAAACCAAGAGCACCAGCGTGCCCTCGGCCGCGACTATAGATATTTCGCTGCGTTCCTTCGCGATGGTTACATCCTGTTTGGACATGGAAGCTCTACTCGACAGTCTTTAAGCATACTCCGGAAGAAACGCTTCCATCCCATCCGCCCCGCAGCCCGTTAGGATAGAATCGTTCACAATCGATATGCTTCTCTCGGCTCCCCACACAGTGCTGATCGCGATAGTAGGTGCCGCCGCGATGCTCGACGCGCAACCACTGCCGGACCTGATCCTCTCGAACGGCAAAATCATCACCGTCGACGAACGTTTTACGATTGCGCAGGCAGTGGCCATTAAAGGCGACCGCATCCTCGCGGTCGGCACCAACCAGGAAATGGCGCGGCTCGCAGGCCCCAACACCCGCAAGATCGATTTGTTAGGGAAAGCCGTCATTCCCGGGCTGATCGATAACCATATGCATCTCCTGCGCGCCGCCACCACGTGGACGCGAGAACTCCGTTTCGATGGTGTAGAATCGCGAAAACACGCGCTCGAGATGTTGCGCAACCGCGTGAAAGCCGCCGGCCCAGGAGAATGGATCTATAACATCGGCGGCTGGACCCATCAGCAGTTCGCAGACGATCCAAAATCCTTCACGCGTGAAGAATTAGACCAGATCGCCCCCGACAATCCCGTCGCGCTGCAAGAATCGTACTATCAAGTTTTTCTGAACAGTAAGGCTTTGCAGACCTTTGGGATCCGAGCGAACGCGCCCGACCCTCCCGACTTCGTCAAAGGCTCCATCCTGCGCGACGCTCACGGAAATCCCACGGGCGTGATCCAAGGCGACATCGCAGCCACGCGCCCGGTCGCCGCCAGACTCCCCAAGGTAGCGCCGGACCAACTCGAGGCCAGCAGCCGTGCCTTGCTCGACGACATGAATCGCGCCGGCCTCACCTCCATCGGCGTTCCCGGCTGCAACAGCGATGTGCTGGAGATTTTTCAAAAATGGAAAGCGCAAGGCAAGCTTAACGTCCGCATCTTTTGTATCGACGGCGCCGCCCCCGGCGCTCCCGATCAAGTGGACCGTTCCCTCGAACAAATCTCCCGCATGAAGCTGTTCCAGGGCGACAGTTACATAGACAGCATCTTCTTTGGAGAAAGCGTTTACCAGCCCCTGCATGACCCCATGTTCGCGCTCAAGTCCAATCCCCCACCCGATCAGCTCCAGCAATGGCGCCGCATCGCCGTGGAAATCGCCAAGGCCGGTCTACCCTTGCACGTGCACGCGGAACTGCACAACACCATCGACGCCTTCCTCGATCAAATCGAGGCCATCAACCAGGAGCATCCCATCAAGAACCTGCGCTGGACCCTGGCCCACGTGAATCAGATCAACGCGCCCCAGCTCGAACGCATGAAGAAGTTGGGCATGTACGCCGCCGTGCATCCCTGGGCCGTTATCAACGGAGGCATCATGCAGCAAGGCTTCGGCGACGGCGCCTACGACATGCCGCCTCTCAGCACCATCCAAAACAGCGGCATCCAATGGGGTTTTGGAACCGATGGCACCGCCGCCAATCAAACCCTGCCCTTCATGACTTTGTATTTCGCCGTGACCGGCAAAATGGTGGGCGGCGCCAAAATCATTCGCCAGACCATCGGCCGCGAAGACGCCCTGATCGCGCATACCCGCAAGAACGCGTATCTCGTCTTCCAGGAAAACAATCTGGGAGCGATTCAGCCCGGCAAACTGGCGGACCTTCTTGTCTTAGACCGCGACTACTTAACCATCCCGCCGGACGACATCAAGAACATCAAACCGGTAATGACCATGGTGGGAGGCAAATTGGTTTACGAAGCCACCCCCAATAGGAGACCCCAGTGACAATGTCCAAACTGCTCGCCCCCATTTTCGGAATCCTGTTAACAGCCCACGGCGCCGAAAACGTCCCCATTGACCGCACCATGCGAGATTTCAAAACGCCGCAAGACTTCGACTGGAAATCCCGCCCCAACAGCGCCAGTCAGACCGCCGCTCTCTTCGGCGATCCCGCCAAGCCCGGCATGTATATTCAACTCCTGAAGCGCGGCCCCGACGACTGGAGCCAGCCCCACTCCCACTCCAACGAGCGCTTCATAACGGTTATAGCGGGCACCTTCAAAATCGGCACTGGGGCCAAGTTCGATAAAGAGCACACGGTTTCTCTAGGCCCCGGCAGCGTTGTCCGCGACATCGCCAATCAGATGCACTACGACGGCACCGGCCCCGAAGGCGCCACCATCGAGATCATGGGTGTGGGCCCCGTGGGCCGCAACTAGTTACCCACGATTTTCAAGAACTCCTCGTTAGTTCCCACGCGCCCATGCAGCGGCACGTGCCGCGCCACGTCGAGCTTCTGCTTCCGCATGTTCTGATATAGCGTCCGCATAGCAGGCGTTGCCGTGGGCTTTGGTGCACCCTCGGCCGGAGGTGAATACAAGTCCGCATTGATCAAGATCTTTTCCTTCGGCAGATAAACCATCAGCATGTCCGCACTGGTGTTGCCCTGCGCGTACGATGGGTCCTCTAACTCGTAAGCCATATCCTGCACGTGAAAAATTTCCAGCAGCCGCTCCCCATCCGCGATCACGTACTTCGCCGCGCCGCCCCCCGGACCGCCCGCAAAGCTCGCCACCGTCTCGATCGGAGCCGGCCGCCTGCTGATCATGTACATCGGATTGTACAAAGCCATCCTGTCCGGCTCCAATTCGCGAGGCGCCGGATAAAACATGATGTCCATGTAATATTGCTTGTTCGATTCATGCGTAATCACCGTAGTCCCTTGCGAAAGATATGTGCGCAGCCCGCCCGCATGGTCGAAATGATGATGCGTGTTGACGACATACTTAATCGGTTTGTTGGCCACCAGCCGGTTCACTTCCTCAATGACAGCGAGCGACCGTGCCTCGTTCTGCGGCGCCTCCACCACAGCCGCGAAGTCCTTGAACTCGACCAGCACACTGTTATGCGTCCCCCCGCCCAGTAGCCACACACCATCGGCGAGTTTTTGACTCTCGACCTTGACCGGCACCACCGTCGCCGTGCGCACAACCTCCGGTACCGGCATCGTAGCCACCGGCAAGTTCGCCTTCACATCAGTCACGTTGTACTCGTAGTAGTTATGCGCCGGGTTCAATCGCGGATCGCCCTGGTGCACATGCAGCAGAGTAGGGAACTGTACTCCGCCAAAATTCTTGTACTTCGTGAACCGCATCTCGTAATCCATATCGCCGTAAACAGGATTTGGAAACCAAGTGTCCGTCAGTTCCACCAAATTCTGGTCATTGATCGTCCCATTCACCCGGTATTTGCCGATCGTGAACGATACCACCGTCACCTTGCGACCATATTGCGAAAGCCCGGCGTCCGACGGACCCACGATCGGCAGCGTAATCGCCGTAGCATCTTTAGCCGCCAGCGCCGCCTTCAGAAATCCGTGCGGCGTAATCGCCAGCTCCAACTGCCGCAGGTCGGCGTACGTCACGCCATCCAGATACAGCCGGGTTAGAGGCACCGCCTTCCCGCCTTCCATATCCCATGCATAATTCCCGCTCGAAATAGACGTCATGTGCTCCGCGGCCATCGGAGGCCTGCCCAGCACTGGATACTTGCCCTGCCGGCGCGTGTAATCCTCGCGCGACCACTTGGCATCGAAGTCGATCGCACGCGTGTAATCGGCAACCTCATAATGCGGCCAATCCTCCGCCAGCCCATACGTCTGCCCGATCCGCGACGACCACCCGTTAGCCGAATATTGCAGCGTCTTCAGCCCGACGCCCCCCATCGCCTTGAGAGAGGCTTCCAATACAGCGCGAACATCGCTCACGTTCTGCGCCGCCGCGCCTCCCGCTAAGCCCACCAGCGTCACAAATATCGCGACCCAACGCGTCATGCGATTCTCCTCCTCGCTACCAATCGGTCGGCCGGTAATCCTTCAAGAATTGCCCCCACACATGTTCCCCGGTATTGAACCCGCTAATGATCGGATCCACGATCCGCGCCGCCCCGTCCACAATATCAAGCGGAGGATGAAAGCGCTGCTCCGCCGTCTTTCGCGCCGCAATCTCGACCGGATCTTCATCCGTAACCCACCCGGTATCGACACTGTTCATGTGAATGCCATCGCCATGATAATCCGTCGCCGACGTGCGTGTCATCATGTTGAGCGCCGCCTTAGCCATGTTGGTGTGCGGATGCCGCGTAGTCTTCCAGTTCCGGTAAAACTGCCCCTCCACCGCCGACACGTTCACAATGTGTTTATCCCGCTCCGGCGTCCGCATCATCAAAGCCTTCAATCGCGCATTGATGATAAACGGAGCCACAGCGTTGATCAACTGCACCTCCAGCATCTCAACCGACGAAACCTCCGCCAGCAGCAACCGCCAGGAATTTCGCCCCCGCAAATCCACCTGCTGCAAATCCTGATCCAGCCGCCCCTCCGGAAACAAATGTTTCTGCCCCAGTAAATCCTCCGGCTGCAAAGCCACTTGCGAAAGCTCCGCCGACCGCGTCACCCCCGCCGAAACCGTCAACGCCGCCTTCGAACCCAGAAGCTTCCGGACCTCCCCCGGCATCTGTTCCAGAGCCGCCCGCTCCCCCTCCATCATGTGCGTATAAAAATCCGGCGGCCGCCGCACCGTCTGGCAGGCATTATTAATGATGAAATCTAACCGCGGCAGAGTAGCCAGTAACCGCCCGCACAGCGCCTCGACGCTAGGCGTATGCCGCATATCCAGCCCATATATTTCCAGCCGGTCCCGCCACTCCCCAAAATCCTCTTCCCCCGCATAACGCCGCGCCGAATCATTCGGGAATCGCGTCGTCACGATCACCCTCGCCCCCGCCCGCAGCAGCTTCAGTCCAGCCTGATACCCGATCTTCACCCGACCGCCCGTGAGCAGCGCCACCCGTCCCCGCAAGTCCGCGAGTTCCGTCCTCTTGAAGAAGTTAAACTCCGCGCACTCCGGACACATCTGATCGTAAAAGTAATGAATCGTCGAATAGTGCTTCTTGCACACGTAACAATGCGGGGAATCATCCTCAGTGCTGCGTTGCTCGGACTCCAGTGGCGGAAAAACATTGGGCGTAGTGAACACCGGCTTGCGCCGCAGCGTCCGTATTCCCGTCTCCTGCAAAACCGCGCCCACCCTCTCCGTTCGCGCCGCCGCCCGCTCCCGTTCCGCCGCTTTCAACCTCTGCCGCCGCGCAACCGGATCGGGATGATAAAACGCCGCCACCGCCCGCTGCAGCCGTTCCCGTTCCTCTGCTGGCAGTTGTTCCAGCGGCGAGCGGTCGTCCGCCATTCTCTCCAGCAATTCCGCCGCGGATCGCACCTGCGCCAGCAACTCGTCTAGATCGAACACAACCTCAGGATAGAATGACAGCATGAGGCACGTACCCTGCAGCCTGCTCCTAGCGCTGTCTCTAGCCGCGTCCGCGCAAGAAAACGACATCCCCAAAAACTACACCGCGCCCACCGCCAATCACGATTACAGTAAGCGCGACGTGATGATCCCCATGCGCGACGGCGTGAAACTGCACACTGTAATCGTGGTCCCCAAAGGCGCGTCCAGCGCCCCCATTCTCCTGACGCGAACTCCCTACAACGCGAGTCAGCGCACCACCCGCAACGTCAGCACCCACATGCTAGCCATCCTGCCCGAAGGCGACGAAGTCTTCGTCCGCGCCGGCTACATCCGCGTCTTTCAAGATGTCCGCGGTAAATACAAATCGGAAGGCGACTACGTAATGACGCGCCCCGTCCGCGGCCCCCTGAACTCCACCGCGACAGACCACGTGACCGACGCCTACGACACCATAGACTGGCTAGTAAAGAACATTCCGGAATCGAACGGCCGAGTAGGCATGATCGGATCCTCCTACGAAGGCTTCACCGTGGTTATGGCGCTGCTCAACCCGCACCCAGCCCTAAAAGTCGCCGCCCCCGAAAGCCCCATGGTAGACGGCTGGATGGGAGACGACTGGTTCCACTACGGCGCCTTCCGCCAAACTAACTTCGATTACACTTCCGGCCAGACCGCCAAGACGGATGCAGGCGAGCCCGTCCCGCGCGACGCCTTCGACGACTACGAAGCCTTCCGCCGAGCCGGTTCAGCAGGAAACTACGCCCGCGCGAATGGATTAGATCGACTCCCCTGGGCCGAAAAGATGATCGAGCATCCCGCCTACGACGCCTTCTGGCAAGGCCAAGCCCTCGACAAATTAGTCGCGCAACGCCCCGCGCAAGTACCAACAATGTGGATTCAAGGCCTGTGGGATCAAGAAGACATGTGGGGCGCGATCCATTCTTATCTAGCCCTGAAAGCACAACACCAAGAAGGACACAACTACTTAGTAATGGGCCCCTGGCGCCACAGCCAAGTGAACTACGGCGCTTACAATCTCGGTCCCCTGAAATGGCAAGGCGACACAGCGCTGGAATTCCGCCGCGACGTACTGCGCCCCTTCTTCGACCAATACCTGAAAACCGGCGCGCCCAAAGCCGACACGCCACCAGTCTTCATCTACAACACCGGTGAAAATCACTGGGATCGTCTCAAGAGTTGGCCCCTAGCCTGTGAATCCGGCTGCCCCGCCGCCCTACAGCCTCTCTATTTGGAACCAGACTTCGGCTTAAGCTTCGACAAACCCGCAGACTCCGCGGCGTCAGATTCTTATGTGTCCGATCCCGCCAAGCCAGTCCCCTATCTCCCGCGTCCCGTGCATTTCGCGGACTCTGACCGCTGGAAGCAATGGCTAGTCACCGATCAACGCTCAGTAGCCGACCGCACCGACGTCCTGACCTACCAAACGCCACCACTAACCACGCCCGTGCGCATCAGCGGCGCCCCCATAGCCGACCTCTTCGCCTCCACCAGCGGCACCGATTCCGATTGGGTGGTGAAACTGATCGACGTCTACCCTGACGAAGTCCCCAGCCAGCCCGAGCTAGGCGGCTATCAACTGGCGGTATCAATGGACATCTTCCGCGGCCGCTACCGTGAGAGTTTCGAGCATCCGTCCCCCATCCCCGCCGGCAAGCCGCAGCAATACCGTTTCGCCATGCCCACTACCAATCACGTGTTCCTGCCCGGCCACAGAATGATGGTGCAGATCCAGTCGACTTGGTTCCCCCTCTACGACCGCAACCCGCAAACCTATGTGCCCAACATCTTCTTCGCGAAGCCCGCGGACTATGTGAAAGCCACCCAATCCGTCTACCGCTCGGCAACACAATCGAGCGCCGTGTGGCTTCCCGTGGTTAAGTGAGTAGTTAACCCTCCGAACCAAACTCCTGACGGAGAATAGCGACTACATCGTCCTCATCTGCGCTAGCATCGTTCAGCAGTTCCTCCAGCCGCGAATCAAACGCGTCATGCTCCACCCGAGGAACTCGCGCCTTCAGTTTCTCAACGTCCGCAAGGTGTTCTTCGTCCATGGTTAGCGTTTATCGACGACCACCTTGCCGCCCTTCAGCACCACCTTGGTCTTCAGCATCGGGTAAATGTTCTCCAGCGGATTCCCATCGATCAGAATAATGTCCGCCAGTTTGCCCGCCTCCAGCGTTCCGATCTGATCCGCCATGTTCACGTATGCTGCCGAAGTCGGCCCCATGATCCGGAAAATATCCTGCATCGAGAACATGACGCTGTAAGACTTCAGCTCGTGCTCCAGCACCACAATGTCCGCGTAGTTCTGATCCGTGCAATACCCCAGCGCCTTCCCGCCGCTGGCATCCCAGATGGTGCGGGAGTTGATGATGGTGAAGCCTTCCTCAGTGCCCGTGGCCCTGCCATTCGCATCCCGGTTCGCTCCTGAGATCGCCTCCGGCCACGGCTTGCCGTCGCGGAATCGCGGCGAGTCGTCCTTAGGAAATTGCACAGGTGCGGGCGCCGGGGACTCGCGGTCGATGATCGGCGCACCGAAGCCGATCGTGCCCAGAATGATCGAATTGGTCGCCGCAAGTTTCGCCGCAGCCTCGTGGCTGGTGAAGTCCTTATTGGGGACGTGCACGAAGCGCCTCACCCCAGCGTCGATCGCCGCAACTGTCGCCGGCGTACTCACCGAATGGACGTTGACCTGCACCCCCGCCTTGGCCGCTTCATCCACTACGGCTTTCAGCACTTCAATCTCAGCCGGAGGCGGACCCGGCTCCGGCGTCAGCGCGATCTCACCGGTGTTCTTGATGCCCTTGGCAGCCATCGCACGAATCGCCGCGCGAGCCTCCTCCGGAGTGCCCCTCAAGTTAATGCGCTCCGAAGGAATAATCCGCGGACCATTGATCATTCCCGACTCAATGTGATCCCGCAGCGTCAGGTTGCCATCCCCCGGTCCGCCGCCCGATAACACCGTCGTATAGCCGGCTTCGAGCAGCGACTGCATCTGCGCTTTCTCGTTCGGCCCGGTGTTGACGTGCTTGTGGGCGTCGATGAAGCCCGGCATCGCGCTCATGCCCTTGGCGTCGATCGCCTTCAGGCCCTTCGTGTCCGCTTTGCCCGCGCCAGCGGAAACAATCTTGCCGCCCCGCACAATAATCGTGCCCGACGGCACCACGGTCCCGTTGCCCACGATGATGCGCGTGTTGGTAATCGCCACATCCTGTGCGAAACACGCCGCCGCGCCCAGCAGCAAAGATAGAAATACTTTCATCCAAGGCCTCCCAGTTCCTTGCTAGCGTAGCGCACTCCGCCCCTTCGCGCAGCAGCCAAACGGCCTACTGCGCGAAAAGCTGTGCGCGAACTGGGATGGCGTATTGCCCGGACTGTTTAGTGCGCCGCGCTAGTATCGCCCGTCGCCGCGGAATTGAAAATGAGTTTCGTATCCGTGCCCGCCAGACGAATTTCCCTGATTTTTGAATCCGCCGATTGCACTTCCGTCGATTGCACCTTGCGGTCGCTCTTCTCCACGCTCACCGCCGCTTCGACCACCGTCTTGCCGGAGGTAAAGACCGCGTTGTTGCCCTGCACCGCCAGTTTGTAAATTCCCGGCTTCAGTTGCGTGGCTCCCGCCCAAGTAGGCGAAGTAATGGTGACCTCATAGCTGGCAGCGCTCGCGACGCCCAGCGCCACGATTCCCAAACCGAACATCAATTTCTTTAAATTCATGTGTTTAACTCCGTATAATTTTGTGCGGATTACAGGAGGCGGCCTCATGGACGCTTCTTGCAATTCAATGGTCTCACGGGGGTCGCTCCCGCACTCACTGCCGAATTAGCACCTGCAATGCCCTCCATTTGGCGTGGAAAATCGTCACTTCAAAAGCTATAATGTATTGCTCCAAGTCGCAGGTCGATGACACTCTTTGGCGCGCTCCACTTCTCCATCCTGGCAGCCATTGCGATCGCAGCCGCCGTGTTTGCCTGGTCAGGCGAATAGCGGTAGAACCACCACACCAGTTCGTTCAAGGCTAGAGCCAATCCACACGGCGGCATCGTCGTTTGCATGGCCGCGCTCGTGTACGGCAGCGCCCGCAAATTCTCGCATGTCTCCGTGTGGCGAGCCTTCGGATTGCTTCTCGGCTACGCCGCCTTCGTCGGACTCATCGATCGCCTCTCCGGCGCCAATTTCATGTTCTTGTTTCGCAAACCCGCTGCCGCCTCGCCACTCGATCAAATGGGCGCCTGGCCCTGGTATCTATTGGTAGGAGCCGCCGCCGGACTGGCACTCTTCTGGTTGTTATGGCTACCGGTGCGATTACTGCCAGCCGCCGCCGAGCGCCCGGTAGAGTTGCACCACTGACAGCACTTCCTGCTCCCGCAATTGCGCCAGCGCCAGTTCCCCCTGGAAGCGATTACGCTCCGCGTCCAGCACCTGGAGATAACTGTCGAGTCCGCCCTGATACCGCAGCGTGGAGAGACGTGAAGTTTCCCGCAGCGCCTTCAACAGCAACTCCTCCTGCGCGCGCTGCTCGCTGGTCTTGCGGTATCCCACCAGCGCATCCGACACCTCGCGAAAAGAAGTTTCAATCGTCTTCCGGTAAGTCGCCAGCGCCTCGCGCTGCAGCGCTTCCATCAAGCGCACATTGGAGCGTACCCGCCCCGCATTAAACACCGGCAGATCGACAGCCGGCGTCGCGGCGTTCCACAGGCGCGCCGGCCCCGTGAACAAATTCTCCAGCGCGCGGCTCTGCCCGCCCATAAATCCCGTCAAAGTGATTTGCGGAAAATACTGCGCCTTGGCGACGCCAATCTCCGCGTTTGCCGCGATCAACTCCTGCTCCGCTTGGCGGATATCCGGCCGCCGTTCCAGCAATCCCGACGGCAGCCCCGCCGGAACCTCCGGCGGAGCCGTCAATTCCTCCAGCGTCTTCCCTCGCGGAATGTCCCCCGGATGCTGCCCCAACAACAAACTGAGCGCATTTTCCGTTTGCGCGATTTCACGCTCCAGCGCCGCGATTTCAGCGGTAGCCGTGTACAGCAGTTGCTCCGCTTGATGAACGTCCAGCCCCGTGGCGGCACCGCGATTCTTCCGCAAAGTAGTTAAGCGAAGGTTGTCCTCGCCCACCTTGCGATTCTGCTTCGCGATATCTAGCTCCAGATCCAACTCCCGCAACTGGAAATATTGCGTAGTCACATCGGCGATTAACGTCGTAACCACGCCACGCCGCCCCTCTTCGCTCGCTAAGTATTGCGCGCGCGCGGCCTCGTTCAGCCGCCGGACGCGTCCCCAAACATCCAGCTCCCAGCCCAGCGAAAATCCCGCCTGCGTGTAACTCGAATCCAGGCTGATATTCGCCGGAACAAACCGGTTCGCCCCAATGCGCGAGCCGCGATTCAGATTGAACCCGCCCGTCGCATCGATATTCGGCAACCGCGCCGCCTGAATTACGCCCAACTGCGCGCGGGCCTCCAGAACCCGTTCCGCAGCGATCTGCAAATCGAAATTCTGTTGGAGCGCCGTGTTTACCAGCCGCGTCAGCGTGTCGTCGTGAAACTGATCGAACCACTTCGTATCCGCCAACGACTTCGCTTCCACCGTCCCCTGGTCCCCACGGAATTGCGGAGGCGCCGGCACCGCCGGCCGCGAATAATTCGGCCCCACCGCGCAACCCGCGAGCGACAGTGCCAGCACCGACACGCCCGCCGCAAGCGCCCGTTTCAATGCCCGCCTCCCGCCGTAACCGGAGTCGGTTCCGCGATCCGCGGCTTGCCCGATCTGCGGTGCGCAATCCTCTCCATCACCACAAACAACACCGGCACAAAGAAAATGGCGAGCAGCGTAGCCGCGATCATGCCGCCGAACACCGTAGTCCCCAGCGCCCGTCGCGAAGCCCCGCCCGCACCCACCGCGGCCAGCAGCGGCGTCACTCCCAGGATGAACGCGAAAGACGTCATCAGAATCGGCCGCAGCCGCAAATGCGCCGCCTCGACCGCCGCGTCCTGAATGGTCATCCCCTCGGCGCGCCGCAGCCGTGCATATTCCACGATCAAAATCGCGTTCTTCGCCGCCAATCCAATCAGCGTCACGATGCCGATCTGCGTATAGATATCGTAGTCGTAATCCCGTAAGTAAACCGCCAGCAACGCGCCAAACAATCCCAGCGGCACCGCCAGCACGACAGCGAACGGAATCGACCAGCTTTCATACAACGCTGCCAGGAACAGAAACACCATCACCGCCGCGAAGCCGAACAAATATCCCTCTTTCCCCTCAGAAAGCTTCTGCTGGAAGACTGTCCCCGTCCATTCGTAAGCGAACCCGGTGGGCAGATTACGCTCACCGATCTCATCCATTGCGGTGGCCGATTGCCCCGAGCTATAGCCAATCGCATTCTGCCCCACGATCTTCGCCGTACGGAAGCGGTTATAGCGGTAGATGACTTCCGGCCCCGTCATGCGCTGGACCTTTACCAGCGTGCTCAACGGCGCCATGTCGCCATTCGCCGTGCGTACGTAGAAGCGGCTGATGTCATCCGGGTTGTCGCGATACTCCTGCTCCGCCTGCAGTGTAACCCGCCAAGTCCGGCTGAAACGATTGAAATCGTTTACATACAAACCACCAAGAAAAGTTTGCAGGGCGTTATACACATCGGTGACAGGAATCCCCAGCGTCTGCGCCTTTTCGGTATCCAGATCCACCTTATATTGCGGGACGTTATTGCGGAAGGTGCTGTTCATGTTGGCGAGCTCCTGCCTCTGCCCAGCGGCATCCAGCACCACTTGCGCCGCGTCCGACAGCTGCTGCGTGTCCCCGCCCGTGCGGTCCTCCAGCATGAATTCAAACCCACCCGCGTTGCTCAGCCCCTGAATCGGCGGCATGCCAAACGCAAATACCACGCCATCCTTCACGCTGCGAAATTTTTCCCGCGCCTGCGCGATGATGCCCGCCAGTTGCTCCGATTTTTTCTTCCGCTGCTCCCACGGCGCCAGCGTCGCGAAGATAGTCGCGACGTTGGAGTTTACAGTACTCGTAGTGATGTCTGTCCCCCCCAGCACCGTAGCATCCGTCACGCCCGGGATCGAACGAAAAATCGCGTCCACCTGTTCCGTCACTCGCCTGGTCCGCTCCACCGACGCGCCATCCGGCAAACGGATCGAGCACAACACCACGCCCTGATCCTCGTCCGGCAAAAATCCCGATGGCAGCGCACGGAACAATCCGCCCGCGCACACAAAGAACGCAGCCAAAGCCGTCAGCGTCAACACAGGCTTGCGCAGCAACCACCCCACGCCCCCCAGGTAACGATGCGTGGTCCAAGTGAAACTGTGATTGAACCAGGCGAACAGCCGCGATTGTAAACTCGATTCCCGCTTCGGTTTCAAGATCATCGCGCACAACGCCGGACTCAACGACAACGCGCTGAACGCAGAAATCAGCACCGAAGCCGCAATAGTGAGCGCAAATTGCCGGTAAATCAGCCCCGCGATCCCACCCAGAAACGCCACCGGAATAAACACCGCGCCCAAAATGCAGGCGATCGCGACCACCGGCCCGGAGACCTCCGCCATTGCGTGCATAGTAGCCTCGCGCGGCAACATCCCGCGATCGATATTCAGTTGCACCGCCTCCACCACCACGATGGCATCGTCCACCACAATGCCAATCGCCAGCACCAGCCCGAACATGCTGGTCATATTGATCGTGAATCCCAGGGCAGGGAACAGCGCCATCGCCCCCAAAATTGAAACCGGAACCGTCACCAGCGGAATCAGCGTCGCGCGCCAGTCCTGCAAAAACACGAACACCACCAAGATCACCAGCCCGACCGCTTCAAATAGCGTCTTCGCGACATCTTTAATCGACGCCCGTACGAATTGCGTAGCATCGTAAGCGATCTTGTATTGAATCCCCGCCGGAAATGTTTTTCTCGATTCTTCCAGAAACGCCTTCACGCGATTCTCCGTATCGACCGCGTTCGCCCCCGGACTCAAGTTCACAATCAGCACCGCCGCCGGCTCGCCGTTTTCCGCGCTATAGGTGGTGTAATCTTCCGCCCCCAAATCCACGCGCCCGATATCGCGCAGCCGCAGCAATGACCCATCCGGCAGCGCCCGCACCACGATATCCGCGAACTGCTGCGGATCGAGCAGCCGCCCCGTCGCATTCACCGGATACTGGAAATCCGACCCGGTATTCACCGGCGGCTGCCCGATCGACCCCGCCGGATTCTGCCGGTTCTGTTCCTGAATCGCGTTATCCACGTCCGTGGCCGTCAGCTTCAGCTTGGCCATCTTGTCCGGATTCACCCACACCCGCATCCCGTAAGTCTGCTGCGCCGCCAGCCGCGCATCGCCCACGCCCGT
>Ga0105245_10003255_pt1 | contig 14562 bp, 11 predicted proteins | sample KBSM54metaG_FD_81523 | JGI IMG/M metagenome (GOLD analysis project Ga0105245, IMG submission 81523) | Miscanthus rhizosphere microbial communities from Kellogg Biological Station, Michigan, USA - KBS M5-4 metaG | ecosystem: Host-associated > Plants > Roots > Rhizosphere > Soil | place... | reverse complement strand
TTCTCAAGATCTTCCATCGACTCGAGGTTCATCTGTTTTCGCATCTCGTCGAGAGACTTGACGAGTTCGGTGTCGGCTGTCAGACCAAGGTCCTTGCCCTTCTCGAGAAGGAGCTGCTGATCGATGAGGTCGCGAAGCACATCGCGTTGCTTTTCCTGATAGGCCCGATCGGCGTCGTTTGGAGTTTGCTGCTGAATTTCCTGCTTGAGCTGCTCGCGGCTTCGGAGGTACTCCGAGCGAGTGACGATCTGATTGTTCACGCGGGCAATAATTTCCTCTACGACTGTGTCTGCGCCGAGAAGTCCGGGCAGCGCCGCCGCAACAACGATAAGCAAGAATTTCTTGTTCATGACCTTCCACTCAATCGCAAAATATGCGACAGAAACTGGGATTTCAGGGAGTCTGAATGCCTTATTGTAACCCCGCACCGACCGACGAGCCAGCTACACACTGCTATGATTGATGGTCTTATCCACATGGTTGCCAGACCAGAGTCACGCTGGAGATACCTTTATGAAGCCCTTCGCTATCCTGTTGATGATTTTCGTATTTATGTCGATTAACGCGGTTGCACAAACTGAACAGCTAAGTCTTCCAGACCATGCCCAACTGGACAAAATGATCGCCCGTTTTGCGCCGACTCCGCTCAAGGTCGACACTTCAAAACTGTCGAAGGGCGACAGCGCGGCTCTCGCGAAGATGATCCAGGCTGCCCGACTGCTCAACGATGTTTTTCTCAAGCAACTCTGGAGGGGCAATACGGCTTTATACGCGGAGCTGCAGAAAGATACGAGCCCGTTGGGCAAGGCCCGGCTCCACTATTTCTGGATGAACAAGGGTCCATGGTCAGACATCGATGAGTTTGGCGCATTCATCCCGGGCGTACCACCGCGCAAGCCGGAGGGCGCCAACTTCTATCCGGAAGACATGACCAAGGCAGACTTCGAGAAATGGGTTGCTACTCTCCCTGCCGCCGAGCAAGAACAGGCGAAGGGATTCTTCTCAGTCTTGCGCTGGCAAGATGCCAAAGCAAAAACTCTGAAAGCGATACCGTACAGCGAGGAATATAAGGCGGAACTGACTCGGTCTGCCGCATTGTTGCAGGACGCTGCCGGACTAACTACCAACGAGAGCCTTAAGAAATTTTTGTCGCTGCGCGCCACCGCATTTCTTTCAAACAACTACTACGAGAGCGACATGGCGTGGATGGATCTTGATGCACCGCTGGACATCACCATCGGTCCGTATGAAACGTACAACGATGAATTATTCGGCTACAAAGCTGGATTCGAAGCGTACGTGAATCTGCGGGACGACGCCGAGTCTGCAAAGCTCGAGGCGTTCGCGAAACACCTGCAGGAAGTTGAGACAAATCTGCCGATCGATCCGAAGTATCGCAACCCGAAGCTGGGCGCTGCTGCTCCCATTCGAGTGGTCGACGAAATTCTGAGCACTGGTGATGCGGCGCATGGCGTTCAGACCGCCGCCTACAACCTTCCAAATGATGATCGAGTGGTGCAAAAAAAAGGCAGTAAACGCGTAATGCTGAAAAACGTGCAAGAAGCAAAATTTGAGAGCGTTCTGATTCCGATCGCGAAGCATACGCTTGCGAAGTCTCAACTCGTTGACGTGAAGTTCGAACCGTTCTTCACGCATATTCTTGCCCATGAGTTGATGCATGGACTCGGCCCACACGAGATTAAGGTAGCCGGACGCAGTACAACCCCGCGCGAGGAAATCAAGGGCTTATATGGGGCAATCGAAGAGGCAAAAGCAGACGTGACGGGCCTATTCGCATTGCAATACATGATGGATCACGCCAAGGAAATGAACCTAAGTGGGGTGCTAGCAACGGGAGATCAGGCAGAACGGCAGCTCTATACCACCTTCTTGGCCTCCGCATTTCGCAGTTTGCGGTTCGGACTAAATGACGCGCACGGCAAGGGGATGGCTGTCCAATTCAATTATTTGAGCGACCACGGTGCATTTGTGCAGCAGGCAGATGGAACCTTTGTCGTCGACCTGACCAAGATTAAGCAGGCCGTCAAGGATCTTGATCACGACTTGTTAACGATTGAAGCCGAGGGCAACTACGAAGGCGCCAAGAAGTTGTTGGACGAGATGGGAATCATTCGTCCAGCATTGAAGAAAGTTCTCGACGGGATGCAGGACATTCCGACCGACGTCGAGCCGATCTTCGTAACCGCGAATGAAATATCACCACAATAAATAAGGGCTGCTTTCCCTCAAGGGAAAAACAGCCCACGTCAAATGCCGGAGTTAGTTCTCCGGAGGTTTTTGCTGGTCCTTCTTGTCTCGCTCGTCTTTTTGTTGTTGCTGCTGTTGCTGTTGCCGCTTTTGCTCTTGGTCCCGTTTCCTTTCCTCAGGAGTTTGTGGCTTCTCGTGCTGAGGCGGTACTGGCGGGTTCTTCTTATGAGGCTGCGGCATTTCGTCTGGTGTAGGAGTCTGCGGCTCCTGTGGCTTCCGGTTTGGCTCCTGACGTTGGTTCTGTTCTGGCCGCTGGTCCGGTGCAGGTTGGGCCGATGGCGGACGATCCTTTCGGGCAGGTGGTTCACCAGGTCGATCGGTGTCGGGCCGGTTCGGTTGCGGTCTGTCCGGCGCCGGGCGATTTGCGTCTGGCCGGTTCGGTTGCGATCTGTCTGGCGCATTGCGGTTCACATCCGGACGGTTTGGTTCCGGTTGATCGGGCGCAGGCCGGTTGGCATCAGGCCGATTCGGCTGGGGACGGTCTGGTGACGGACGATTGGGTTGCGGTTTGTCCGGTGAATTGCGGTTCGCATCCGGTCGGTTTGGTTCGGGTTGATCCGGCGCAGGCCGGTTAGCGTCGGGCCGATTCGGCTGCGGACGGTCTGGCGCGGGACGGTTTGCATCTGGACGGTTTGGTTGCGGTTGGTCCGGCGAATTGCGATTCGCATCCGGTCGGTTTGGTTCTGGTTGATCCGGCGCAGGCCGGTTGGCATCGGGCCGATTGGGCTGCGGGCGGTCTGGTGCCGGTCGATTGTCGTCCGGACGGTTCGCGGGCCGATCAGGAGAAGAATCGGTGGAAGGGTTCGGGCGCGCGGCATTGCGCTCAGCATTACGGTCGGCCGGGCGCTCCGGAGGTGTGGCAGCTGCCGCCGGTCGCGGTGGTTGTGAATTTGCCGGTTGATTGCCCGGACGGTTGGGTTGGTTGGCCGCATTACCCTTGTTCGGTTGGGCCGGCTTTCCCGGAGGTGCCATCTTCACAAGAGGACGCGCCTCGGCAACTGCTGGCCGGAGCGTTTGCGCTTCTTGTCGAGCCAACGGTTGACCAGGGTGCTGTGCAAGCGCTTGCTGCTGCTTCGCGAACGGAACCGGCACTGGAGCCGGTTTTGCCTTCGCTACTACCGTGCGTTTCGCAACGGCTGCGGGTGGAGCCGTGACGCGATTCGCGGTGTTGGCGCGACCTCCGAGTACACTCTGCCGCGTCGGCGCAACCGCCACTCTGGCGCTAACTGGTTGTGCCGCGATCTGCTGAGCATTTACGCGCACCACTGCTTTAGCTACCGGCTGCGCGCTTACGAAGGTGCGTTGCGGGACCGCCGTGACGGCATTCTGCACGTTTCGGTTCACGTAGGTCACGTTCGTGATGTTGGTGGTGTTCTTGACGATGGTTGTGTTGTAGACGTTCGTGATGGTCGTGGTATTGACCGTCGTATTGCTGACGTTCACACGATCCACGTATCCGCGACTCACGCGGTACGACGGTACGTAGACTTCACGGGGACCAAGCGGAAACCATCCGACATTCCCGTCAAACCCGTTGCCACCCTGTCCAATGAAAACGACCAGAGCTGGAGCGTAAACGGGTCGCACGGCGCGCGGGCCGGCAATCCAGCCCCATCGGTTTCCAACCGTTACCCAGCGTCCGTAGTGAAACGGCGCATAGCCCCATGGCGCTTCATCCACCCAGGTCCATCCCCAAGGGGCAATCCAATCCCAGTGGCCATCCCGATAGGGAGCCCAATTGGAGGACACCTGGTTTGGATACCAGACGTGTCCGTAGTTAGGATCGTCGCGCCAATCGCCGTACTGGTCGAGGTCATCGTAGCCGACCAGATCAGGCGAGACATATTGCGCAGACCGCGAATCGTCGTACCGTCGTTCGCGCGAGTAGGCCCAATTGTCGAAGTCGTCCTGTCCCCCGATCTGTTCCACGTCCGCGGTCAAAGTGTCGATGCCGCTGAAAGTCCATCGCTGGCCCGCGTGCATGGAGTAGTTTTGGCCGTTGCCGGTTGACTCACCCTCTCCCTGGCGCAGGCTGATGGTTGTGTAGTTTCCGTCTTCGCTAACTTCGACCCGATATCGTCCGGGCTGATATACGACGAATGCTTGGTTGGGAGTGTCGATCTCAAAGACGTCGTCGCGATCTAGCCGTCGCACGCTGATGTTAAGTTCACCGGCGGTCAACTGGATCTGCGTGGTCCGATCGTCCAGGTTGAGAAATGAAAATCCTGTGTTGGCGCCCATGCGGATGACAGCGGAGCCCAGCTCAACTTCGGCCCGCGAACCCTGATCGGCCCACAGCGCGTCGCCGATCGTCAACGGACGGTTCGTGACGGCTCCCACCCACTCGGATTCGCCCGCGGGTTGCAATGAAACAGAGCCTTCCATGTATCCAAGGCGCGCCACACGATCAGGCGGATCTTGATATTGGTCCTGATAGTCCTGAGCCTGCAGTGACTGGGGTCGTGTCATAATCGCGACCGCTGCCAGCATCACTGCCATCAGCCAGATCCACGTCTTGTTTTGTGTTATCGCCATAAGAGTTTCCCTCATTTATTTTTTCTACTCGCGAGACGAGGTCTTCCTCTCAATACTCACGCGTAGGTTGGATGCCGGAGCAGTAAAACGGAGCATCCTTTTTTAAGCCGTCTAAGAGCGATTTACAGCGAGAGAAACTCGGGTAAATACCCGAGTGTAAATCGCTGTTGCATGCGCAAACTCTGCACCAGACGAAGTGGCGGGCCTTTCGGTGTGAACACTTGGAGCGGAGTTAAGTTGCGTGACGAACAACGGCAAGCGCAGTCACGTCATTGTGGGAGGGTGGAACGCAGGTGAAATTCCGAACGCTTGCCATCATGCGCGTGACGAGCGTTTTTGCGTCAGCGGGCATTGCCATCTTGAGACTTCCTTCTACACCTTCGAGTCCGAATTCATTGCCACCACATTCGGCTTCTACAACGCCTCGGGAGACCAGGAGAAGCGCTGCGCCGGGAGTGAGAGCGACGGTGGGAGCATCGATGGTGGCCAATGAAAAGAGGCCAAGCGGCAGGCCGGTGGCTTTCAGTTCATTAATCTGTTGTCCATCGATTAGTAAGCCTGGCGTATGTCCAGAATTTACGTAACAGATGGTACCGAGATCCTCGTTGTAACAACCCGCGAACGCGGGGCAGCTATGCACGCCCCCGGCGGCTCGCATGATCTCGCGATTCAAATCGAGACACAGGCGAGTCATCGCCTCAGACTCATTAATCTCTGTCGAAGAGAATAGCTCGCGGCCGCGCGCTTCAAACATTGATTTCGAGGCTTGCAGAACGGGCTGATTTTGTTCTCGATTGCCGGACACGTCGAGCATTCCGAAGAGGACGCGGCTCTGGCCTACGCGAAGGAAGTCGTAAAAGTCTCCACCATCCCGCTGTGCGAAGTACACGGCGGCAATACCGGCTCCTCGCAGTTCTGGAGTTTCCGACCGCAACGAGTCCATCGGCTGCGGAACATACTTCGGATTTTGGCGGGAAAAGACCGGCATCGGATGTTCGACGCTAGCACAAGGAACGCGGAACGGCAACGGAACGGTTGGGCCATTCCGGCGTCCCATACAATGTGTTTGTAAACGCCGGTTCCATGGACGACACCCAACCATCACCGACCACGCTCGATGCCGTCTTGAGAACCCGTCCGCACTACACGGTCCGACAAAGGATCCTGCTGCATCTCATTACTTGGTGTTGTTATCTGGCGATCCGGATCATTGGGCCGACAATTCGTTTTGCGGTCTCGTTTGAGGAGGGAGCTCCAACCACGCCGGGCATGAAGGCCAGCGTTTTCTCTTTCTGGCATCGTTGCGTCTTTCCTTGCGCTTGGCTCTTCCGCGGGTGGGGCTTTCGGGTAATGACCAGCCAGAGTTTTGATGGCGAATACATCGCCCGGATCATTGAGAAATTCGGGTTTGTGGCAGTTCGAGGCTCGAGCAGTCGCGGGGGCGTGCGAGCGTTGCTCGAGATGCGTCGCGAGGTGGACGAGGGACATACGGTGGCGTTTACCATCGATGGGCCGCGCGGACCAAGGTATGTTGCCAAACCAGGACCAGTCCTTCTAGCAAAGGCGACTGGCGCACCCATGGGAGCTTTCCATATTGCGCTTGCGAACGCATGGGTTCTCAAAACGTGGGATGCCATGATGATCCCGAAACCTTTTACGGCTGCGCTGGTGCGAGTAGCGAGTCCGATGTATGTGGCGGCGAACGCGACAGACGACGATATGAAGCGCGCGCACGAAAACCTGCAAGCCGCGCTGGATCGGACACGCGAATTCGCGGAAGCCAACGTCGGCCGCGCTGGATCGGCGGAATTTCCCTGGTACGATTACATCGAACCCCCTGAAGATCAAGATCCGCGGAAACGCAAACCAAGAGCGTCTTGACATCCCGGTTTGACTTCCCAGGCTGCGGCCAGTAAATTTTCCAAACGGATTTTTAAAGGATCTTTGCAAAATTCATGGTTGACGCGAGTTTCGTCCGCATGGCGAAACTCAGGGAAGCGGGTGCAAGTCCCGCGCTGCCGCGCAACTGTAAGCGAGGACATGGCACACAGCCACTGGGGAAACCTGGGAAGGCTGTCGCCGAAGTCGGATCGAATCCTTACTCGCAAGCCAGGAGACCGGCGCTGACCATCCACAGAAACCCCTTTCGCGTGTGAAGGAGGATGGAATGAGTCGATTTTCTGTTGTTCTTTCCTGGTTTGTTCTTTGCGCTGTGTGTCTCGCAGCCGATCTCAAAATCAAAGTGGTTGATCCGAATTCCGCCGTGGTGGCAGGCGCGGAAGTTACGGTACTACGGGATGGCGATCAGACTCCGCTGCACGTTCAAACGACGGGCGTGGACGGCGTGGTTGTTGTGCGCGTACCCGAAGAAAATACCCGCTACCTGGTCGAGGTACTCGCGCCGGGATTCGCCCCCGCATCCACAACGGTGGAAGGAACGAAAGCAGACGGGCTGACGGTCCAGCTTCAAGTCTCAGCGGTTACAGAAAATGTTGTCGTGACTGCCACGCGCAATCCCGTGACTCTCGAAGATGCGGGGGCAAGTGTTGACACGCTTCTCCGAGGCCAGTTGGAGACGATGCAACCGGTAGCCGCGTCTGACGCGGTTCGCTTTTTGCCGGGAGCCGTTGTGAACACAGCAGGGCAGCGGGGCGGGATTGCGTCGCTGTTTGTACGAGGAGGGGACTCCCGCTACAACAAAGTAATTATTGACGACGTACCTGTGAACGAGCCGGGCGGGACATTCGATTTCGGCGTGGTGCCGCTTGACGAGGCCGACCGCATGGAATTCGTTCGCGGCGCAGAAAGCACCTTGTACGGTTCTGACGCGATGACGAGTGTCGTTCAAGTCTTCACAACAACTGGAACTTCGGCCACGCCGGAGTTGCGTTTTGGAGCTGACGGGGGAACGTTTGGTACGGCCCACGGATACGCCGCGCTGGCGGGTGCGCGAGGGCGGTTTGACTACAACTTGTTTGCGGATCAGTTCAATACGAACGGTCAGGGGCCGAACGCCGACTACAGCAACTCGCTTCAGGGTGCCAACATCGGCGCACAATTGAGCCAGAGGGTTTTGTTCAGATTCCGCACGCGACATGCGAATAGCCGCACAGGAATTCCCGGCGAATGGGATTTCAACGGGGACCGTATTCTGGCTCCAGATATCGAACAACGCGCACGATCTAACAATTTTCTCGCGAGCGCCGAGCTCTCTATTTCGGGGCCCTCGCGATGGCAGCATCGACTGAGAGGATACGAGTACAACACCCACCGATTGAACGAAAATGACCTGGCGGACCGCGGTTGCGACAACTCGATTTTCGTTTATATCGATTGTCCCTTCTACACGACTGCCCACATTAATCGCGCCGGCTTCATGTATCAGGGTGACTTCACGCCCCGGTCATGGGCTCGTTCAACATTTGGATATGAGTTCGAAGACGAGAACGGCCGCTTCTTTACCAATTCGGTAACGCTCGATTCCACGGCTCCGCCCCAAATCTTTACGCAGTCGATTTCGGGGTTGAGATTGAATCATGCAGCGTTTTTTGAACAGAGCCTCACTCGCGGCCCGTTATCGTTTATTGTCGGGGCTCGCTACGTTCACAACGAAAGTTTCGGCAACAAGGGCGTTCCCCGCGCTGCCCTGACGTGGCAGGTCTTCAAGGGGTCGGAGCGCTTCTCCGGTACTCGATTACGAGCGTCGTATGCGACGGGAATCAAAGAGGCGCGATTCGAAGAACAATTTGTGAATGGTGCGGGGATCATTTCGAATCCCAACCTGAAAGCTGAGGAAAACCGCGCGCTCGAGGCAGGTGTTCAGCAATCATTTTTCGCGGGCAAATACTCCGTTTCGGCGACCTATTACAACAATCTCTTCCGCAACCAAATTGATTTCGCCATCATCGATTTCACGACATTTGTTGGGCAATACCAGAACATCAACAAATCAATCGCCCACGGGGCGGAACTGGAATTCAAAGGGCGGGTCTCACCGAGAGTCTCTTTCAACGCAGCGTATGTGTACACGTCGACCCAAATTCTTGAACAGCCTTCAGCCTTCGACGACCTCCATCAGCCGGGTCAGCCTTTGCTGCGACGCCCAAAACATTCCGGAAGTTTGCTGGTGAGTTATTTAGGCCATAAGTGGGGTGGGAATCTAGGAGGAAGTTTCATTGGCCGTCGGTTGGATTCCGACTTTCTTGGCTTTGGAATCGATCATGCCGCAGGATATGCATTAGTAAACGCCGGGGGTTGGTATGTGGTTCATCCGAGGGTGACGGCTTACGTGAATGTTGAGAACGTGCTGAACCAACACTACAACGAAGTCGTAGGCTATCCCGCATTGAGCGTAAATGTTCGAGCGGGGTTGAGATTTCGGATCGGTGGAGATTAGTTGCGGGATTTGACGGGCTCGAAAACCGGCCCGATACGGGAACCGCTGTTACCGCGAGTGGAATGGACCGGCATCGGAGCTGCCGTCCTAGTGCCTGCGTACTTGCTACGCGCCACGATGAGTTTCTGAACATCTTCATCGTTGAGGGGCTGCTCGCGGCCGATCATCCTGGAGACCAAGGCGATCTTTGCGAAATGTTCGACGGTCTCCATCTTCATGTACGCGTGTTCAAGGTCTTCGCCGTAGGTCACGACGCCGTGATTCGACATGAGCAGGGCATCGTACTGAGGAACGAGGGGTTCCAGCGCGTCGGTAAGTTCGGAGGTGCCGGGAGTGCCGTAACGAGCCAGAGGGATACATCCCAGGCCAATGACGACCTCGCACACTAAAGGCTGGGTAAGCGCGATTCCGCAGGCAGCGAATCCGGTGGCGGTTGGTGGATGAGCGTGCACGATGGCGTTGATATCGGCGCGCATGCGGTAAATGAGTAGATGCATGCCGATTTCGCTGGAGACATTCCGCTTCCCGGATAAGCGTTTGCCTTCCGGGTTCACAATCACCATGTCGGAGGGACGCATGGCGCCCTTGCTCATACCTGTGGGCGTTACGAGCAGGCGTTCGTCGTCAAGGCGAACGGAGAGATTGCCGTCCGTCGCTGCAACCAGCCCGCTCTGGTGCAGTAATCGTCCTAGCCGGACGATTTCTTTCCGGTAATAACGCTCGCTCGCCATGGAGGACACTACCAGACACGCGAAAGCACGCCCAGTTCGCTCATGGTACCCCAGTCACCAAGGTCGAGACAATCGGAAATGGCAGCAGAAACGATATTTCTGCAGCCTATAATCAATTCAACGTGCGGGTTTCCGAGTTCAAATATCACCTTCCAGAAGGACAGATCGCGCAAGAACCGCTCGCAGATCGGGCCGCGGCGCGAATGTTACACCTGTTGCGCAGTGGAGAATTAGAGGACGGCGTATTTCGACAGTTTCCGGACCTTTTGCGTCCGGACGACCTGCTGGTACTGAATAACACTCGGGTATTTCCAGCCCGGGTATTCGGCCGAAGGGAGGGGGCGATTTCCCAGCCTGTAAGTCAGTACAACCCCGCCGCCCGAAAATTCTTGCAAGGGCAAGTCGAAGTCCTACTTACCAAACAAGTTTCCCAAGACCCAAATGAGTGGGAATGCTTGGTGCGACCGGGTAAGAAGATAGGCATCGGAGAACGCCTGTTTCTTGGTGGGGATTGCGACCTTGAGGCCGAAGTCATCGGGCGGGGCGAATTTGGGGAGAGGCGTATTCGTTTTGGGGCAGTCCGGGACTTTTTCAGCGTGCTCGAACGCGTGGGGCATGTACCGCTTCCCCCCTATATCGGACGAGGAGATTCGACTGCTGACCGGGAACGATACCAAACCGTGTACGCCAATAAGCGAGGCTCGGTGGCGGCGCCGACGGCCGGGTTGCATTTCACCCCTGAAATCTTGCATACCATTCGGGAACGGGGTGTAGAGATCGCAGAAATAACTCTGCACGTGGGCTTGGGGACGTTCCAGCCAATTCACGCCGAACGGGTCGAAGAACACGTTTTGCATCGCGAGCGGTATCAAATCACAGATGAGGCAGCGGCCCAGTTGAATCGCGCGCTGGAAGCGGGCCGGCGGGTCGTTGCGGTCGGTACAACCACCGTTCGCACCCTTGAGTTTGTGGCGCGTCAGAGCGATGACGGACGGATTCACCCTGGAAGAGGCGAGGCGGATCTTTTTATTTATCCAGGATTTGAGTTTCGCGTTGTCGGAGCGTTACTGACTAATTTTCATTTGCCGGAGTCGACCCTGCTCATGCTGGTTTGTGCGCTGGGCGGAAAGGCAAATGTTCTGAAGGCTTACGCGCACGCCGTCGCTGCGGGATACCGTTTTTACTCCTACGGCGATTGCATGTTGGTTGAATAGGGGCAGCTTTTTAGGGTCACGTGGATATACTGTTGGGTTGGGAGTAAAGAAATGAGTCTTCAAACGCGCGTTCAGCCAGTTCGGATTGAAGAATTTGTTGCCGCCCTACGGAAATTTCCTGAAACGGCGTTTCGAGAGACAGAATCAATCCGTAATTTCCTCGCCTCAACTCCTGTGTCACCGGAAACTCTGCAGACATACTTGACCTGGAATGTGCAGCATTACACTCGCAACCTGATCGACAAGACTCCGCAATATGAGCTTCTGGCAATCTGCTGGGAAGTTGGCCAAGCTAGTTCCGTACACAATCACAGGGACCAGAATTGTTGGATGGCTGTACCAATCGGACGGCTGTTGGTCGAGAACTACCGCGTTCTACAAGAGGATGTCGAACGAGGAACGTGCAAGCTGGAAACAGCGGATACCGTTGAGATGAATCCGGCCGACCCGTGCGCAGTTGATCCGAAACACCCGGTGCATCGCGTGTTTAATCCCCGCAATTTCGGAGAACGGGCTGTAAGTCTGCATGTTTATTCCCAGCCATTTGATACCTGCATCGTCTATTCACCCGAACACGGGACCTGCGGAGAAATAAAACTGCGCTACAACACACGCTACGGAAAAGCGGTGCAGGAGTAGGACAGGGCATAGGAAGTCACAGTACTACTGTCCGGGATGAAGGATCAGGGCCTTCTCCAGGCGGAAGTGCAGTTCTGTTTCTGCCGGGACGGTGACCTGCTTGCCGCGCGTTAGCAATTGGGTCAGAAAACCTCCGCCCGCACCCGCTGCCACGCCGATTCCCGCGCCGCGGCCTCCCCCGAAAATTGCTCCCATCAGGGAACCGATCGCGGCACCGCCACCCAACATTTCTGCTGTGCGTTTGTTTGCACCCAAACCCTTCCGATTGCTCTCTTTCAATTCCGAACTGTATACACGATGAACACGGCCTTTGATCGTGACGGTATCGAGATCAAGGACTAAATCGGGCGATCCTACTGCTCCTCGAGACGCATTGAGAATGAGCAAGCGGGCGGGCGATCCCGCGGGAATGGCGACGCCGCCAGCGACATCAAGGACGTCGTTTGTCACTTGCGCTGAAAAAGTGGTGCCAGCGGGCGCAACCTGAGAATCGATTTTTTCGCTGGTGCGAATATCAATCTCGCTGCCCGCAGGAATTGTCTTCGCCTCGGCGGGCAATGAAGCAGGAGCATTCTCAGACAACACTAATGAGGCAACATCCTTGGCCGGAAACTGGTATTGGATCCCTTGATTGTCGGTGAAGCTGAGCGGATTGCTGCCGGTAAACTTTCCTGAATAGGTCTTGCCGCTACGGAGGGTAACGATATCCGCCGAGTCGGTAAACACGAGGGACTGCACGTCACGGCGCGGGAAATTGTAGTTGATCCCTGCGCTATCGGTGAAAGTGACCTCGTCCTTTGATGACGCAAATTGTCCGGAGTAGCTCGCTCCTTCACGGGTGATGATGGTATCGGCCAGGCTGGGAAGGGCGGCGGTCAGGAGGAGCAGGGCGAACAGTTTTCTCATGGTGTCTCCGAGTCGAAGCGCAATATTATGACAGAGAAGGGAGTCAATCGCCGATTGCGCAGGTACCTGTAGGTCTCAGCTCAAGCAAAACGGACGTACCTTGAACGACGTTGTGACGCGCCTTACACTTAATCAGGATGCACGTGCACGCCAGCCACGGGAGCCACGGCAGTACCGGGCGAGTATTGAAGATTTCACTTGCCCTGACTGCGGTCTACATCGTCGTACTAGTCGTCGCTGGCATCCGCGCCCATTCGTTGGCGCTGCTTTCTGAAGCCGGGCACAATCTTTCCGATTTCCTCGCACTGTTGCTCTCATTAGGCGCGGTGTACTTGCAGGCTCGGCCACCCAGTGCAACCAAGACCTATGGATATCACCGGGCAGGGGTACTGGCGGCGTTGGTCAACGCAGTATCACTGGTACTCGTTTCGTTTTTTATTTTCTACGAAGCGTTCAAGCGGCTACGCATTCCCGAGCAAGTGCACGCCGGAACGATGATCTGGGTGGCGGCGGCCGGCGTCGTCATGAACGGTGTGATCGCGCTGATGCTTTACCGCACCGGCAAGGACGTAAACATCCGCAGCGCACTTTTGCACGAGGTGGGCGACACCTTGTCCACGGCAGCGGTGATCGCGGGCGGCTGGGCGATTCTTGTCACTGGACAAGAGTGGATCGATTCGGCACTTTCATTCGGAATTGGCGCGTTGATTTTGTGGTCCGCGTTTGGGATTGTCCGCGAAACCCTGAACATCCTGCTGGAAGGCACTCCGCGAGGGATGAGGGTCGAGGACATTCAGTCTGCGATCTGCTCGGTCGATGGCGTCAATGATGTGCATGATTTGCATGTGTGGAGCATCGGGTCCGAGAGCCACGCGCTGTCTTGTCATATAGCGATCGCCGACATTCCCATGTCGGCTAGCAACAAGATTCTGGTGGATGTGAAAGAAAAATTGCACGATGAATTTCACATCATCCACACAACCATTCAGTTTGAACATGCCGAGTGCGAGGTCGCTCATGGGTGCGTCATGCCCGTGGGCGATGGGCATGTGCACTAGCCTCGAAATAGACCGGTTCACTTCTGGCGTTCGAAGATCCTTGCGGCGGTTTCGATCGTGTCGGCATCCTCGGGACGTTTGTCGCTACGGATTCGCAGAATGCGGGGGAAGCGGAGCGCATAGCCAGATTCATGCCGGGTGGAACGCATCATATTATTGAACGCAACTTCCAGAACGACTTGAGGGTCAACAATCAGACGCATACCTTGATCGTCAACGGTATGTTTAAGGAACCACTTCGTCATCTCAGCGATTTCAACATCGGTCAGGCCTGAGTAGGCTTTCCCGATATTCACGAGACGATCCCCATCCCAGACTGCGAACGTGTAATCGCTCAGCACGCCAATGCGTTTGCCGTGTCCGTACTCAACCGCAGTGACGACAACATCGAGTGTCGCCAATTCTTTCTTCAGTTTGAGCCAGGACTTGCCGCGCCTTCCAGGCGTGTAAGGCGAGTTCCGGTCTTTAATCATCAGGCCTTCGTTGCCGCGATCTTGAGCGGCAGTGAAGAGCATTTCCAGTTCCTCTGCGGTTTTAGCGGAAAAGACGGGTGCCTGAACAAGGGACGCCTCTGCGGGTTCGTCTTCTGCGGCGAATAACAGGCGTGCCTGCGAGTCGAGCGACTGCGCGGCGACTGGCTTACGGCTCGCGAGCACACGTCCAAGAATCTCAACTCGTTCGTGGAGTGGAAGGTTTAGAAGCAGTTGCTTTCCGGCATAGATGACATCGAAGACCAGATAGGCCACTGGGACGTCCCGCAGCATTTTTTCACTGACTTTCTTTCTTTCGAATGATTCCTCGAGCACCGAGAACGG
>Ga0105245_10003253_pt1 | contig 14567 bp, 11 predicted proteins | sample KBSM54metaG_FD_81523 | JGI IMG/M metagenome (GOLD analysis project Ga0105245, IMG submission 81523) | Miscanthus rhizosphere microbial communities from Kellogg Biological Station, Michigan, USA - KBS M5-4 metaG | ecosystem: Host-associated > Plants > Roots > Rhizosphere > Soil | place... | reverse complement strand
CGATTCTGATCTGGACGATGACCGTGAAGCGGCCCGATCTGCGGCGTCATTTCTGGAGCACTGCGGTAGAGTGCGCCCGGGCCAATCCCGGTTCGCTGCAGTACGTGCTCGAGATGATGGCCTTCTACCTGCATCTCGGCACGTTCGCGACGTTCCTGATCCAGGATTTGGACCGGCAGATTTCCGCGCTCGACGCCGAAGCGGCGGCCGCGCCCGTCGCCGTTCAACCGATCGCCGCTTACGCTTAAAGCCACGAAGGCAACGAAAAAGCCCGCTCCTTTCGGAGCGGGCTTGTGCATTTCAGCGAACCGGAATGCTTAGTAGCGATAGGCCGTCGGCTTGTACGGGCCCTCGGCCGGGATGTTGATGTATTCGGCCTGCTTCGGCGTCATCTTGGTGAGCTTGGCGCCGACCTTGTCGAGATGCAGACGGGCAACCTTCTCGTCGAGGTGCTTCGGCAGCACGTAGACCTGCTTCTTGTACTTGCCGTCCTTGTTGTTGGCCCAGAGTTCGATCTGCGCCAGCGTCTGGTTGGTGAACGAGGACGACATCACGAAGGACGGATGACCCGTCGCATTGCCGAGGTTCACCAGGCGGCCTTCCGACAGCAGGATGATGCGCTTGCCGCTGGGGAACTCGATCTCGTCGACCTGCGGCTTCACGTTGTGCCACTTGAAATTCTTGAGGGCGGCGACCTGAATCTCCGAGTCGAAGTGACCGATGTTGCAGACGATGGCGCGATCCTTCATCGCACGCATGTGGTCCACGGTGATTACGTCGAGGTTGCCGGTGGCGGTGACGAAGATGTCGGCGCGCGGCGCCGCATCTTCCATGGTCACGACCTCATAGCCCTCCATCGCGGCCTGCAGCGCGCAGATCGGATCGATCTCCGACACCATGACGCGGCAGCCGGCGTTGCGCAGCGATGCGGCCGAACCCTTGCCGACGTCGCCGAAGCCCGCGACCATCGCGATCTTGCCGGCCATCATCACGTCGGTACCGCGGCGGATGCCGTCCACCAGTGATTCCTTACAGCCGTACAGGTTGTCGAACTTCGACTTGGTGACGCTGTCGTTGACGTTGATCGCGGGCCAAAGCAGCGTTCCCTTCTTATGCATCTCGTAGAGACGATGCACGCCCGTAGTGGTTTCTTCGCTGACGCCCTTGATCGAGTCGGCGCACTTCTTGAAGAAGCCCGGCTTGGCCTTGAGCTGCTTCTTGATCACCCCGAAGAGGAATTCCTCTTCCTCGTTGGTGTGCTTGTCGAGGAACGCGGTGTCGCCGCCTTCGGCGCGCACGCCGAGATGGATCAGCAGCGTGGCGTCGCCGCCGTCGTCGAGGATCATGTTGGGAACGCCGCCGTCACCCCACTCGAAGATCTTGATCTGGTAGTCCCAGTAGTCCTTCAGCGACTCGCCCTTGATGGCGAAGATCGGCGTGCCCTTGGCGACGAGCGCCGCCGCGGCGTGGTCCTGCGTCGAATAGATGTTGCACGAGGCCCAGCGGATGTCGGCGCCGAGCGCCTGCAGCGTCTCGATCAGCACCGCAGTCTGGATGGTCATGTGCAGCGAGCCGGCGATGCGGGCGCCCTTGAGCGGCTGCGACTTGCCGTACTCGGCGCGCGTGGCCATCAGGCCGGGCATCTCGACTTCAGCGATGTTCAGTTCCTTGCGGCCCCATTCGGCCAGGCTGAGATCCTTGATGGCGCAGTCTTTGGTCGCGGTCATGACGATCCTTCGGAGAATTGAGTGTGGAAATGAGTGGCGCCCGAGAGGGGTCCAATCCGGCGCGCGGGCGAGCCTATAGCAGGGCCGCGACCAGGCAGCAAGAGGATATAAAGATTTCTTTATGTCCTAAAAGGAAAGTTGGGAAGAAAAGGTGGGCACAGCAAGATAGGATGGGCACTCGCCAGGCGCCGCGGCCCCGCCTCTTAACATCGAATGTAATATCAACGGCTTGCTCGAAGTCCGCCGGTCCGGAGCCGATCAAGGTGCCGAGCCCTTCAGGGGCCGCATCTTAAGCACCTTAAACACCTTATCGTGGGCTCCTACTCCTCCTCGCCGAAACGCGTGGCGAGGAGCTGCTGCAGGGCATCGACGACTTCGGCGGCCTGCCGCCCGGTGGCTTCGACCGTGATGGTCGTGCCCGGCGATGCCGCGAGCATCATCAGTCCCATGATCGAGGTGCCGCCGACGGTTTCGCCGCCGCGGCTGACGCGCACCTGCGCGTCGAACTTCTCGACCGTGTGCACGAACTTCGCGGACGCGCGCGCGTGCAGTCCTTTTTGATTGATGATCGGCAACACGCGGGAGACTGCGCCACCCGGCGCTCCATCGCTGGCGCCGCCTTCGATCATTTGCCGGCGAGGACCCTGCTCGCGATTGTGCAGTATTTACGACCTGCTTCTTGCGCCGCTCTGACGGCCTCGGGCAGCGGGCAGTTCTCACGCACCTTGGCGAGCTTCACCAGCATCGGCAGATTGATGCCGGCCAGCACTTCGACCTTGGGGCGGCTCATCACCGAGATGGCAAGGTTGGATGGCGTGCCGCCGAACATGTCGGTGAGGATCGCGACACCGTCACCGGAGTCGACACGCTTCACGGCTTCGATGATTTCAAAGCGACGCTGCTCGACGTCGTCGTCGGGGCCGATGGTGACGGACTCGATCTGCGACTGGCTGCCGACCACATGTTCCAGGGCTTGCCGGAACTCCACGGCCAGGCGCCCGTGGGTGACGAGAACGATACCGATCATCGAAACTCCCCGCGTGGCGCGGATTGTTTGCGCCGCACGAAAGGACGGCCATCATGACCATCCAAAGCCCGAGTGCAAGGGCTTATGGCCTATTTAGGGACAATGCTGCAGTGCGGCAACTCTTGAAATAACCGGGTCCAACCCAGCCCGACGCACTGTGCCAGAGGTTGGTTACCAATCCCCCATTGCCGGGGGTGGGGCTGCCTCGGCCCACGCGGCGCTATGCCGCGCGAACGAGCTTTGCCAGCACCAAGGGCAGGGGGTCGGCCTCTGGCGGCACCACCAGATTGGGCACTGTAATGCCCTCGAGCTCGATCGAGGCCTGCTCCGGCAGCCGCTCGCCCGGGGCGCCGAGGTCGACAACCAGGCTGACGACCGCCGCCGCCTCGTGCGGCATGCGGGCAATGCCGCTACCGCGGATCTCGATCATCCCGGCAAGCTGCGGCGCCGGACGCGCCAGCAGTCGGCCGTGGCTGGCGGTGAGCAGGGTGCGGTCATCGGAGACGAGGCGCGCAAAGGGGATCTCGCCGCGCTCGGCGGCCTGGATCAGCCGCAGCGCGAGGCGCGACTTGCCCGCGCCGGAAGGCCCGCGGACGAGAACGGCGCGGGCCCCGACCAGAACGCAGGATGCATGGATCGAAGGCGTTTGGTTTGGCGCATTCATTCCGCCGCTATCGCCATGGGACGGGCCGGTTGGTCAAGGGCCTCGAGGTCTTCGATGCTCTCGTGCACGTTGGTCACCTCGTCGGCATGGACGCGGAACCACAGGGCGTAGAGCGCCGGCACCACCAGCAGGGTGAGCACGGTCGCGACGAACAAGCCGCCCATGATGGTGATCGCCATCGGGCCCCAGAAGATGCTGCGCGCGAGCGGCACCATGCCGAGCATGGCAGCGAGCGCAGTGAGCACGACCGGGCGCGCGCGCCGCACGGTGGCATCGATCACGGCGCGATAGCGGCCATGGCCGGCGGCGATGTCGTGCTCGATCTGATCGACCAGGATGACCGTGTTGCGCATGATCATGCCGGCAAGCGCGATCAGGCCGAGCAGCGCGACGAAGCCGAACGGCTTGCCGGTGATGAGGAGAGCTCCGGTCGCACCGATCAAGCCCAGCGGCGCCGTGACGAACACCAGCGCGAGCCGCGAGAAGCTCTGCAGCTGGATCATCAGCAGCGACAGCATCACGATCGCCATCACGGGGAATACCGCGATCAGCGCACCGTTGGCCTTGCTGCTCTCCTCGATGCTGCCGCCGGTTTCGATGCGGTAGCCGTAGGGCAGGGCGTCGACGATCGGCTGCAGCTGTGGCCGCACTTCGTTGCTGACGTCGGGCGCCTGCACGTTGTCGACGATGTCGCCGCGCACGGTGAGTACGATGTCGCGGTTGCGCCGCCACAGGATCGGCTCCTCGAACTCATAGTTGAGGCGCGCGATCTGGCTCAGCGGCACGGCGATGCCGTTGCGGGTGGTGACGGTGAGCGTCGGCAGCTGGCCGAGCGCCAGGCGTTCCTCAGGCACAGCGCGAGCGACGACGTCGATGCGTTCGATGCCTTCGCGGTACTGCGTGATGGTGAAGCCCTTGAGCCAGGTCTGCATCATCTGCTGGACGTCGAGCGGGGTGAGCCCGAGCGCGCGGGCACGGTCCTGATCGACCTCGAGCCGGATCGATTTGACCTGCTCGGTCCAGTCGAGATGCGGATCGACGACCTTGGGATTGGTGGCCATCACCTTGCGCACCTGCTCGGCGATCTCGCGTGCCTTCATCGGATCGGGGCCGACCACGCGGAATTGCACCGGGAAACCGACCGGCGGCCCGAAGATGAAGCGGTCAACGCGCGTGCGTGCCTCGGTGAGCACGCCCTCGGCGAGGACCTTGTCGAGCTTCGCCTTCACGCGCTCGCGTGCCTCGAGGTCCCTGGTGAGGATCACGATCTGCGCAAAGTTCGAATTCGGCAGCACCGGATTGAGGCCGAGCCAGAAGCGCGGCGATCCCTGGCCGACATAAGTCGTGAAGCTCACGATGTCCTTGTCGCCCTCGACGAGCTTCTCGGCCTTCTTCGCGGTCGCATCGGTGACGCCGATGGCGGTGCCTTCCGGCAGCCGCATCTCGAGGAACAGCTCGGCGCGGGTCGAGGTCGGGAAGAACTGCTGCTGCACGAAGCGGAAGCCGGCGATCGAGGCGACGAACATCAGCACGGTGGCGACAACGACGGTCCTGCGCCAGTTGAGGCAGACCTCGATGGCGTGGCGCAGCGCGCGATAGATGCGCGTGTCGTAGATCGCGTCGGGGTTCTCGCGCAGGTGCGCCTTCTTGGCGTGCTTGGCAAAGTCCGGCAGCAGCTTGAGGCCGAGATAGGGTGTGAACATCACCGCGACGAGCCACGACGCAATTAGGGCGAGGCCGACGATCCAGAAGATGCCGCCCGCATATTCGCCCGAGCTCGATTTAGCGAAACCTACGGGCAAGAAGCCGGCCGCCGTGACCAGCGTTCCGGTGAGCATGGGGAAGGCGGTTGAGGTCCAGGCGAACGTGGCGGCGCGGGCGCGATCGAAGCCCTGTTCCATCTTCACCACCATCATTTCGATGGCGATGATGGCGTCGTCGACGAGCAGGCCGAGCGCGATGATCAGCGCGCCCAGCGTGATGCGGTGCAGGTCGATGCTGGCCGCGTACATCACCGAAAACACGATACCCAGCACTAGCGGGACCGACAGCGCGACGACAATGCCGGTGCGCCAGCCGAGCGAAATGAAGCTCACCACCAGCACGATGATCAACGCTTCGGCGAAGGTGTGGAAGAACTCCGAGACCGAGTCTTCGACGATCTGCGGCTGGTTGGCGATCTGCTCGACCTCGAATCCAACCGGCAACTCGGCGATGGTCGCCTTCATCGCCGCTTCGAGGTTGCGTCCGAGTGTGACGATGTTGGCGCCATCCTGCATCGAAACGCCGAGCCCGATAGCGGGCTTACCGTCGTTGCGCACGATGAAGGCCGGCGGATCCTCGTAGTCGCGCTTGACTGTGGCGATGTCGCCAAGGCGGAACACGCGTCCGTCGGCCTGCACGGGCACGGCCGCGACCGCATCGACGCCGGCGAAGGCGCCGGTGACGCGGATGTTGACGCGGTCGGCGCTGGTGTCGACCGCGCCGCTGCCGGCGACGGTGTTCTGACGCGCCACGCTGTCGAAAATCTGCTGCGGCGTGACGCCGAGCGTCGCCAGTTTGGCGTGGCTGAACTCGATGAAGATCTTCTCCGGCCGTTCGCCGATGATGTCGACTTTGTTGACGTCCGGCACGCGCAGCAGACGCTGGCGAATGTCCTCGGCACGGCGCTTGAGGTCGGCCATCGTCAGGCCGTCGGCCGACAGCATGTAGAGCGCGGAATAAACGTCGCCGTATTCGTCGTTGAAGTTCGGCCCGGTGAGGCCTGACGGCAGGTCGCCCTTGATGTCGCCGACCTTCTTGCGCACCTGGTACCAGAGGTCCTTCACCTTGGCGGGCGGCGTGGTGTCCTTGAGGATCACGCGGATGAACGACACGCCCGGCTGCGAATAGCTCTCGACGCGATCGAGATAGGGCAGCTCCTGCAACTTCTTTTCGATCTTGTCGGCGACCTGCGTCTGCATCTCGTTGGCGGTGGCGCCCGGCCACTGCACGTTCACCACCATCACCTTGATGGTGAAGGACGGGTCTTCGGCGCGGCCGAGGTTGAGGTAGGACCACAGCCCGGCCACGCCGAGCATGATGATCATGAACAGCACCAGCGGCCGGTGCGCGATCGCCCAGGCGGAGAGATTGAAGCGGTGCATGACACGCCCCTCTTGGAAATAGTTAGCGCGGTTGCATGGTCCGGACCTTCAGTCCGGGCTCAAGCTTCTGGACACCGAGTGTGACAACCTCGTCGCCGTCCCGCAGACCGGCGGTAACGAACGCGGCTTGCTCGGTGAAGGAGGAGATGGTGACCGGCCTCAGCGCCAGGATCTTCTGATCGTCGACGACGAACACCGACGCGCCGGTGCCGCGATTGAGGACGGCCGAGAGCGGCACGCGGGCGACGGCGGTTTCCTCCGCGTGCGCCAGCGTGACCGTCGCGGTCATGCCGAGCGCAACAGAGTCGTCGGCATCTTCGATGGTGAAGCGGGCAGCGTAGGTGCGGGTAGCCGCGTCGGCTTGCGGCGAGAGTTCGCGTAGCCGCGCCTTGAAGCTGCGGTCACGCTCCGACCACAGACGCACGCTGGCCGTGGCCTTGCGCGCATCGGCGAGCCAGGTCTCGGGCAGGGCGACGATCGCTTCACGCTCGCCGTCGCGCGCGAGCCGTGCCACCGGCTGGCCGATCGGCACGACTTGCCCGGGCTCGCCGGTGATGGCGGTGATGACGCCGTCGGCGCCGGCCTTGAGCTCCGAATAATCGAGCTGATTGCGCGCCAGATTGAGCGAGCGGCGGGCGCGCTCCAGGCGGCCATCGGCTTCGTCGCGAACGGCCTGCTTCTTGTCGAAGTCGGCGTTCGAGGCAAAGCCACGATCCTTGAGTTGGGCCGAGCGATCGAATTCGGCCTTGGCCTGCGACAGCCCAGAAGTTGCCGCGGCGAGCTCGGCCTCGGCGCTTTCAACCTGCAGTTTGAAGTCCTGCGGATCGAGGCGCGCGATCACGTCGTTCGCCTTCACACGATCGCCGACATTGACGAGGCGCGTCACGATTTTGCCGGGAACGCGGAAGCCGAGGTCGGTTTCGTAGCGCGCACGCACGATGCCGACGAAATCGCGCTTGCCGTCTTCGGCGGCGAAGGCCACGCGCTGCACCTGGACGGGACGCTCCACCATCGGCGCTGGCGCGGTGTTGGCCTGGCAGCCAGCAATGGCGAGACCGAGCGCGAGTGCGGCGAGCGCGCGCGTGGCGGTGCGAGTCGTCGGGCCAGGAGCTCGCGTTGCGCGGCCCGGCCAGTAGCCCGGCGCACCGGGATGGAAGGGCTGGGTGTCGCGCGGCTTGGGCTGGTGGAGGGCGTGAAGGGCGAGCATGAGAGTGCTCCTTAGTGAGAAGTGATGACTGACGAATTCCGTGAATCGTCAGTATTCAGGCAAATAAAAAGGCGGCTTAAGGCGGCCATGGCGTCACCGGCGGGAGGTTATCGCGCGAAGAAGAAAGTGAACATGATTGCGGGCTTCGCCCTCGAGATCATGGTGGTGGCGCATGCTGTCCGCGATCAACATCGGATGACAGTATCGGATCAGCGACTGCATCAGGTTCTGCGCAGTCGCGCGCGGGTCGACCTTCTCGAATTCGCCGGCCTCGATGCCGTCGCGCACGATCATCTCGATAACGCTGTGCAGCGTCTGCTTGTGCGCCAGGATCGCTTCCCAGCTCTGCTCCATGGCGACCGTCACCATGTCATGCACGCGCTGCTCGCTGATCATGTTATCCCTGTGATACGCGAGGATCTCGAGCACGAACTGCTCGATGCGCGAGCTGGCCGAAGCACGTGAGCGCGCGATAGCCCAGGCGCGCTCCTCGCACTCAGCGAGACACTTCTGGCAGATCGCGTCGACGATTGCGTTCTTCGACGCAAAGAAGCGGTAGATGTTCGCCGGCGACATGCGGAGTTCGGCGGCGATGTCGGCAACCGCGGTCTTGGCGTAGCCCATGCGACGAAACAGGACGTCGGCGGTATCGATGATCCGCGCGCGGGTGTCGTCGGGCTTGATTTTGACTTGCGGGTTCATGGCCTTGCCGGACCTTGGCCGAAGAAGGGTATGATGACTGACGAAAATCATAATTCGTCAGCACCCTTTCGTCAAGTCGGCCGGGTGGGGCCCTAGCGTTTGGTGGGTAACTTCACCGTGAAACGGGCCCCCAGCACCTTTGGCTCCCCGTTTTCGGTGCCCAGGCGGTTTTCGGCCCAGAGCCCGCCGCCGTGTGCCTCAACGATCTGCTTGGAGATCGACAGGCCAAGCCCCGAATTCTGGCCAAAGCCCTGGTGAGGTCGGTCGGTGTAGAAGCGCTCAAAAATCTTCTCGAGTGCGTCCGGCCGGATGCCCGGGCCGTCGTCATCGATGGCGACCTCGACATCGTCGCGCCGCCGACGGCACAGCACGCGGACGTTGCCGCCCTTGGGCGAGAACGAGCGCGCGTTGTCGATCAGGTTGTTGAACACCTGGCCGAGGCGCGAGTCATGTCCAGGTACGACGAAGCCCGTGCCGTCGAACTCGAGCGTAACGGTCACATCGTTCTCGCGATGGATCTCATTGGCGACGCTGGCAACGGTGGCGAGCAGCTTGCGCAGGTCGACCGGCCCGGTGTCCTGGCGCTGCAGTTCGGCGTCGAGGCGGCTCGCATCCGAGATGTCGGAGATCAGCCGGTCGAGGCGCCTCACGTCATGTTCGATCACCGCCAGCAGGCGCTTGCGGGACTCGTCGGTCTTCGCGAGCGGCAGGGTTTCGACCGCCGAGCGCAGCGATGTAAGCGGGTTCTTCAATTCGTGCGCGACATCGGCGGCGAAGCTTTCGATCGCCTCGATGCGGGTGTAGAGCGCATCGGTCATGGCACGGATCGAACCGGATAGATGGCCAATCTCGTCGCGCCGGCGCGTGAGGTCGGGAATTTCGACACGGGATTGAATGCGGCGCCGTACGTGCTCTGCGGCATCAGCCAGCCGCCGCACGGGGACTGCAACGGTTGCGGCAAGCAACATCGAGAGCACCACCATCACGCCGGCTGCGACCAGTGCCACCTTGATGATGGCGAAGCGTTCGGCCTCCACGATTTCTTCGATATCGCCGCCCTGCGTCTGCAAGAGCAGCACGCCGCGCACGGTGCGGAAGCGCTGGATCGGCACTGCCACGGACACGATTACTTCGCCCTGGTCGTTGATGGTGACGCGGCTGTCCTGCTTGGCGCCGGCGAGCGCATTGGCCACTTCGGGATAACCGCGGCCGTTGCTTGGCCCGAGCTCGCGATATTGCGGCAGCTCGCCGCGCGCCAGCCAGCGCCGGAACTTGATCCAGTTGCGCTGCAGATAGTTCGGCCGTTCGGCATCGGGCGCTGGCAGCTGGAAGCGCAGCACCTCGCCGCGGCCGTAGAGATTGCGGCTGTCGAGGATCAGCCCGCCGTCGCGATCATAAATGCGCGCGCGCGTATTGGTCGGTGAGATCAGCCGGTTGAGCACCGGCGCGACGCGTTCGGGATTGATCGGGAATTCCAGGCCGAACAGCTCGTCCGTCGGACCGTAACTTTCGCCGGCGCGCAACTCCAGCAGACGCTCGGGGTCGACCGTGATGGTGTCGGATTCGGCCGTGGCAGAGGCGGAAATCGCCGCCGAGATGATCTGCCCCTGCACCACCAGGCTCTGGATTCGCGCGTCGATCAGCCCGGCGCGGAACTGCGACAGAAACAAAATGCCGACCACGAAGGCCGCGAGACCGACGACGTTGATGAAGACGATACGCCGCGACAGCGACGATACGCTGAGCACAACGAAGAAGCGCCAGGTGCGGCGGGCGGCGCCGCCGATGCCCTCAGTGCGCAGCACGTGCCAGGCGGCGCGCGTGCCGTCGGCAAAAGCGTAACAGGAGTCCCGGGATGATATGACGCCGTCGCGGGCGCGATGCCGGCACGCGCCAACAAACGCCTGCCAGCGCGATGGGCGCGGCTGCGCGGCTTCGGCATCGCCTGTGTGTGCCGTTTCCGGGCTTTCGATCGTACGGTCCAGCACGGTTGTCTCGCTCGTGCGGTTATCACGCCATTTTAGCGCGAGGTGGATGTGTCAATCCACCACGGTCGCAGCGTGATCGGCGCAGAAAACGCCCCCGTTTACATTTCCTTGAAGCGGTAGCCGACGCCGTACAGCGTCTCGATCATGTCGAAGTCGTCGTCGGACTGCTTGAACTTCTTGCGCAGGCGCTTGATGTGGCTGTCGATGGTGCGGTCATCGACGTAAACCTGATCGTCGTAGGCGGCATCCATCAGTGCATTGCGGCTCTTCACCACGCCGGGGCGTTGCGCCAATGCGTGCAGGATCAGGAATTCGGTGACGGTGAGCGTGACCGGCTCGCCCTTCCAGGTGCAGGTGTGACGCTCGGGATCCATCTTGAGGAGGCCGCGCTCGAGCACCTTGGTCGAGTCGATCTCCTTCGGAGCTGCGGCGTCCTTCGGCGCAAAGCGGCGCAGCACCGCCTTCACGCGCTCGACCAGCAGGCGCTGCGAGAATGGTTTGCGGATGAAATCGTCGGCGCCCATCTTGAGCCCGAACAGCTCGTCGATCTCCTCGTCCTTGGAGGTGAGGAAGATCACCGGCACATCGGTCTTCTGGCGCAGGCGGCGCAGCGTCTCCATCCCGTCCATGCGCGGCATCTTGATGTCGAGAATGGCAAGATCGGGTGGGCTCGTCTTGAAACCTTCCAACGCGGACGCGCCGTCCGTGTAGGTCATGATCTTGTAGCCTTCGGCTTCAAGCGCGATTGAGACCGAGGTCAGAATGTTGCGGTCGTCGTCCACCAAGGCGATCGTCGGCATAAAACCTCTTGCGCGGTCGTGGTGCTGAAATGCCCCAAATCCCAGACCGCTTTTTGAGCCCGTAACGCGGGCTGAAATGTGTCTTTCCTGAATCAACTATGTGATTCTGCTACGATTACAACCCTAGTCCTGAAGCTACTGATCCGCCAGAAGCAATCGACATTAACCAATGGATGCCAAAGCACCATTCGATCCGAAGGCTGCCGCGAAGAAGCTGCTGCGCGAGGCGCGTTCGGGTGCGCTGGCGACGCTGATGACGGATTCTGGTGATCCCTATTGTTCGCTTGTCAACGTTGCGACTGCTGCCGACGGCTCACCGTTGTTGCTGATCTCGAAGCTCGCTGTGCACACCAAGAACATCCTGGCCGATGCCCGCGTGTCGCTGATGCTCGACGAGCGCAAAGAGGGCGATCCGCTCCAGGGCGCGCGCGTGATGCTGATGGGCCGCGCCGAGCGAACGGACAACGAGGACGACCGTCGCCGCTATCTCGCCTATCAGCCCGAAGCGGAAATGTTCGCCGGCTTCGGCGACTTCGGCTTCTACAGGATTGTGTTGAGCCGCGCGCATCTCGTGGCGGGCTTTGGCCGCATCGTCGATCTCGCGGCGAAGGACGTCTTGACCGATGTCTCCGGGGCCGACGCGCTGCTGGCGGCGGAGCCGGAAGTGATCGCACACATGAATGCTGATCACCGCGACACCATGCGGCTGTATGCAACGCGCCTGCGCGGCGCGTCCGAAGGCAACTGGAGCTGCGTGGGCTGCGATCCCGAAGGGCTCGACCTGCAGAACGGGCGCGCCGGTCTGCGCCTGCTATTTCCGCAGCGGGTGACCGGGCCGGGTCCGTTGCGCGCCGTCCTCAAGCAACTGGCAGAGCAAGCCCGCGCGCAATGACGCACGACGATGACGCAGACGTGTTTTTCACGCGGCGAACTGTTCCTCTTAAATATTGCGGCAACACGTTGGGGGAAAGCAATGCGCGTTCTAATTGCCGCTGCCGGCTTGCTGGTGGCTTCTTCGGTGTATGCCCAGGAGCCGATCACGCTGCGCGGCATGGGCTCGTTTCACATCGGCGGCCGTATCGCGGAAGTGAAGGGCAAGGAGCCGCGCATGATTCAGCGGCAACCGGGCGGACCGGTATCCAAGCTCGATCCCAACGGCCAGTTCATGGTCGAGCAGATGTACGTGCAATATTTCCTGCCGCAGAATCGCAAAGGCAAGTTGCCGCTGCTGATGTGGCACGGCGGCGGGCTCACCGGCGCGACCTTCGAGAGCACGCCCGATGGGCGCGACGGCTGGCTCAATTCATTCATCCGCAAGGGCTGGGACACCTACCTCTCCGATGCGGTCGAGCGCGGTCGATCGGGCTTTGCCTCGCCCGAGGTGTGGTCGGGCGAACCGACGTTCCTCAACTACCAGGACCCGTATGAGCGCTTCCGTATCGGGGACGGCGGGGGATCGTGGAACGAGGACCCAGCGAAGCGCCGGCCGATCCCCGGCACACAGTTTCCGGTGGAGGCCTACGACAACTACATGCGGCAGACGGTGCCGCGCTGGCTCTTGACCGATGCGCCGATCATCGCGGCCTATACCGCGCTCGTCGACAAGGTGTGTCCGTGCGTGCTGCTCGCGCACAGCCAGGGCGCCTCGTTCGCGTTCAAGGTCGCCGAAGCGCGGCCCGACAAGATCAAGGCGATCGTGGGAGTCGAGCCTGCCACCGCCGGCGTCGTCGCCAACGCAGGCAAGCTCAAGGACATTCCCGTGCTGATCGTGTTCGGCGACTTCGTCGACCAGCATCCGCGCTGGGCGACGTTCAAGAAGATCGACACCGAGTACGCCAACGCGATCAAGGCCGCCGGCGGCACCGTCGACTGGATCAACCTTCCGGACATCGGCATCAAGGGCAATTCGCACATGATGATGCAGGACAAGAACAGCGACGCGATTGCCGACGTCATTCAGAAATGGCTGGTAGCCAAAGGTCTCGGCGACTGAAATTTTTTGCGCTGCAGCAGTTAACTATAACTCTTTGAACAGTCCGGCTATTCTTCGCGGGCAACGCTCGTCTGCCGATTCAGCTTGGCAGGTGATTTCTCCCCGACTATTAGTCGCGCGCCCCCAGGACGAGGGAGTATATTGACCATCTCGTCGGGCCGTTTGCGCGGCCCCAAAATCTGCAAGGTCCAACAGACCAATGCTCGTAGGGCGGGCGCGTCGAGGAGGAAGTTCGTGAAGGAAACAGGTCTGCGCAACGGCGCCCACGGCGCCGACAAGTTCGGCTTCAAAGATCTAGCCGCCGTCCATTGGAATCTCACCGAAGCAGCGCTGTATGAGCATGCCCTCGTCAATGGCGAGGCGCATGTCGTCGAAGGCGGCGCGCTTTGCGCCGAGACCGGCGTGCATACCGGCCGTTCGCCGAAGGACAAGTTCGTCGTTTGCGATGAGACCACCGAGAAGACAATCTGGTGGGAAAAGAACGGCAAGCTGACACCCGATCAGTTCGACGTCCTGCTCAAGGATTTCATCGACCACGCCAAGGGCAAGGAGATCTTCGCGCAGGATCTCTACGGCGGCGCCGACGCCAAGTACCGCATCAAGGCACGCGTCTACACCGAGCTCGCTTGGCATTCGCTGTTCATCCGGTCCCTGCTGATCCGTCCGGATCGCGCCGATCTCTCCCACTACGTTCCCGATTTCACCATCCTCTGCCTGCCGTCGTTCAAGGCCGATCCCAAACGCCATGGCGTGCGCAGCGAGACCGTGGTCGCGCTCAATTTCGCCAAGCGCATGATTCTGATCGGCGGCAGCTACTACGCCGGCGAGATGAAGAAGTCGGTGTTCACCACGCTCAATTATTACCTGCCTGCCGAAAGCGTGATGCCGATGCACTGCTCGGCCAACGTCGGCAAGGACGGCGACTCCGCGCTGTTCTTCGGCCTGTCCGGCACGGGCAAGACCACGTTGTCGGCAGACCCGAACCGCACGCTCATCGGCGACGACGAGCATGGCTGGGGCCCGCAGGGCATCTTCAACTTCGAGGGCGGCTGCTACGCCAAGACGATCAAACTTTCGAAGGAAGCCGAGCCGGAGATCTATGACGCGACGCTGCGTTTCGGCACGGTGCTCGAGAACGTCGTGTTCGACCCCGACACGCGCATCTGCGACTTCGACGACGACTCCAAGACCGAGAATACGCGTTCGGCCTATCCGCTCGAATTCATTCCGAATGCGTCGAGGACCGGGCGCGCCGGCATGCCCAAGAACGTGGTGTTCCTCACCGCGGACGCTTATGGCGTGATGCCGCCGAT
>Ga0105245_10003252_pt1 | contig 14568 bp, 14 predicted proteins | sample KBSM54metaG_FD_81523 | JGI IMG/M metagenome (GOLD analysis project Ga0105245, IMG submission 81523) | Miscanthus rhizosphere microbial communities from Kellogg Biological Station, Michigan, USA - KBS M5-4 metaG | ecosystem: Host-associated > Plants > Roots > Rhizosphere > Soil | place... | reverse complement strand
GCGGATCCGGCTGAGCAAGAAGACGTGGTAGTCCATCGACAGTGCGAAGAGCACGGAGAACAAGAAGACCGGCACCCAGGCCTCGACACGTTCGACCTGCTGGAAGCCGAGCAGGTCGGCCCCGATCCCGTGCTGGAACACCAGGACGAGCAGGCCGTAGGCCGCGCCGACCGACAACAGGTTGAGGATCACCGCCGTGGCGGAGATGACCACGGAGCGGAACACGACGGTGAGCAGGAGGAAGCTCAACCCCAGGACGAAGGTGAGCACGATCGGCAGCCAGTGGTTGATGACGGTGGAGTAGTCGACGTTCTCCGCGGTGGTGCCACCGACCAGGACGGTGGCGCCCGTCCCGTCGAACGCAACGGGTATCAGGTCGGTGCGCAGCCGGTCGAGTCCACGTCGGGCTTGGCTGTGGTCGGGGTCACCGACGAGCGGGATGCTGATGATCGCGACCTGGCCGTTGTCGCTCACCTGCTCCTGAGCCGGTCCGAAGTCTTGATCGTCTCTGATGGAAGCCCGGAAGCGCGCGATCGCTGTGGCCACGGATCCGGACTCGATGTCACCGGAGATGACCACCTGGGCGGGGTCGGTCGTCGAGGTGCCGGGGAAGCTTCGCTCGAGGGCGAGCGCGCCCGACTTGGCGAAGCTGTCGTCAGGGAGCGATTCGACGCCCGACGTGCCGGTGCGCAGCCCCAGCACCGGGTAGGCCGCGGCCAGCAGGATCAGCACCCCGGCGGTGAGCGCCACCGCCGGACGCCGGACCACGGCGCGCACGGCGCTGGCCCAGAACGGGCTCTCAGCGGGATGGTCGCGACCGACGATCGGCAGCCGCAGTGCGTTGACCCGGTCGCCGAGCAGCGACAACAGGGCCGGCAACAGGGTGATGGCTGCGGCCATGGTGACCACGCCGACGATGATCGCGCCGAGGGCCAGGCTGCGCAGGATGGTGTCGGGAACCAGGAGCAGGCCGAGGAGGGCCACCACGAACGAGCTACCGGAGAACAGCACTGCCTTGCTGCTGGTGGCGCCGGTGGTGACGATGGCGTCGATCTTGTGGCGGCCGGCCTGCCGTTCCTCTCGGTACCTCGAGAGCACGAACAAGCTGTAGTCGATGCCGAGCGCAAGCCCCATCGCGGTGATCATGTTGACGATGAAGAAGGACAGGGAGGTGAACTGTCCCAGGACCGATGAGATGGCAACGGTCACGATGATCGACCCGATCGCGATGCTCATCGGGATGAAGGCGGCCACCAGGGCGCCGAACACCAAGATGAGCACGATCATGGCCGCGGGCAGCCCGAACTTCAGCTCCCCGTTGCCGAGGTCGGACTCCGAGAGCTTGGTGAAGTCGTAGTCGAGGGTGTTGACGCCCGTGACGGTGACGTCGAACGCCGGTGACGCGTCCGCGGCCGTGACCTCATCTAGCACCTTCACGATTCCGGTCTCGGGGTCGTGGCCGAGCACCAGCGTGACGACGGCGGCGTGCTCGTCCTGGGAGATGCCGGACCGGTCGGCGGCGTAGGGGTCCCGGACGTTCAGGACGACCCCGGTGTCCTGGATCGAGGACCGTACGCCGGCGACGAAGGTCTTGAACTCGGCAGCGCCGGTGCTGAGCGTGGCCGAGTGGATGATGACAGCCTCGTCGATGCGGTCACCCTGGGAGAAGTTGTCGGCGATCACCTGCTCGGCCCGGACCGAGTCCGGGCTCGTGGTGAGGGTCCCGTCGGAGGTGAACGCCGTCCCGATCAGGGATCCGATGGCCAACACCGAGGCGGCCAGGATCAAGCCCCAGACCGTCAGGACGCGCCACGGGTGCATCGCTGAGACGCGAGCTAGGTACTGGGTGGACGATGTCCGCGGAGCAGACTCGGGGCGGGTGGCGTGGGACTGGTGCTGGGGCATCTGGGGCCTCGTGACCTGGGTCCCGAGAAGAGGAAGAGATGGAAGGGACGCACCTTCGCGAGAGAAGAACGCCTTGGATGCAAGTCGCTGGGCTGCGCCGGTTCAACAAGGCTGACGCGCGGGGACCGGGCACATCGACGAACTGACCGGTTGTGCCCAGGCAGTCGCCACCAAGGCGGAACGACGAAACAAGGTGTAGCTGGCTTCCGGTTCGACAGTACGCCTACACCGGGTTCCGGGGAATGGTTGCGCCGACGGGTGAGAGCAGCCAGGCGGTTTGGCCGCCTGCAGGCTACCCGTGGGGCGAGGGGAAGCGAGACGGGATCGCCAGCTGCCGGAACGACCGCCGACTCACATCTGCCATCGACACCAGGTAGAGCAGTCCACTGACCGCGCCCACGACGGACATGGCGCGAGGGGAGCCGCCGGCCGCGGCGATCACGAGCGCTCCGAGCGTTCCGGCGGTGATCGCGTTGACGATGTTGATGAACGTGAAGGCGCTGCCGGCCACGTGGCTGGTGACGCTGCGGGCCGCGCCCATGGTGTAGGTCTGCGTGACGCCGGCCAGGTCGTCGTACGGCGAGGTGACGAAGTACTCGGCGAGGCCCGGGTCCAGCTCCAGATAGGCGGCTCGAAGCCGATTCATGCCGGCGATCATCAGGGAGTCGTCGATGTTCGCGTTGTGAACTCGGATCCCCGTCAGCGTTCCGAGGATCAAGATCGCGGACGTCAGCCCGATGGCGAGTACGAAGAACGGCGTTCCGAATCCCGACGCCTGCGTCACCAACGCCAACACCACGAGGGCGGCCGACGTCACGGTGAGATGGAGCGTGATCCGGCTCATGACCTCCGACCACGTCAGCCCGCGCGCCGCCAGGAGGCTCCAGTGCTCGGTGGCGAGCAGTTGAGCCCGAACCGTAGGCGAAACGGGGGTTGGATCGTCGGACGACATGCTGCCTCCCGGTGTCTGTGGAAGTACGTCGATCGCCATCCTCGCGGTCACGCACCCACTCCGGGCGGAACCTCGCCTCCGGTTCGTCCCCGGGCCTGCTCCGGATCATGTCGGAGCCTGCGAGCGCAGGCGGGTGGCGGTGCTTGCTCCGCGCAGCGTGGCGGCAGTCCCTCCGGCGTCTCAGTGGAGGGAGAAGGGGGGATACCGGTCGGTGAGCAGGAGGAACGCGTAGGCCTCGACGCGGAGCCACCAGCGGCCGACGCCGACCACGTAGTCGAACAGTCCCCTGGGATAGCGACCGGTGAACAGGATCGCGAACCAGGCGAAGATGACCGCGAAGAACGCGCCCACCGTCAAGAAGAGGAGCACGACGTAGTGCGGGATGGCGAGCAGCCACTTCACCAGCGGCAGCCAGCGGTTCAGGTCGCGTTCGACCTCGGGGTAGTCGAGCTCGAGGTGGACGTCCTGCTCCTCGACCGTCGAGGGGTACTTCTCGGTGAGCAGCGCGAGATAGGCGCCGAGGCGGGCGCCGAAGCGGGCGAGCTCGAGGGCGAAGTCGAACCACCAGCGGGGATAGCGCTGTCTGAAGAGGATCATCAGCAACGTCGCCAGGAACAGGCCGCTGGCGATCCCGCCGCTGGTCGTGGTCACCACCTGACCGCCCTCGTGGTACGACGTATGGGTGACGCCCGAGGTGAGCACGTCGTAGACGATCGCGATCGGGATGATCAGCACGATCCGGAACAGGGTCTTCACCCGGTCGTACTGGTCCGCGTGGTCGACGTCGAGCCGTGCGGGGTAGGCGGTGGGTGCCGAAGGCACGCTCATGGGACTCTCCAAACTCAGCAGACTGCTAGGTGGACGACTGCCTCAGGCACTTCATGCTGTGCCCACCCGGCCCACTTGCGCAACGATCGTCCCGTTGCCGCGGACATAGATGGATGTCAACATAGACGAGTGTCGAAGTCTCTCGCTCTCACCCGACGGGTCGGCGGGTGACCCTGCTGAGCCGCCGCGCCCTGGCGGAGGGCCTGGGTACGGCGTTCCTGGTGATGGCGGTGGTGGGCTCGGGGATCGCGGCCTCACGCCTGTCGCCGCACGATGTCGGCCTCCAGCTCTTGGAGAACAGCCTGGTGACCGGGGCCGCGCTGGTCGCGCTGATCCTCGCCCTCCAGCCCGTGTCCGCGGCCTTCAACCCGGTCGTGACGCTGGTGGAGCGCGTTCTCGGGATGCTGACGACCAGGACGGCCGCGGCACTGGTCGCCGCGCAGATCGCGGGCGGGCTCGTCGGCGTCGTCCTCGCGAACCTCATGTTCGACCTCGACGCCGTCAGCATCGCCTCCACGAGCCGAAGCAGCGGAGGCATCTGGCTCGGTGAGGCGGTGGCGACGTTCGGGCTCGTCCTGGTGATCTTCGGCAGCCTCCGGTCCGGTCGCACCAACACCGTGGCCTACTCGGTCGGTGCCTACATCACGGCCGCCTACTGGTTCACCAGCTCGACGAGCTTCGCCAACCCGGCCGTGACCATCGCCCGCATGTTCTCCGACACGTTCGCCGGCATCGACCCGGCCTCCGCCCCGATGTTCGTCGCGATGCAGGTGCTGGGCGGTGCCGTGGGACTCGGATTCGTCCAGCTCATGTATCCCGCTATCGCCAAGGATCCGGCATGACCCAGCCCACCGTTCTCTTCGTCTGTGTCCACAACGCGGGCCGGTCCCAGATGGCCGCCGGATACCTCCAGCACCTCGCCGGCGACCGGATCCAGGTGTTGTCGGCGGGGTCCGAGCCCGCCGACCGGATCAACCCGATCGCGGTCGAGGCCATGAGGGAGGAGGGCATCGACATCGCCGGTGAGCGCCCCCGGGTACTCACCACCGAGGCCGTCCAGCAGTCCGACGTCGTGGTCACGATGGGCTGCGGCGACGCGTGCCCGTTCTTCCCGGGCACGCGCTATGAGGACTGGACCCTCGACGATCCCGCCGGTCAGCCGATCGAGGTCGTCCGTCCGATCCGGGACGAGATCAAGCGCCGCGTCGAGGCCCTCGTCGCGGAGCTCGCGCCGACGTCGTAGGCGTTCCGGTTCGTCAGTATCCAGAGCTAGTCGGCGCGGCGGTGACGGCCGTAGGACATGACCCGCAGGCTCGTGTTCACCGGGCGCCACGAGGCGTCGTAGTCGTGGTGGTCGGCGTGAGGCAGGGCGAGGATGCGCAGTGTCATGCACGGCCAGCCGTCGTCACGGCATCCGTGGACCGGGTCCTCGTGAAGGTGCACCACCTGGCGCTGGGCCCAGCACTCGGCGAGGGCACGGTCACGATGACGACCGGCGTACAGGGCGCTGGCCTCGTTCTCGGTGATGCGCGCCAGCAGGAAGTCGGTGAGGCTGACGCGACCCTGCTTGCCGAGCGGGCGTCGTTCGAACGTTGCGGCGGTCATGGAGGTCTCCGTGTGTCCCGCCCCCCAGCGGCGTGCGCCGCACGGGGAGAGAGTAGGCCCTGCCGATCGACGCGGGCAGGCCCCGAGAGGCAAAGACTCCACCGACGCACCCGACGTCGAGCACGGTGGCGGCGTCGAAGGACCGGGTGACGTGCTGGACCCGGTCGGGGTGCTGGTGGAGCAGGAAGCCGAGACGGTGAGCAGCAGCGCACGGTCTGCCTGCCGGGTTCCAGCTGCGCCGCAGGATGTCAGCGGGCCTGACTAGGGTGGTCAGCCCATGGATCTGCTCGAGCTGACCGCCGCGGCCGCGCTGTTCGACATGGACGGCACGCTCGTCGACTCGACGGCGGTGGTCGAGTCGATCTGGCGTGACTTCTGCCGCGAGCACGGCGTGGACGAGGCCGTGCTCGTGCCGTGGTCGCACGGGCGCCGTACGCCGGACACGGTGCGCCAATTCCTCCCGACCGCCGCCGAGGACGACGTTCGCGCCATCGTCGCCGACCTCGAGAGCCGCGAGGAAGGCACCATGCAGGGCGTCGTGGAGATCCCGGGTGCACGAGTGCTGCTGGCGAGCATCGAGGTGCCGTGGGCGGTGGTGACCTCCGCGCCGCGCGAGCTCGCCGTACGCCGGATGCGGGCAGCAGGGCTGCCGGCGCCGCGGGTGCTGGTGCCCGCCGACGAGATCGACCACGGCAAGCCGCACCCGGCCGGCTACGTCCGCGCCGCCGAGCTGCTCGGCGTGCCCCCGACGGAGTGCGTGGCGTTCGAGGACGCCGAGCCGGGCGTCCGCTCGGCCCTCGGGTCCGGCGCCCGGGTGGTGGTCGTCGGCACTTTCGCCTCATCGGTCACCGACGGACTGGCTCGGGTGCCCGACCTGACCGGGGTCAGGCTGCGGACGCCCGTCCGCGGCTGACTGCTGTCCCGTGGCCCGGATGACTCATCGACACCCGGGGTGCCCGGTCCTTACGGTGTGGCCGTCCCTGGGGTTCCCGTCCAGGGGCGCGCGCCCCGTGGTCCTCTCGACGTGCCCGGACCGCGGGGCGCGCGAGTGCTTGCCTCGGGCGAGGCGTCCGCCCTCCGACTAGGATCCCGTCATGGCGGGGCCGATGAGGGTGACACCGCGGCAGGATGTGAGGTTCTGCCGCTCGGTCGACGAGGTCACCATCGCCTACGCCGTCCACGGTTCGGGGCCACCGCTGGTCATCGATTCCTGCTGGCTCAGCCACCTGCAGTACGACTGGGAGAGCCCGGTCTGGCGGCACTATCTCACCGAGCTCGGGAAGATCGCCACGGTGATCCGGTTCGACGAGCGCGGCCACGGCCTCTCGGACCGCGATGTCACCGACCACTCCCTGGAGCTCCGGCTCGCCGACCTGGAGGCGGTCGTCGACGACGTCGGCGTCGAGCGCTTCGCGCTGCTCGCGATGGCACAGGGCGGGCCGGTGACCATCGAGTACGCCGCGCGTCACGCCGAGCGCGTCGACCGGCTGGTCTTCTACGGCAGCTACGCCGGGGTCGATGCGGTCCAGACCTCCAAGCAGGACCGCCTGCTCGACGAGACGTTCACCAACCTGATCCGGGTCGGGTGGGAGCAGCCCACCCCGGAGTTCCGACGGGTCTTCACCTATCAGATGATCCCCGGTGCGACCGAGGAGCAGATGGGCTGGCTGGACGAGCTCCAACGAAGGGCCGTCAGCGCCGAGGTCGCGGTCGAGGCGCGCCGGCAGCGTGGCCGGGCGAACGCCAGCCACCTGCTCTCTCGGCTCGACGTACCGACCCTGGTCCTGCACTCGCTCGGTGACCGGATGAACCCGTTCGGGTACTCGCGCCACCTGGCCAGCGAGATCCCCGGGGCGCGACTGGTCGCGCTCGAGAGCGAGAACCACATCGTGCTGGAGGACGAGCCCGCCTGGCCGGTGTTCCTGCGCGAGGTCACCGACTTCCTGGCCCCGGACGACGCCGCCGCATCCGCGCTGCCCGAGGCGCGCGACCCCCGTGAGGTCCTCTCCGGCCGGGAGCTCGAGGTGCTCACCCTCGCCGCCCAGGGCTACGACAACGCCGCCATCGCCGCCGAGCTCACGCTGAGCGTGCGAACGGTCGAGCGGCACCTCCAGAACACCTACGAGAAGCTCGGTCTCCGCGGGAAGTCCGCCCGCGCCGGCGCCGTCAGCCGCCTCCTCCTCGCCGGATGACACCACCCAGTCGGTACGTCGCGCGTTCGGCGGGATAGATGGGTGGATGTACCGATGCGGCTCCTTCGTGACTCCTCCTAGCGTCTCTGCGCAGCCACCAACCGAGGGGGAACCGTGACCACCACGCAGAACAACACCACCGACGCCGACACCACCGCCGACACGGCGCTGAAGGCGCGTCATCGGGCGATGTGGGCGCTCGGCGACTATCACGCCGTCGCCACCGAGATCATCCCGGACCTGGGCCCCGTGCTCGTCGAGGCCGCGCACCTGGGGCCCGGCGACCACGTGCTCGACGTCGCTGCCGGGTCCGGCAACGTCGCGATCCCGGCCGCCGCGACGGGCGCGCACGTGATCGCCAGCGATCTGACGCCCGAGCTGCTCGACCGGGGCCGCGCCGACGCGGAGGCGGCCGGGGTGAGCCTCGACTGGCACGTCGGCGACGCCGAGCACCTGCCCTTCGAGGACGACAGCTTCGACGCCGTCACCTCGTGCGTCGGCGTGATGTTCGCACCGCACCACCAGCAGGCCGCCGACGAGCTGGTCCGGGTCTGCCGGCCGGGCGGGCGGATCGCGCTGATCTCGTGGACCCCGGCCGGGTTCATCGGGCAGCTCTTCGCCACCATGAAGCCGTTCGTCGCCCCGCCGCCGCCCGGAGCCCAGCCCCCGCCGCTGTGGGGCGACGTCGAGCACGTGCGCCAGCTGTTCGGTGAGCGGGTGACCGACCTGCAGGCCAGCCAGCAGCTGCTGAGCGCCGAGAGCATGGCCGACCCGGTGGCGTTCCGGGAGTACTTCAAGACGAACTACGGCCCCACGATTGCGGCGTACCGCGGCCTGGCGGACGATCCCGAGCGCACGGCCGAGCTCGACCAGGCCCTGGTCGACCTCGTCGAGAGGTTCCGGACGCCGGACGGCGGGATCGGCTGGGAGTACCTCCTGGTCGTCGCCACCGTGGTCTGACGCTTCTCCACCGCCGAGCTCCACCCGGCACCCGACACGCCGCATCAGGTCCGACGATCTCGTCGCCGCCCACGATCCAATGGTCATGGCCCGGCGACGTATGAGATCGCCGGGCCTGATGCGTCCTCAGGCCCGGGAGTAGATCTCGATCGCGGTGAGCAGCGCGGTCTTGACCTCCGGGTCCGCGAACGACGCGCGCACGGCCGCGCTCGCGAGGTCGGCGACACCGGAGGCGTCGAGGTCGAGCAGCCGGGCCGCGATCTCGTACTCCTGGTTGAGGCTGGTGCCGAACATCGACGGGTCGTCGGAGTTCACCGTCACCATCACGCCGGCCTCACGGAAGGTCCGGATCGGGTGCTCGTCCAAGCTGGCCACCGCCTTCGTGGCGACGTTCGACGAGGGGCAGACCTCCAGGGGGACCCCGCTCCGGGCGAGGTGGTCGAGGAGCTGGGGGTCCAGCGCGGCCGACGTGCCGTGCCCGATCCGCTCGGCACCCAGCAGGCGCAGCGCTTCCCAGACGGTCTCCGGACCGGTCGTCTCGCCCGCGTGCGGCACGCTGTGCAGGCCGACCCGGCGCGCGGCGTCGAAGTGCGGCTTGAACTGTGCCCGGGCCACCCCGATCTCGGGGCCACCGAGCCCGAAGCCGACGAGCGCGTCGACTCGGTGGTTGGTCGCGAACGACAGGGTCGCGTCGGCCGCCGGCATCCCGCTCTCGCCGGGGATGTCGTAGATCCACCTCAGGACGATGCCGAAGTCGCGCTCCGCCGCGATCCGGGCGTCCTCGATCGCCTCGGTGTACGCCTCGATCGGCATCCCGTGCTCGGGGTCGTCGGGCAGGACCGACGTGTACGGCGTGCAGGTCAGCTCGGCGTACCGGACCTGCTGGCCCTCCGCCAGCTCCCGGGCCACCTCGTAGGTCAGGTACCGGATGTCCTCGTCGGTCCGGACCAGCGAGACGACCGCGAGGTAGACGTCGACGAAGTGGGCGAAGTCGCGGAACTCGAAGAATCGTCGCAGCTCCTCGGTGTCGACCGGCACGACGCCGGGGTGACGCATCGCGAGCTCCGAGACGATGGCCGGCGAGGCCGAGCCGACGTGGTGGACGTGGAGCTCGGCCTTGGGCAGCCCGGCGATGAACGACGACAGATCCACGGTCCGGAGTCTGTCAGCCGCTGAGCCAGTAGTACGAACCGACCGAGACCGCCGGCAGGAACGCGAGCAGCAGCCACGGCGTCAGCACCGACTTCTGGTTGATCACCCGGACACCGGCCATCGCCATCAGTCCGACCACGCACGAGAGACCGAGCAGCCCCGGTCGTGCCCCGGACCGATCCACCGTGCCGGACAGGATCGCCAGCCCGGTGGCGAACAGGGTGCAGACGGTCAGCACCAGGGCGGACGCCACCCAGCGCTGAACCCGCTCGACCTGCACCGCCGGAGGCTACTTCGTCGCGGCCAGGACCGCCGCGGCTCCCTGCTGGGGCGAGGTGTACTCCTTGCCGTTGACGAAGATGGTCGGGGTCCCGCTGATGTGGTCCCTCGACATCTGGTCGGTCGCGTTGAGGACCCACTGGTGGTACACGTTCCCGTTGATCAACGGCGTGACCTCGGTCCTGCTCGCACCGGCCTGCACGGCCCAGTCGACCAGGGTCGAGTCCGGGACCCCGGCGCTCCCCTCTGCAGGCTGGTTGGCGTAGGCGATGGTGTGGAACTTCAAGAAGGCCTCCGGCCCGGCGGTGCTGAGCACGGCCATCGCGGCGTTCAACGCGCGGCTGGAGTAGTTCGTCGTGGAGGAGCGGTCGAGGAAGGCGACCATGTGGTAGTCGACCTTGACCTTGCCGCCGGCGATGGCGGCCTGGACCTGCGAGCCGGCCACCTGCTCGAAGTCCTTGCAGATCGGGCACTGCAGGTCCTCGTAGAGCTTGATCGTGGTCGGCGCGGACTTCTTGCCGATCACGACGTTGTAGGTGCCGCTCAGGTTCGTCGGCACCTCCTTGGCGGTCTGCCCGGTCTTGTCGCTCTTGCTCTGGACGGCGAAGAGCACGCCGGCCACGATCAGGATCGCGACCGCGATGGAGCCGATGACGAGCAGGTTCCGCGTCCGCTCCCGGCGCTGCTGCTCCCGCATCAGCGCCTGGGCGCGCTCAGACTTCGACTGCTGACTTGTCTTGTTCGCCATCGGCGAGCCTCTCGTCGTTCGGGAAGAGCAGGTTGTCCAGGGCCAGGCGGGTCCGCGGCCAGACGATCAACCACGCGCAGCAGATCAGGAGCCCGATGTCGCGGGCGATGTCGACGGCGTACTGACGTTGCGGGTTCGCAGGGACGCCGTGGCTGCCGAAGCACCCGCAGTTGATCTCCAGGCCGCGCGCCCAGGCAGCGGAGATGCCGATGATGAAGGCGATGAAGAACAGCGCCGCCAGGATCGCGAAGGCACGCGTGAAGAGTCCGAGGAGCAGCGCGCCACCGATGACCAGCTCCACCGTGGGCAGGGCGTGGCCGACGGTCGGCACGACCGCCTCGGGCAGGATCTGGAAGGCGCGGACCTGCCGAACGTTGCCGGCGGGGTCCGGAAACTTCGACAGTCCGGCGACCACGTCGACGATGCCGACGACCAGGCGCGCGAGCACGCCGACCCATTGCCTCACGACGGTCCAGCCTACGAAACCGTCCTGAGTGAAGGCTGAGCGACTCACCCGCCGAAACGCCGGCTTCTGGGTAGGGTCTTCTGCTGTGAACGACCGCCTTGTCTGGATCGACTGCGAGATGACGGGGCTGGACTATGTCTCGGACGCGCTGATCGAGATCGCGTGCGTCGTCACCGACTTCGACCTGAACCCGTTCGGCGAGGGCGTGGATCTGGTGATCAAGCCGCCGGCCGAGGCCGTCGCGCAGATGGACGACTTCGTGCGTTCGATGCACGAGAAGTCCGGCCTGCTCGCCCAGCTCGACAGCGGGATCACCCTGGAGGAGGCCGAGCAGCAGGTGCTCGGGTACGTGCGCGAGTACTGCGCCGAGGGCACTCGGCCGCCGCTGGCCGGCAACACGGTGGCCACCGATCGCGCCTTCATCGCGCGTGACATGAAGGACCTCGACGCGTTCCTGCACTACCGGATCGTCGACGTGTCGTCGATCAAGGAGCTGTCGCGGCGGTGGTACCCGCGGGCGTACTTCGCCTCGCCGGCCAAGCGTGGGAACCATCGCGCCCTCGCCGACATCCTCGAGAGCATCGAGGAGCTGCGGTACTACCGAGCCGCGATCTTCGTGCCCTCACCGGGTCCCGAGAGCGCCGAGGCGAGGGCTCTGGCGGACCAGCACGGCGGGTCTCTCACCGCTCTCGGGGACGACCGCCCCGATACCGGTTCCGCGCCCTAGGTGCCCTACAATTCCTCACTGGCCCCGGCTCAGTCCGGGGCTCCATGGTGGGTGTAGCTCAGCTGGTAGAGCACCTGGTTGTGGTCCAGGTGGTCGCGGGTTCAAGTCCCGTCACTCACCCCGAGCAAGGTCGTTGCGTCCCGGCGACGCCGGGACGCAACGACCACAGCGAGCGGCGATGCCAGCTTGCTCGCGAGCCGCTTCCGGCCGGCTACTGGCCGGGGATGTGGCCGAAGCTGCCCTTCTGGAAGTCCTCGTAGGCCTGCAGCACCTCGGACCTGGTGTTCATCACGAACGGCCCCGCCCAGGCGATCGACTGGCCGATCGGCTTTCCGCCGACCACGATCACGTCGAGCTTCGGCGAGCGGCTCTCCTGGAGGCCGTCGGCGACGATCGTCAGGTAGTCGCCCGCCCCGAGCACGGCGGACTGCCCGGTGCGGACCGGCCGGGCGTCGGTGCCGACCGAGCCCTGGCCGTTGAGCACGTACACCAGCGCGTTGAACCCCGGGTTCCACGGGAGGTCGAGCCGCGCCCCGGGCTCGATCGTCGCGTGCACGAGCGCCATCGGGGTGTGTGTCGAGCCGGGACCGGGCTGCGACCCGACCCTGCCGGCGATCACGCGAACCAGCGCGCCCGCGTCGTACGACGTGAGGAGCGCGACCTGGTCGGACCGGATGTCCTGGTACTTCGGCGCCACCATCTTCTCGTCGCGCGGCAGGTTCACCCAGAGCTGGATGCCGTGGAACAGACCGCCGGACTGCACCAGCCACTCGGGCGGCGTCTCGATGTGGAGGATCCCGGCACCCGCGGTCATCCACTGGGTGTCGCCGTTGGTGATGGAGCCGCCGCCGCCGTGCGAGTCCTGGTGGTCGAAGACGCCGTCGATCATGTAGGTGACGGTCTCGAAGCCGCGGTGCGGGTGCCAGGGCGTGCCCTTGGGCTCACCGGGCGCGTACTCCACCTCGCCCATCTGGTCCATCATGATGAAGGGGTCGAGCAGGCTCAGGTCGATGCCCGCGAACGCGCGCCGCACGGGGAAGCCCTCTCCCTCGTAGCCCTGCGGAGCGGTCGTCACCTGCCACACCGGGCGCGGTCGGTCACCCAGACCCGGCTCCGGGAGCCGGCTGAGCCTGGTCAGGTCATCGACGGTCACTGCGGGCATCGGGCCCACCTCCATGCTTCTGGCACCTGTCTGGCGCTGTGCCCGGACAACGGTAGTTGAATCTTGAATATTCCGCGGAACGGCCGCCGTCGACCCCCTGGTGAGGGTCGAAGCCGATTGGGTGCGTACGCCGCGCGCTGGTAACCTGGGTGGCGCTTCCACGGCATGCGCCATTAGCTCAATTGGCAGAGCAGCTGACTCTTAATCAGCGGGTTCGGGGTTCGAGTCCCTGATGGCGTACCAGAGCGGCCCTCGACCAGCCCCAGCGCTGATCGGGGGCCGATGGCGTCTCTCCCGCCTCCCGCTCGGTCCCGCTGAGGATCCCGGCTGCCGCAGGGCTCGCGACCGATCCTCCCGGGTCCGCCTCGCCGGGTGGACGTGTTGCGGGTCCCCTGGCCGATGTGGAAGGAAGTCCCCGTGACCTGCCCGGCTGACCAGCCCGACCAGTCCGCGCACAGCGCCGACGCTGGGGTGGTTCCGCTGCGAGAGGCGACACGTGCCTGGTTCGCGATCTCCTTGCAGACCTTCGGCGGTCCCGCGGGGCAGATCGCGGTCATGCAGCACGCCCTGGTCGACCAGAAGCGATGGATCGGGCAGAGGCGATTCCTCCATGCCCTGTCCTTCTGCACCCTGCTCCCCGGGCCAGAGGCCCAGCAGCTGGCGATCTACATCGGATGGCTGCTCAACGGAGTGCCCGGAGGGCTGATCGCCGGGGTGCTGTTCGTGCTGCCCGGTGTGGTTGCGCTGCTGGGCCTGTCCGCGCTCTACGTGGGCGCCGGGGACACGACGCTCGTCACCGCCGTGCTCGCCGCCGTGGCTCCAGCGGTCCTGGTGATCGTCGCCCAAGCCGTGCTGCGCGTGGGAGGTCGAGCCCTGAGGCATCCCGCGCTGGTGGCGCTCGCCGTGGCCGCCTGTGTGGCCCTGTCCGTCTTCAAGACTCCGTTCCCGTACGTCGTGGGTGTCGCGGCGGTCGTCGGCTGGGCCCTGGGTCGCTGGGCTCCACAGACCATGCGTGAGCAGGGACCACCGGCTGCTCCCACGGACGGTCCGAGGCCGCTGATCTCGGACGAGCAGCTGCACACCGAACGCCCCAGCCGGACGCACGCCTTCACGGTGATCGGCGTGGGCCTGCTCGCGTGGGCCATCCCGGTCGGCGCCGTGATCGCGTGGGCAGGACGCGACAGCGTCTTCGCCGACCAGGCCCTGTTCTTCACCGGCGCCGCACTGGTCACCTTCGGAGGCGCCTACGCGGTGCTGGCCTACGTGGCGCAACAAGCGGTCCAGGTCTACGGCTGGCTCACCGCCGGCGAGATGATCACCGGCCTGGCGCTGGCCGAGACGACGCCCGGGCCCCTGATCATGGTGGTCCAGTTCGTGGCCTTCGTGGGCGCCTACCACGACCCCGGGTCGCTCAACCCGTGGGTGGCCGCCGTCCTCGCGTCCCTCCTGACCACCTGGGTCACCTTCGTGCCGTGCTTCGTGTTCGTCTTCGGGGGGGCCCCCTACGTGGAACGCCTCCGCGGCAACCAGACGCTGGCTGCGGCGCTGACGGGGATCATGGCGGCCGTGGTCGGCGTCATCGCGAACCTCGC
>Ga0105245_10003251_pt1 | contig 14570 bp, 15 predicted proteins | sample KBSM54metaG_FD_81523 | JGI IMG/M metagenome (GOLD analysis project Ga0105245, IMG submission 81523) | Miscanthus rhizosphere microbial communities from Kellogg Biological Station, Michigan, USA - KBS M5-4 metaG | ecosystem: Host-associated > Plants > Roots > Rhizosphere > Soil | place... | reverse complement strand
TCGGAGCGGGTTTCCAGATCGGGAAGCTCGCCGGGAACAGAGCGCATGGGAATCAGCGTCGCGCCTTCGATTTTAGCTTGGGCAAACTCGTGCGGCTCGCGCACGTCGATCAAATGAAGTTTTTCTCCGGCATCCAGACGACGCTTAACTTCCTGGGGATCGATTTCAAGACGCGCAGCCATCAACTCATCATACGTGGAGGTGGGAAGAAACGGGGTCTGACCCCTTCCTCAGCGCCAGGATCTTGTTGAAAACGCAATTGTCCGCTCGATGACTCTCGCGGCTCGGAATCGGCGATCTGCATTTACAGGGACTTACTGAGCCGCGACAGTGATGGAGCGGTGGTTCACCGCGTTTTTCAACAAGCGTCTAGAACTTTTTCAGTTCGGCGATCAGGGCCTGCAGGCCCTTCTTGTTATAGATCTGGGAAAGGTGCTGCTCTTCCGGTGACGGCTCGATCACCTGACGCAGCCGGGGCTGTTCGATCGCGCTGCGGCTGGGCACCCACTGCGTGCCGTCCGAGAACTCGACGCTGGCTACAAACGCCGACATGCTTTCGATGGCCAGTGGCCGGTCGAAGCGCAAAGTCGCGTCCTGGGTCATTTGGCCGCTCTGATTCGGGGCAAGTTTGACGTCGCCCGGAACCGAAGCTGCTTGAAACTCGCGTCCTTGCTGGCCCTTCACCAGCCAGCCGATTTCCAGATGCTGCACCGTGCGGTTGGAACGGTTGCGGATATCGAATCTCGGGGCGCGCGCCTCGTTGCCGGCCACTCGCGCGAGTCCCTTCGATAGCTCAATCGGAGACTCGGGAATATCCAGCGAGGCAAACTGCAGTTCGCGGTCGGTTTCGACGTTGGTCGCGCGGCCGCGAACCATCTGCACGCCCATCCGCGAACGATCTCCCTGGCGGGCCAGGCTCGCCAGCATTTCCTTTCCGAGGGCATCCGCGCCGGCCGTTTCCAGAAGGTTCTTGAAATACTTCCGGTCGCGCTGCGCTTCCAGTTCCCACACCGTCATGGTGCGCTGGGAATGCAAAGTATCGGGGCCGTAGAAACTGAGGTCGTCGAACAGAACTCCGTCCAGCTTCACTTCGACAGCGGGCGTTCCGTTGGCCAAAGGCCTTACCAGCAAAGTCTTGATGCCGATGGAAAACGTTTCCCCGGGGGCGGCATCCAGAGTAGGAACCGCTACCGATCCCTTTCCGCCGGCAGCGCCGTCCTGGGCGTATACCATCAGCGTCATGCTGCGAATTCGCTTCTGGCTGGAGTTTCGCAATGAAAGCGACGCATTCACTTCGATCTGGTTGGCGCCGCCGCGCGCAATCACGTTGGAATTGCCGAAATCCGCCGACAGAAGGCCCACCGGAGAGTCTTTGGGCAGATCGATCTTGTGATTGAGCGACTGGCCATAGGCGCTCCACGCCAGCATCGCCGCAAGCACGGGCACGGATTTGGGGATGAATTTACTGAACATATACCGCCGTAATCGTCACTTGTCCCGTATCCTGATCCACGTAACGCGCGCTGGCCGAGCCTTGCGTACTCACGGAATACATCGCCGGCAGCAATCCGCTTTGCTCGATTCCCAAACGTCCGCCGTTTTCCACCAGCTCCACGCCGGCAGAAGACGACCGGACCATCGGGCCGCGGTCTTCCTGGGCCGGTGTTTGGGCTGCCGTGCCGCGCTGTCCGGTGAACATGCTCTGCAGTGCGTGGGCGATCGTTTCCGTATCGGACTGCGGGACATTCAGCCACCAGGCTCCGGCGACCAGCACGACGATTCCAGCCGCGGCTGCCGCGGGACGCCACCAGGCCAGGACCTCCACTTTAGGCGCACGCGGCGTAACGCACTCACCCGCCGCCAGACCCACGTGGATATTCGCGGTCATCTCCGCCGAGAGCTGGTCCCAATCGATATCTTCAGGGAGCCGGTCCGCTGCCTGATGCAGGCCGTCCCGATCCAAACGGAATGTCTCCACAAGCCCGCGGCATTCCTCACAACCACGCACATGCCACGCGGCCGCAAGCTTCCGCCAGACGGGCAGGTCGCCCGAAGCGTACAGCGCCAGATCGGTTTCAGCCGTATGCCGGGTCATATCTTCTTGCGCTCCATGTAACGGCGCAGCTTCACACGCGCGTTGGCGATATGCGAGCGCACCGTAGCCTTCGAGCAGTTCAGGCGCAGGGCGACTTCTTCAGCCGGCAGATCCTCGACGTCGCGCAGAAGCAGGGCCGTCTTTTCACGCGCGGTCAGCACTTCCAGGCCTTCTTCCAGACGCTCCCGATGCTCACGGCGCAAGACCCGTTGTTCCGGGCTTTCCAGGCGCGATCGCAGTACGGGCTCGGGCAGAGTTTCTAAATCCGTGAAATTCGCACGCCCGGACCGGCGCAGGAAATCGATGGCAGTATTAGTAGCAATGCGCGAAAGCCAGTGGGCGGCTTTATCCAGGTCCTTCAATTGATCCTGGCGCTGCAAAGCTTTGATAAAAGCTTCCTGAGTGAGATCCTGCGCGTCGGCCACGTTTCCTACCACGCGATAGATCAGCAGGAACACGCGGCGCATGTTCTCGGACACAAATCGATTCTGCTGCTCCGAAGATAGCGGAGCTGCGTCGAACCGGGTGGATCCGGGCGCTTCGTTCATCACGCGTTCAGTGGCCACTAGCAGACTGGTCATCGCCGTCATTGCCATATCGGGGACAGTTCCCCCCGCAAATGGATGACGCACAAGGACGCCCAAGCGTGCAGTCCAGCCCGCCCGTCTTATAGTCTATCGGCGGCCACGATATGATCATGATATATGAGGCCGGTTGCGATTGTGGGGATTGGCAAGACGGCATTCGGCGCATTTCCGGACCGCACGCTGCGTTCCCTGGCCGTCGAAGCGGGTGAGAAATGCCTGGAAGACGCCGACGTAAGTGCCTCACAAATAGAGGCTTTCTATCTCGGAAACTTTGCCGGACCAGGCTTCGTGGGCCAGAATCACCTGGCCCCCTTTATCGCCAGCGGCCTGGGTATCACGGGCATTCCCTGCACCCGGTTTGAAAATGCCTGCGCCTCCAGCGGCTCAGCCTTTTTTCATGCAGTTTCGAGCGTGGCGGCCGGATTGAACGATATCGTCCTGGTGGCTGGCGTGGAAAAGATGACCTCCCGCTCCACCCCCGAAGTGACCGAGATCCTGTCCGAGGCGGGGGATATGGGGGGCGAAGGACGCGCCGGAGCCACTTTCCCGGCCCTTTTCGCCATGATCGCCAGGCGCCACATGTATCAATACGGCACCACGCGCGAGCACCTGGCGGCGGTAGCGGTCAAGAACCACGCCAACGGTGCGAAGAACCCCTTGGCGCACATGCGCAAGGTCATCACCATGGAACAGGCCCTGGCCGGTAAGCCTATTTCCGAGCCCCTCACGGTTTTCGATTGTTCTTTGATCAGCGACGGTGCGGCCGCGGCGATTATCGTCCCCCTGGAGCGGGCATCGGAGTTCACGGACCAGCCTGTACGGATCCTGGGCATCGCGCAGACCTCGGATTACGTGGCGCTGGACGCCAAGCCGGATATCACCACCTTCTGGGCCGTGCGCGAAGCAGCCGAGAAAGCCTACAAGATGGCGCGTGTATCTGCCCGCGACATTCAATTCGCCGAAGTGCATGACTGCTTTACCATCGCCGAGATCATCGCCACAGAGGACCTCGGATTTATCAAGAAAGGCGAGGGCGGTCCGTACGCGCTGGAGGGCCGGACGGCTTTCCGCGCTGAGCGTCCGATCAACGCCAGCGGCGGGCTGAAGTCCAAGGGTCATCCGGTGGGCGCCACCGGAGTGGGACAGATCTGCGATGTGGTGATGCAGATTCGCGGGAATGCCGGCGATCTTCAACTGGATCGGCATTCTTTGGGGCTGGCGCAGAACCTGGGCGGTTCCGGGGCGACTGCGGTGGTTACGGTCCTGGGGGATATATGAGCACGGTTTACACCGAGACTGTAGTGCACGCTGCCCCGGCAGAGTTTGTGGCTGATGCGCCCTATCAACTCGCCATCGTATCTCTGGATGGCGGAACACGCCTAACGGTGAGGATTCTGGGCGAGCGCGTGAAGATCGGCGACAAAGTGGAGCTCGCGGAAACGCGCGACGGCATCGAGTTCTTTCGATTGGCCTCTTGAAAATTTATCTTTACTACATCGGCAAGGCGCGCGATCCGCACGCCAATGCCATGGCCGCGGAATACATCAAGCGCTCGGGGCGTTTCGCCACGTGCGAGATGCGCGAGATCCAGCCGAAACGCTTCGATCCCTGGGACAAGCATCCATCGGCGCGCAAGATTCTGCTGGACCCGGCCGGGCGCACCATGGACTCGGCGAAACTCACCAAGCTGTTCGAGCAGGACGTGGCATTCATCGTCGGAGGCGCCGACGGCCTGCCGCCCGAATGGCGAGACCGAGCCGATGTGCTGCTGTCGCTATCGCCCCTGACCATGCCCCACGAATTGGCTCGCGTGATGCTGGCCGAGCAGATCTATCGCGCGCTGACCACGCTGCGCGGACATCCTTACCCGCGATAGGCTGGGACTGTGTCCAAATACGACGCACTGTTGATCGTGTCCTTCGGTGGTCCTGAGAAACGTGAAGACGTCATCCCGTTTCTGGAAAACGTCCTGCGTGGAAGGAATGTTCCGCGGGAGCGCCTGCTGGCCGTAGCCGAACACTATTACCACTTCGATGGCCGCAGCCCGATCAACGATCAGAATCGGGCCTTGATAGACGCGCTGCGGTCCGTAATCAGGCTGCCGATTTACTGGGGCAATCGCAACTGGCATCCCATGCTGGCGGATACCATGCGGCAGATGCAGGCCGACGGGATCCAACACGCCGTTGCCTTCGTGACCTCGGCGTTCGGGTCGTATTCAGGATGCCGTCAGTACATCGAAGACATCGACAGGGCTCGGACCCAACTAGGAGCGGAGGGAGGCGACGCTCCGAAAATACATAAGATCCGGCCCTTTTCGGTGAATCCCAAGTTCATCGAGGCGATGACGGATCGGGTCCGTGCCGCGCTGGCCGAACTGCCGCAAGGAAAGCTGGTCTTCACGGCGCACAGCGTACCGCAGTCGATGGCGGACTCGAGTCCGTACGTCGGCGAACTGGAGCGTGCCTCTGCCGCGGTCGCTTCGGCTGCCGGCAAAGACTCGTGGAAACTGGTGTACCAAAGCCGCAGCGGGCCGCCCACGCAGCCGTGGCTCGCGCCGGACATCTGCGACTATCTCCGCGAGATTCGTTCCGACGTCATCATCGTTCCCATCGGATTCCTGTCGGATCACATGGAAGTGCTCTACGACCTCGACACTGAGGCGCGTGCCGTATGCGACGAGCTAGGCGTGAAGATGGTCCGCGCGGGGACGGCCGGTACGCATCCGAAGATGATCGAGATGATTGCGGAAATGGTAGAGCAGGAGCACTCCACGTGTGCAGAGGGCTGCTGCCCGGCGCCGCAAAGACAGGCGACAAGATCGCCTGTCCCACCTACATGATTTGCTTGTAAACTTCTCGCTTCGATAAACCGCGATCACGAGCCACCTGCTTGATCGCGTCCATGCGCGGAATTCCTTTTTCTTCCAGCTCGCGAACAGCTTCTTCCACGGAAGTCGTCGCCGCCAGCGGCGCGCCTTTCCCGATCAGAAGCGTGATCTCGCCTTTCACCGAGTGCCGCGCGGCCAGCTGATCGCGCACCTGCGCCGCAGTACCTCGCAGAAACTCTTCATAGAACTTCGTCAGCTCTCGCGCGACCACCACCGGACGGTCGCCCAATAGAGCCGCGATATCCGACAACGTATCCAGGATCCGGTGGGGGGCTTCGTAGAAGATCAGCGTGCACGTCTCCGCGCGCAGCGACTCCAGAGCCTTGCGGCGCTGTGTGGATTTCACCGGCAGAAAACCGCTGAAGCGGAAGGCATCCGTCGGCAAACCGGCCGCAGCCAGCGCGCTCAACACCGCCGACGCCCCCGGCACGGGAACCACCGGGATCCCCGCCGCGATGGACGCTGTTACCAGACGATATCCCGGATCGGAAATCAGCGGCGTGCCTGCATCCGACACCAGAGCCACTTGGGCGCCTGCTTCCAGACGCGCGAGAAGCTCTTGGGTTCGAGCGGCTTCGTTGTGCTCGTGATAGCTGACGGTGGGCTTATCGATACCAAAGTGAGACAGCAGCTTGCCTGTCTGACGCGTGTCCTCGCAAGCGATCACGTCGGCTTCCTTCAGCACGCGCAGGGCCCGCAGCGTGATGTCTTCCAGGTTGCCGATCGGCGTAGCTACCAGATAGAGCGAAGCAGGCATCGTAGTACCATGAAACCTTAACTGAAATGGGGCCAAGGACACAAGGCGTGCCCGGCTACTATGTTTGGGCGGTTCCAGGCAATCCGGTAGCTGTCCACCTGCGTCTGGACGTTGTAGACGGCCTGGCGGCCGAATTCCTTCGCGGTCTCGGAGCGGTTCCTAAGCGCGGGGCGGAAGTGGGCGGAGTCCTGTTGGGATCCATCGAACCGGGGCTGGTCAAGGGCACCAGCATTGTGCGGATCGAAGACTTCGAGCCGGTGCCGTGCAGCTACGTCCGTGGGCCTTCGTATCTGCTCACCGAAGAAGATCGCAGGTTTTTCGACGAGGTCTGCAGGCAGCGTAGTCCGGTGGGCTACTATCGCAGTCACACGCGCGAAGGGATGTCCCTCGGGCCGGAAGACATCGATGTTCTCGAGAAGAATTTTTCGCTGGCGGAAAATGTCGCGCTGCTGGTGAAACCTCTGGCAGATAAGCCCGGCGTGGCTGGATTTTATGCCCGCGAGAACGGGGTGTTTCCCGGCAAAACGCCGCTCGAATTCCCGTTCCGTCGATGGGAGATGACCGGAGAAGAGCCGCCAGCGCGACCGGTGCCGGTGGCGCCTGAGCCTCCCCCAGTTGAATCCGTTCCGCCCATGCAACCCCCGCCCGCGCAGGAATCGGCTCCATTGCCGGCGCGACGGCCAAAATCGCGAACTGGAATATGGATGGTGGCTGCTTTCGTCTTTCTGCTGCTGGGCGTCCTGCTGGGCTACCAGGCCTCCCGTATCACGATGCCTCGGAGAGCCTCTGACTTCTCCGTGGCGCTGGCAGTGGAACGCAGTGGCGAGAATCTGATGGTCCGCTGGAATCGCGAGGCGCCCGCGGTCCGCTCCGCCAGCAGTGGATTGCTCGAGATCGACGATGGCGGCGATATGAAACGCATGGAGCTGGATCGCGCCAACCTCAGCGGTGGAAATTTTATTTATCGCAATGCGTCCCAGAAGGTGCGCTTTCGCCTGGTGATCTACTTGGATCCCGGAGTAAGCGTGACGGAAGAGCTCGATTGGCCGCGCTAATCAGGTTGTTTGCGTTTTTTGGCCAGGCGGGATAACACGGCCAGCTGCGATAAGTATTCTTTCAGCGGCCGGGCCGGCGTTCCCCACATGACTTGCCCCGCGCGCACGATCTTCGAAGTGAGCACGCCGCTTCCGGAACCGAGCACCGCACCCGATTCAATGCGCGCTTTGTCGCCGATGCCCACCTGCCCCCCAATGACTGCATAGTCTTCGACCACGACGCCGCCCGATAGCCCCGTCTGCGCGGCGATCACCACGTGGCGCCCGATGCGGCAGTTGTGAGCGATGTGAACCAGATTGTCGAGCTTCGAGCCTTCGCCGATGGAAGTGAGCCCGAGCGCTGCACGATCCACGCAGGAATTAGCGCCTATCTCCACCTGGTCTCCGATCATCACCCGGCCTACCTGCGGAAACTTCTGGTAAGTCCCCTCGCTGAGGACGAAGCCGAAACCATCAGCCCCAATCACACAGCCCGAGTGCAGAATCACGCGATGGCCCAGAGTAACGTCGTGATACAGCGTCACACGAGGGTGCAGCACGCAGTGATGCCCCATATGGACGTGGTCGCCGATTACGCATCCGGCTCCGATGAAGGTTCCCTCGCCGATATGCACGCCGGCGCCCAGCGTGACCAGGGGTCCAATCGAAGCGCCCTTGCCGATCACAGCGCCCGGACCGATCACCGCCGTAGGATGGATTCCGGCAGGCGGATCGAGTTGGGGATGCAGTTTCGGGATCGCGCGAGCCACGGCAGCGCGAGGATCAGATGTGCGGATGATCGTGCGGCCGGACTCGTTTACGAAATGGGTGGGCACCAGCAGGCAGGCTGCTCGGGAAGCACTGGCCTGCTTGAGTGAACGGCCGTTGGAGACAAACGAAAGATCCGCCTCGCCGGCGTCTTCGAGGGGCGCCACGCGGCGGATTTCACGATCTCCTTCGCCCTCCCATGGGGATTCCAGCCACGCGGCCAGTTCCTTGACACGCAAGCCTTTGAGCTCCTGCAAACTTAAAGAGTATGCGATTTAGGGGGGTAAATGAAATAGGCATTGCACCTTAAGGCGGAATCTCTCAAACGAAGATTTCGTTCGTTGTAGCCACTTCCCCGCCTGCGGCCGCGAATTCCTGAAAGAATCGCTCAGAGCTGGACTGATCCAGGCTGCGGACGGCATCCGTGACAACGGCAACCCGGCGGCCCAATTTCAGCAGTCCCATCGCGGCATTCTTCACGCAAATCTCAGTGACGACGCCGTAAATCACGCATCGGTCCGCTTCCAGGCGCTCCAGCAGGACGGGCAGATTCGGGTTCGTGAAGCAATCCACCGATTGCTTTTCGAGCAGAATCTGCTGCGCGTCGCGAATATCGAAGTCCTGTGGAGTGGTGGAAATGCGAGTGCTGGGAATAGTCGTACGCTTTTCGAGCAGTGTCGCCGCCGGCTTCTGCTGTCCGGCGGTTCCGGCGACACAATGCGGCGGCCAGGCCTGAAACTCGGGATCGTTTTCCGTGTGCGCGTCCATGGTGGAGATCACGGGAATGCCGCGCGCCGCCGCGTACCGGTTCAGCGCGGCGACTTCAGCGACGATGGACTCCGCACCGGGAACATACAGCGCGCCCGCCGGATATAAAAAATCCAACTGTGTATCCACATCAAAGAAAACCGTACTCATGCCCTGGCGCCTTTGCTGACGCGATCGTGCAGAGCGGTAAGCTCCGGGCTAATGTCCACGCGCCACACGGGTTCACTGGCGAACAGACTCAGACAGGTGGAGGGCAGCCCAGCCAATGATTCCGCGGCATAGCGTCGCGCATCCGCGACCCCGGCCAGCGGTTCTACAAGTTGCCCCCCGATCATTACGGGACGCTGCAGAGCTTCACACGCAGACCCGCCATCCCCGCACGCGATGCATTCGGTCGCGCGCGCCAGCACGTCATGGTCGGCGGAGCGGAAAATCTGCTTGGCTCCTGGCAAGGTCTGCTTTTCGTGGCTGAGTTTCATGGGAAAACGCCGCCCATCGGCTTCTTCCAGTTCCACCAGTTTGTACACGACGCCGAGCGAGGGCGCGTCGGCCGAAGTGGCCAATTCCGTACCCACGCCAAAAACATCGATAGGGGCGCGGGCCGCCAGCAGTTCCTGTATCTTGTACTCGTTCAAATCTCCGGTGGCCATAATCTTGGCTTCGCCCAAGCCAGCTTCATCCAGGACGCGCCGCACGGCCGTAGCGAGCTCACCCAGGTTGCCGCTATCTAAACGGACTCCCCACAGCGGTTTCCCGAGCGATGCGGCGCGGCGGGCGCCTTCGAGCGTGTCATACGTGTCGATCAGATAGACCGTGGTGTCGCCCAGCAGATGCTGCAGCCGCTCGAACGCCGCAAGCTCGGTGGGAAAGGCCATCACCCAGGAGTGCGCAGCCGTGCCGAACACCGGAACACCATAGCGGAACCCTGTTTCGGTATTACTGGTACCACTGCAGCCGCCGATGTAAGCCGCGCGCGCACCCAGCACGCCGGCCTCTGGCGAATGTGCGCGTCGGGTTCCGAACTCGACCACAGAGTGGCCGCGAGCCGCCGTTACCACGCGGGCGGCCTTGGTGGCGATGGTCGATTGAAATCCGATGGTCGCTAGAAGATAGGTTTCGACCAGCTGAGCCTCGATCAGCGGAGCGCGAATCGTCAAGAACGGTTCACCGGCGAATAACGGAGTGCCTTCGCGCACTGCGAACACATCGCCGGTAAAGCGCAATCTTGCCAGCATGTCGAAAAACTCGGAAGGCGTTCGCTCAAACTGCGGCAGCGTTTTGAGAAACGCAATCTCATCCGCGGTGAACCGGAGATTCAGAAGATATTCGACAGCTTGCGCCAAGCCGGCGGCCAGAACAAAGTTGCGGTTCCAGGGCAGACGGCGCACGAACAGTTCGAACGTGGCGCGGTTGCCTGCCTTGCCGGCCTCGAAGAAGCCCGCGGCCATAGTGAGCTCATACAGATCCGTATTGAGAGCCGCACCGTAACCAGGCTGGCCGGGCACTATTTCTTCTTTCCGTCTTTGGTTGGCGCAGGAGGCGGCGGCTCCCGGACGCCGTAGACTGCCTCGCGCAAGCCCTGCACGGCGTTGAAATCAACTTGATACAGCGAGCTGTCATTCTCCCGGCGCCCCAGGAAGTTCATCCCGGCCGGGGCGAACTGAACTTTCTCGGTTCGTTTGCCGTCGTTCGAAGTCACCGTTACTTCCAGGGCCGCCTTGGTGAAGCCGCTATCCACGAACTTCGTCGCGGCCAGATCGCGCAGCTTATCAATGAGATTTTGGACCGAGATCGCATCCATGGTCTTGCCGCCGGAAGTCCAGTTTTCTCCCGACTTCTCGATAGTCTTGGTCATCCCGGCGTCCGTGATTTCGATACGCGTGGGATCGCTGAACCCGAAGTCGAATACTTTCTTGTTGCGGAAGTCCTCCAGCGACTTGTTGAGTCCGTCGCCGACTTCCTTCGTGATTTTATAGGCGCCGTCCAACATGCTGGACTTGGCGTAATACTCGTCCTTGGACTTGCGGACTTCGAAAGTCAGAGTGCCGTCGGCGGTGGTGACCTTCGCCGTGGCGGTTTTCTGGCCAGCGCCAAACGCCGCAGCGGCTTCCTTCGCATCGCCGGCCGGATCCATGGAGGCGTCCTTCAACTTGCGAACCATCTCGTCCACCTGGAAGGTGTCGGCTCGCATGGGCTTGGGTTTCAGAATCTGCCAGTCCGTCCCGGCACGGCCGAACTCCAGGGGCGGTTTCCCGGTGGCATCCAGCTCCACACGGCTGAGCTTGTCCTGATCGAATATCAGCAGGTGCTTCTCGCGCAGATCCTTGGACTGCTTGTCGAGCGCGCTCTTGCCGAAGGCGGCGACGGTAAACAGGCGCTTGTCGCCATCCACCATCGCGTAGGTGTTGCCTTCGGTGGGAGTATCTTCGCCGATGCGGACCGTATGCGTCTTGCCATCCGCCATGGTGAAGGTCACTGCCACGCGCGCCGGATCCAGACCATACGAAGGAAGATTCGTGGCATTCTCATCCACAACTCGATCTGACGCGAGGCTGGTTACGGCAGAGGTGACAGCGCCGACTGCCGTCTGATCGGCCGCCAATGCCTGAGGGGCAGTGATGGACCACTTGCCGGCGGCGTCCTTCTTGACCACTGTAGTCTCGCCATCATGATGCACGATCTCGATCTGCTTGATGTCGGCATCTTTCAGTTCGAGAATTTTCGGGGCTGCCTTGGGATCGCCCTTCGTGGCTTTCGCGGCCTCCGATTTGTTCGACCACCAGACTACGCCGCCTAGTCCGGCCAGGACCAGAGCGGCAATCAACAAACGCGCGACCTTCATGACGTATCCTTACCCTACCGGCGCTTCCACCACACGCCCACGCCCGCCAGGATGATCGCGAGCGGAATCACCACGACGCTGCCATAGAACAGCATGGTCGCCTGGCGCGGATTCATGTTGAGCCGGCGATCTTCGGGATCCTTCGGCCGAATCGAAATCAGATCCTCGTCCGAGCTCAGCCAGTTGAGCATGTTCATGTAGAGATCGCGATTCGAGTTGAACGCCAGGAATCCGTTGCCGACCCAGCGGGAGGTGCCGACTACTACGAAGCGGCCGTTTCCGTTTTCCTTGCCGGTGGTGTACGTTCCCGCCGCGGCCAACGTTCGCGCGCCTTGCTTGGCCGATTTGACGTCGACCGTTGGCTTCTTCAAGTCTTCCGTGGCGACACTGTCTTCCGATGTTGAAAACAGCGCCGAAACCATGGTCTTATCACCGTTCGAAACCTCCAGGGACCGTGTAATGGGAAATCCGCTGGCATCTTTCAGATCGCGGACGATGGCATGGTTCTCGTACTTGGTGATGATCGGGAATTGCGGGCCGAGGTTGAACAACTGCCCTACTCCGCTCAGATCCAGCACCAGGTCGTTGTGCAGTTTCACGCCCCAGCCTGCGAGTACCGATACCAGCGCCGGGTTCTCATCGATTTCGGATCCAAACTTGATCGGCGGATCCAGCATGATGAGCGCGCGCCCGCCATTTTCGACGTAGGCCTTAATGGCATCCACCGCAGGCTGCAGATAATTGCGCTTTGGCCCGCCGATGACCACAATTGTGCAATCCGCCGGAATCTCCGGCTTGGGAATCATCGGGACCGCTTTGGTCTTGTAGTTATTCTTCTCGGTCAGCTCCTTGGCGGCGGAATAGCCGCCGTTCTGATCGGTATCCGCAGGCGAACCCTCGCCCGAGCCGGTGAGGAAACACACCATACGGTCGCCGCCCTTGAGCGCGCGCACCATGGCTCCGGTCACTTCTTCTTCGGTCAGGCTCTTGGCCAGTTCGGTTTTATTGCCGACCTTGACGAAGATATTGGGCAGGGGACTCTTGACTCCAGCAGCAATGGCCTCGGTGCGTTTCTTATCGACGTCCTGATACTGGATGCTGACCTTCGGCGACAGTCCCTTGTAGCGGTTGAACAGATCCTCCGCGTTGGGAAACGCGTTGGGGCGATCCCAATAAACGATGGTCAGATCGCCCTGAATGTTCTTGACGATCTTGGCGGTCTGATCGGAAAGCGTGTACTTCTTATTGGCGGTGGCGTCAAAGCTCTTGTTATAGCGGTTCGCCAGGAAATTCAGAACGCCCAGAATCGCCACGACGATCAAGGTGTAGACGGCGGCCTGGGCGAAGTTCGCGGCTCGATGTGTTTTCTGTGTGGCCATTACGCTCTCCACCGGATGGATTCCATCGACCGCGCCGTCAGGAATAGGCCGAACACGATCATGCTTACGTAATACAGCGCGTCTTTCGCATCCAGCACCCCGCGCGCGAACGATTCGAAGTGGGACGTTACGGACAGGTAGCTGATCACGGAAAATAGCGGACTCGATTCAAACTGCGATACCCAATCCAGCACCCATAGCAGCAAGCATACGCCGAAGGTGGCAACGCCCGCGACAATCTGATTGCGCGTCGCGGTGGAGATGAATGTTCCGATCGCCAGCAGGCACCCGCCTTGCAGAATCAGACCCAGGTAGCCGACCGCCATGGGCCGCCAGTCCGGGTTTCCGTAGGCGAACAGCACCAGCATGTTCAGCAGGGAGGTGGCCAGAATCGTCAGATATAGAATGAATGCCGCCAGCCATTTGCCGAGAATGATTTCGCTATCGCGCAGTGGAGACGTCACCAGCAGTTCGATGGTGCCGGTGCGCTTTTCTTCGGCGAACAGGCGCATGGTGATCATCGGAATGATGAACAGCCCGATCACGCTCATGTTAGAGAGAACGTTTCGCACTACCCATTCATTCACGTTGAGCGGTACGGACTGGCCCATCATCGTCGCCTGCAGACTCTGCTGCAGGAAGAAACGGACAGCGGAATAAAAGAAAAAGCCGGTGATCAGCGCGAAAAAGCACATCACGCCGTACGCGATGGGGGAACGGAAATAACTGCTCAGTTCCTTGCGGGCAATGGTCAAAGTATTCATTTAGCCTCCTCAGCCGTAGCTTGCGGCGCGGGCTCGGATACATCCGCTTTCGAAGCCGTCAATTCCAGGAAGATCTCTTCCAGACTCAGACCCATGCCGTGCAGCTCATTGAGCTGCCATCCGGATTCGATCACGGCTCTCGCCAGTTCTGGTCGGACATGGCTGTCTTTCTGACTTTCCACGGTGAAGCGCGCCCGGCTGTCGCGGGAGTCTTTTGCGATCACGCGGCTGACGCCCGGCACCTTCTCCAGCCTCTCGTGGACGCTGCGCACCCATTCGGGCGTGGACGTTCCGTCGCGCGATAACACCTCTACCGCCACGGTTTCGGCGCCGTGCAGGCGGCTGCTCAGATTCTCCATCGTGTCGGTTGCCACCAGCTTGCCCTTGTTTATGATCATCACGCGCTGGCAGGTGGCTTCCACTTCCGGCAGGATGTGGGTGGAAAGAATAATGGTGTGATCCCCGGCCAGTCCCTTGATCAGATCGCGCGTCTCAATGATTTGATGGGGATCAAGACCGGAGGTCGGTTCATCTAAGATCAGCACGTCGGGATTATGTACGATAGCCTGCGCCAGGCCCACGCGCTGCCGGTAGCCTTTGGACAGCTTGCCGATTTCCCTGGTGCGGACGTCGGTGATGGCGGTCTTCTGCATCACTTCATCGATCCTGTTTTTCAGGCTGGCCTT
>Ga0105245_10003250_pt1 | contig 14573 bp, 14 predicted proteins | sample KBSM54metaG_FD_81523 | JGI IMG/M metagenome (GOLD analysis project Ga0105245, IMG submission 81523) | Miscanthus rhizosphere microbial communities from Kellogg Biological Station, Michigan, USA - KBS M5-4 metaG | ecosystem: Host-associated > Plants > Roots > Rhizosphere > Soil | place... | reverse complement strand
TATCGACATAGTTGCGTGATTCCAGCATCTGGCGGGACGCCTGGGCGAAGCGGCTCTCGTCCCGGTCCAGGGCGGGCAGGCTGACAATGCCCGGCAGCCAGAGCGCCAGGCAGAACAGCGTCAGCAGCGGCAGCGGATGCCGGCCAAAGATGGCCAGCAACCGCCCGCCCAGGGGAGGCCTTGCCGCCGGGGCCACTGTGTCTTCCGTCTCGCTTTCCGCCATCCCTGCCCCGGCCCTATGTTCCCTATGTCATGAGGGCCTTGGCCTGTATAAGGCCGGTCCGATCTGGCGGGAAGGACTTGAAGGCACATGGAATTGTCGGTCGTGGTGCCGGTGAAGGACGAAGCGGCCAATGCTGGCCCGCTGGCCCGGGAAATCGCCGCCGCCCTGGCCGACGAGAAAGCGCATGAGATCATCTTTGTGGATGACGGCTCGGCCGACGGCACTAGCGAGGCCTTGACGGCCCTCAAGAGCGAATTCCCAACTCTGCGCGTGCTGCGTCACAGCCGCAATCTCGGCCAGAGCCGGGGCATCTGGACCGGGGTCAAGGCGGCCCGGGGCAATGTCATCATCACCCTGGACGGCGACGGCCAGAACGACCCCGCCGATATCCCCAAGCTGCTGCGCCTCCTGGAGGCCGAACCCGGTGTCGGCCTGGTTTCGGGGGTACGCACCAAGCGCAAGGACACCTTCAGCCGTCGGCTCGCCTCCCGCTTCGGCAACGGTTTCCGCAACTGGATGCTCAAGGACGGCGCCACCGACACGGGCTGCGGCCTGAAGGCAATCCGGCGCGAAGCCTTCCTCGCCTTGCCCTATTTCGATCATTTCCACCGCTTCCTGATCGCGTTGGTGCAGCGCGAGGGTTGGCAGACGCGCTTCGTGCCGGTGAACCATCGTCCGCGCCTGGCCGGGCGCTCGAAATATACCAATCTGGGGCGGCTGCTGGTCAGCGGCAGCGATCTTCTGGGCGTGCGCTGGCTCTTGAAGCGCCATGGTGGCCGGGCTGAAGTGAAGGAGCTTTGACATGAGCGATTGCATTAAACCCGACAACCTTTGGCTGGTGGTCGGTTTCCTCGGGCAGGCCCTGTTCGCTTCACGTTTCTTCATCCAGCTTTTCAAGAGCGAGATGGAAGGACGCAGCGTGATTCCCGTGGCCTTCTGGTATTTCAGCATTGGCGGCGGTCTGATCACGTTGGTCTATTCTTTCCATATGGGGACGGCCGGCCTACCATTCCTGATCGCGCAGGGCGGCGGCTTGGTGGTCTATTTCCGCAATCTCTGGCTGGTGCGTCGCGAACGCCGCGCCTCTGCCTGATCGAATCTGTGTAGTCTCACGGCGCAACAAGGGGGCTGGGCATGGGCGCCTTTCCGCTGCTTCTTCTTTCGCTGCTGCTTTACAATCTGCTGGCCTTTGGCGGCGGGTTGGCGGGGCAGGCGGATGTCTCGGCGCTTCTGAATCAGGGCTTCGTCCTCAAACTGCCGTCCGGTGACCCCTGGCACTTCAGCTATTCCGACGTCTTCATCGCCTTCTCGCTCTGCCTGCTGTTCGTGGAAATGGTGAAGGCGACGCGTACGGGGCGGGCCGAAATCCTCAACCACGCCTTCTCCACGCTTATCTTTGTCGCAGCGCTGGTCGAGTTCCTGCTGCTCAAAGGCTTCGCCACCACCGCCTTCTTCCTGCTGGTGGCAATGAGCCTGTTCGATGTGGTGGCGGGCTACACTATCTCCATCATCTCGGCCCGCCGCGACATGACGGTTCCTGGGCACGAGCCGTGAAGACTTGCGGGGGGCGGCGAGCCGGGCTATTCCCCGCCCCTCCTGGGTTGGACAGGTGGCCGAGTGGTTGAAGGCGCACGCCTGGAAAGTGTGTAACGGTGAAAGCCGTTCGAGGGTTCGAATCCCTCTCTGTCCGCCAACCTCTTAAAAGTTAAGCTATTTCAATCTGTTAAGCGCAAAAAAAGACGCCGCCGGTTTCCCGGCGGCGTTTTGCGTAGTGCTGCACGCGCGGCTTACTGGGTGCCGCCCGGCGCCACGGTGAAGTTGTGCTCGCCCTGCGGGAAGGGATTGATGGCGACGCGAGTGTCCATCTGCCCCGCCTTGAAGCTGGCGCGGTGGAAGCGGCCCGGGGCGGCGATCACCACATCGCCGGTATCGGCCTGGACGACCTCGGGAATGCCTTCGATCAGATATTCCATCTTGCCTTCCAGGATGAACCAGAACTCAGTGTATTCGGCATGGAAGTGGCCGAGATTGGTCGGCGGCGGCGTCGGAACGCCCATGCCGCGAATGTTGTTCATGAAGAAATGGTCACTGGCGATGAAGGCGCCGCCGCGACCATTGCCGTTCACGACATCCTTGTAATAGTCGAGATAGGGCTTCTGGCCGGCATCAATCTTGCCGACATCGGCGGTCAGCGTCGCCTTGACGTATTTGTAGCCTGCCGGATCCTTGGGCTTCTCCGGATTGGTGTCCACCGGATAGAGCGGCAGGTGATCGGCTTCGCGCACCTGGAAGTAGAGCGCGGGGGCGCTGCCCACCGTCTCCAGCTTGTAGGGCGTGCGATAGGGAATATTGATCTCGAAGCCCTTGGTGGCGACGAAGGGCTCCTGGCCGTCCACCGTGACACGCACCTGTCCGTCCCAGACGATCAGGCCGGTGCGGTTGTCGGGAAACATCACGCGCGGCGTGCTGGCGCCGGCGGCGAGCTGGTGCCAGTCGGCCCACATTTCCTTGTTGCGGACGATGGCCATGTCCCAGCTCGCAGTCTTGGAGTGGGTGGCGCGGATCTCAGACAGATGCGCAACCGGCTTGTTGATGGCGTCATACTGGCTGAGCGGCGTCTTCTTCGGCACCCAGGCGGTCGGCATTTGGCGCGGCGCGGGGCGGGCGGCGCGTCCGGCGGCGGCGCCCGGCGCTGGGGCATCCTGCGCCATCGCCATGCCGGCAATCAGCGCCATTGTGCCGGCGGCGGTGGCCAGCATCAGGGATTTGGTGATGTTCATGTCTGTCTCCTCCTTGAGGCCGCGTTTTCATGCTGCGGCTCGAATTGGTACTACCATAGCTCATTTCTAACATGCCGGTAATCCAAAAAGGTGCGGTCCGGCGCATGACCAAGTATCTGAAACGCAAACAAAAACGCCGCCGGTTGCCCGGCGGCGTTTTCGATTTGCTCGGAGCCAGGCCTACTGACGGCCGTTGGATTCCACCGTGTAGTCGTGCAGGCCGCGGGGGAAAGGATTGATGGCCACGCGGGTGTCCATCTGGCCTTCCGCGAAAGCAGCGCGGTGGAAGCGTCCCATGGCGGCAGTGACGACATCGCCGGCATCGGCAATGAACGGCTCCTTGATGCCCTCGATCTGGTAGCTGATCTTGCCTTCCATGATGAACCAGAACTCGGTCATGTCGACATGGAAATGGCCCAGATTGGAGGCCGGCGGCAACGGAACGCCCTGGCCGCGGATGTTGTTCATGAAGAAGTGATCGCTGGAGATGAAGGCGCCACCGCGCGCGCCGCCATTCACGACATCCTTGTAGAAGTCGAGATACGGCTTGTTGTTGCCGTCATAGACGCCGTCGCCGCCGTTGAGGATCACCTTGGTGTATTTGTAGCCCTTGATGTCCTTGGGCTTATCCGGCGTGCCTTCGATCGGATAGATTGGAACGTCGCCGGCCTGGTGCACTTCCAGCCACAGGGCCGGATCGCTGCCCACCGTTTCCAGGGTGTAGGACAGGCGCAGCGGGATGTTGATCTCGAAGCCCTTGGAGGCGACGAAGGGCTCTTGGCCCTTGATGCTGACCCGCACCTGGCCCGACCAGACGATCATGCCGATGCGGTTGTCGGGCCACTCGACCAGCGTGGTCTTCGCGCCGGCGGCGAGCTGGTGCCAGTCGGCTTCCAGGTCTTTGTTGCGGACGATCGGCTGCTGCCAGCTCGCGGTCTTGGAATGGGCCTTCAGAATGTCCGACAGCTTCCACCACGCCTTGTTCGGCGCGACATAGTTGTCATAAGGCGTCTTCTTCGGCGCCCAGCCGATTTCTTGCGGCGGCGGCGCGCCACGACCGGCGCGGCCGGCGCCGCGGCCACGGCCGGCGGGAGCGGCGCCATCCGGCGTCGCGGCGGCAGCGGGAGCCGTAGGTGCGGCAGGGGCCGCATCCTGGGCCAGCGCGGTTTCGGCGATCAGCGCCAGGGTGCCGGCCGCAGCGGCGGCGAGCATCAATGATTTCAGTGCGTGCATTCGTTCCTCCTTAAAGTCATGCGGCGGCCCGTCTGGCGGGACGTGCAATCTCGGTGTGTTGGTTTGCTCCCAAAGCCCCGCGATTCTGACGAGCGGGTTGCTTGGCGCGACCATAACCAAATAGCCGAAGTGAAAGCGCGAGAAATAGCCGTGACGCGAAGGTTTGCGACAATTTTTGCCAGTGATTCCGCGCGGGAAGAGATGGTGCAACGCAACTTTGCAAACGCAAACGATTGCCTTGCTCACAAAACAGGCGAAGCGATTGTCTACCGGTTCCAGGGCAGCGAAGCTGGTGTCGCAGAAGAAGAACGCGGCAGTCTGACCGCCAAGATTACAGGAAGTACATCATGGGTCGGATTCTTGCGTTGGTTCTGTTGCTTGGGCTGGCAGCGCCCGCCTGGGCGGAAGACGGTCATGAGGCCTGGCTGCGCTATCACCCCCTGCCCGCGGCGCAGATCGCGCGCTTTGCGCCGCACACCGCGACGTTGGTGACGGGCAAAATGTCACCGACCCTCGATGCCACCGTGAAGGAATTGCGGTCCGGCATCGCCGGCTTGCTGAAACGCGCGCCTGGCGGCGCCAGCGCCGTCACTGCCGACGGCGCCGTGGTGATCGGCACGCCTTCGTCTTCGCCCGTGATCGCCGGATTGCGCCTCAATCTTTCGGCAGCCGGCAAGGAAGGTTTCGTGCTGCGCAGCCTAGGCGTGAATGGCCACAAGGCCACCATCATAGCCGCCAACAGCGACATCGGCGTACTGTATGGCGCCTTCGCCTTGCTGCGCCGGATGCAGACGGAACAGGCGATCGACAATCTCGACATCACCGATGCGCCCAGACTGATGGTGCGGGTGTTGAACCATTGGGACAATCTCGACGGTTCGATCGAACGCGGCTATGCCGGCGCCTCGCTGTGGCGCTGGCAGACCCTGCCCGCCTATCGCGATCCGCGCTATCGCGAATATGCCCGGCTCAACGCTTCGCTCGGCATCAACGGCGCCGTCCTCAACAACGTCAACACCAGCGTCAACAGCCTGAGCACCGGCTATATCGAGAAGACGGCGGCGCTGGCCGAGGAATTCCGGCCCTATGGCGTGAAGGTCTGGATGGCGCCGCGTTTCAGCGCGCCGCAGGAGATTGGCGGCCTCAAAACCTCCGATCCGCTCGATCCGCAGGTGCGGGCCTGGTGGCAAACCAAGGTCGATGAAATCTATCACGCGATTCCTGATTTCGGCGGCTTCCTGGTCAAGGCCAATTCAGAAGGCCAGCCGGGGCCGCAGGAGTATGGCCGCTCCCACTCCGACGCCGCCAACATGTTTGCAGACCTGCTGGCGCCGCATGGCGGCATCGTGATGTACCGCGCCTTTGTCTATGACGATCCTGGCAAGGACTGGCATCTGGACCGCGTCGCCGAGGCCTATCGCATCATCAAGCCGTTTGACGGCCAGTTCCGCGACAATGTCCTAGTCCAGGAAAAGGAAGGCCCGCTGGACTTCCAGCCGCGCGAGCCTTTCGCGCCACTGTTCGGCGCCATGCCGAAGAGCAACATGGCGGTCGAGTTTCCGGTGACCAAGGAATATACCGGCCAGGGAGTCGATCTCACCTATACCGGATTTCTCTACGAGCAGATCTACAAGTCCGACACCTATGCGCACGGTCCGGGCTCGACGGTGGCGAAGATCGTCATGAACCAGAAGCTCACCGGCACGGCCGGCGTCGCCAATATCGGCAATGACCGCAACTGGACCGGCTCGATCTTCAACCAGGCCAACTGGTACGCGTATGGGCGCTTTGCGTGGAATCCCGAAAGCAGCGCCCGTGCCGTGGGCGAGGAATGGACCCGAATGACCTTCGGCAACGATCCGAAAATCGTGTCCAGCGCAGTGGCGATGCTGATGGGCTCCTGGCCGGCGATGATGGACTATCAGTCGCCCATCGGCCTGACCTTCCAGGAGCTCGACAGCGCCAATACCCATTATGGCCCCTGGCCCTGGCTGGACTCTCCGCGCCGTTCCGACTGGGCCGATATCTATTTCAACCGCGCCGACGCCGTGGGATTGGGTGTGGACCGTTCCCATACCGGCTACAACACGGCGGCGCAGTACAATTCGCCGCTGAAGGAGCAGTTCGACGATATCCGAACCACGCCGGAGGATTTCCTGCTCTGGTTCCATCATGTGCCCTGGGATTTCCGCATGAAATCCGGCCGCACCATGTGGGAGGAACTGCAATTCCAGTACAGCCGGGGCATCACCGGCGTCGAAGCGATGCAGAAGGCCTGGGACGGCCTAAAAGGGAAAACCGACGATGAGCGCTACATGGCGGTGAAGCAGTATCTGGTGATGCACCACCGCGACGCTGTCTGGTTCCGCGACGCCTCGCTGGCCTATTTCCAGACTTTCGCCAAGCGGCCTTTCACGAACGGCTACAAGCCGAAATACGATCTCGATTACTACAAGAAACTGCCGCCCAACACCGCGCCGCCGGATTGAAACAAAAAGCCCCGGATCGATGATCCGGGGCTTTTGCCATTACTGACAGTCTTGCAGCTTCGTGACTATGGCGCCTTCACCGTGCACGGGCCGGCGGTCTTGCACCCGGCCGGCAGCGGGATGTTGAGCGGATTGCGCAGCGGCGACCCCTTGTCGAGGACGTAATTGACGGCGACTTCGGCTTCGCCCGGGCCGATATTGACCGGATCATGGACGGTGCCGCGCGGGATCAGGAAACTTTCACCGGCGTGATAGATCTTGGATTCGCCGCCCGCGATCACCAGGCGGATGGTGCCGCGCACCACCCAGGAAATTTCCACCCCGTCATGGGTGTGCAGGCCGATATCCTCGCCTTCCTTGAAGACGCGGGACAGCATGTAGAAGCTCTGCGGCTTGCCGCCCATCGGCACATCATAGGTCTGCTTCGGAACGGCGGCGCCGGCGACCGGCGCAGGCGCGGGCTGCGCCGAAGCGATGACGGCAGAGCCGGCAAGAAGGGCCAGAACAGGAACGATACGCATGCTTTTTCCTCCCGATTTTCTTTGACGTTAGATCAATAGCCGGACGGCGTCACCCAGAAGCTTTCTTCCCAATGGCCGCCGGGGGCGATGCTCTGCAATTCATTGTACTTGCCCGCCTGCGCCAGATTCATGGCGTCGCTGATGCTGGCATAGGGCTCGATCGCCATGAAGCCGCGATCCCAGGGCGCCGGGCCGCTGTCCGTGGCGCTAAGCGGTATCGCCGGGCCGGTGCTGACGGGCGGCGGCGGGGCACCACGGCCTCCGCGGCCGGGGCCTCCGCGGCCGGCATTGGGCCCGGCGGGATTCGGATTCGGCGGCAGCGGCACCGTGGAATAGAGCACAAAGCCCTTGAAGTTCGGCCCCGCCGTTATGCTGATGGACTGGCTGGCGCCCTTGAACATGATGGTGCCACGCCCCTTGGCATCGCGCTCAATGTCGCTGAAAACATCGTCGATCGGCTTGTCGGCGAACCGGCTGAGCGGGACCGCATGGCTGTCGCCGCCAAAGAAATTCTCCGCCGGCTCGGTCTGGCCGGTCGGCACCTTGGTGTCGGTGAGCAGCCAGTGGGTCTTGAGCGGGGCGCTCAACGTCCAGTCACGACGCACCGAGTCGGTGATCGCGAAATAGGGATGGAAGCCGATCGCCACAGGCATCGGCTCGGCGGAAAGATTGTCCAGCCTTGTGTGCACCTCCATCGCACCATCCGCCAGCCGGTAGGTCATGGTGATGGTGTGGGCGAAGGGGAACTGCTTCATGTAGTCGGGATATTTGGTGAATTCGAGCTTGCTGGTGACCCAGGCGCTCTTGCCGTCAGCCTTCACGCTCACCAGCTGCCAATGGTTGGTGCCGCTGAGATAGCCGTGGATGGGCACCGCGCCGCGCACATTCCCCAGCTCCATGTCAAAATTGTATTTCTTGCCGTTGGCGTAGAAGGCGTCCTGATCCAGCCGGTTGGCGAAAGGCGCCAGGAAGGGGATGCCGTTGAGGCCCGGCGCGGCGCGCATCTGATCCACCGAATTGATGGTCATGCGGATGACATTGTGGCCCTTGACCACCATCTCATAGGCGTTGTTCACCGGCAGCAGCACCGACACCACCGTGTCGGCCGTCGCATCGCGCAACTGCACCACATCGCCCAGGCGCTTGACGCTGTAGCGGGGCGCCGCCGTGGCCGGAACCGCCGCCAGCGCCAGAACCAAGAGCCCGATCACCGTCCTGCGCATCTTAATCCCCCTTTTTTCGCAGCTTTGCCCAAGCCTGACCGGCATGCAACCGAAAGACGCCTTGACCCCTGAAAACGATTGGCTGCAGCATCCCCCGCGCCATCGTCAGACAACAACAAAACGGGCAGGGATCATGAAGCAGGCATCGAGAATGAGCGCCTTCGCGGCTGCGGCAGCCATGCTGGCGCTGGCGGCGCATCAGGTCCTGGCCCAGCCGGCGCCAGCCCCCGCCGCCGGTCCTGGCCGTGGCGCTGCCGGGCGCGGCGGCAACGCCAACCCCGACCCGGCGGCGCAGCTTTCCATGCCGGTGGCCACCACCTTCACCTCCAAGATCGGCTACTTCACGGCGGAGCGCGATCCCGGCGCCTCCTATCCGCGCGTCATCCAGCTCAAGCTTGGCGCGGGCCGTGGCACCCTGCTGGCGACTTATGCTCATCGCGGCGCGCTGGCGATCTGGCGCAGCACAGACAATGGCGAAAACTGGAGCCATTTCTCGGATGTACCACAACTCAGCGGCGAGCCCTGCCTTTACGAATTGCCGTCGCAGATGGGCGAATTCCCCGCGGGCACGCTGATGGCTTGTGGCGGCGGCACAGCCGCCAGAGAGCCAGGCGCGCGTTCGCTGGATGTGGCGGTGAGCCGCGATGGCGGCCGGACCTGGGCCTATCTCAGCACCATCGCCGTTGGCCGCACGGCGCCCTACAACCAAGCCTCGCGTGCTGGCCTGTCGCGCGATTCCGGTCCGATCTGGGAGCCGTTCCTCGGCGCCGACACGCGCGGACGGCTGGTGGCCTATTTCTCCGACGAGCGCGACAAGAAGAACGCCTTCAACCAGCTGCTCGACCATGTGGTGTCGGAAGACGGCGGCAAGAGCTGGGGACCGCTGGTCTATGATGTCGCCATTCCCGACGGTCTCTCGCGCCCGGGCATGCCGATCATCGCCCGCGACGGCAAGGGCAAATTCTACATGAGCTATGAACTGGTGAGCGCGCCCGGCTTTGTGCTGGAGCCGCGCACCAATTCCATGCATTTCAAGACCTCCAGCGACGGCTTGAACTGGGGCGATCCCAAGGATCCCGGCACCCTGATCCAGGACCGCTGGCGGCAATTTCCCAACGGCACGCCCTACATCATCTGGTCGCCCTGGGGTGGCCCCAACGGCACCCTGGTGGCCGCGTCCCGTTCAGTGCTGCGCGACAATCTTGGCCGCGTCGGCAATGGATTTTTCGTCAACCGCAATGGCGGCGAAGGTCTGTGGACGCTGATCGAGACCCCGATCACGTACGAGATCACCAATGATGGCTATAGCCAGACCATGATCTCGCTGGGAGACGGCCAGGAAATCCTGCAACTGATCAGCGTCAACGACCGCATCTACTATGTGAAGTTCAAGCTGCCGGCGACGCTGCCGACCTACGGCTTCCCCTGGGACAACGGTCCCGATACCGGGCCGCGCTAAACGGTTGCGGATCACGCCGCCTTACGGAATAGTCCCGCCGCTTTGAGGGAGGAATGGTCATGATTATCGGTTTTGTGGGTCTGGGTCTGATGGGCCGGCCAATGGCGGGCCATCTGCTCAAGGCCGGGCACCAGCTTTTCGTCAATGACCTGTTCCTGATCCAGAACAACAAGCCGCTGCCCGAGGAATTGGCCGCCGCCGGCGCCGTCGAGGTCAAGTCGCTGAAGGAACTGGCCTCCAAATGCGAAGTGATCATCACCATGGTGCCAGACACGCCGGACGTGGAGAAGGCGCTGTTCGGCAAGGACGGCATCGCCGAGGGCCTTGCCAAGGGCAAGATTGTCATCGACATGAGCTCGATCAGCCCGATCGAGACTCAGGAATTCGCCAAGAATATCGAAACGCTGGGCTGCGATTATGTCGACGCGCCGGTCTCCGGCGGCGAAGTCGGCGCCAAGGCCGCCAGCCTCACCATCATGTGCGGCGGCAAGCAGGCGGTGTTCGACAAGGTCAAGCCGCTGTTCGAACTGATGGGCAAGAACATCACTCTAGTGGGTGATGTCGGCGCCGGCCAGATCACCAAGGTCGCCAATCAGATCATCGTCGCCCTGAACATCGAAGCGGTGGGCGAAGCTCTGCTCTTCGCCTCAAAGGCTGGCGCCGATCCGGCCCGCGTGCGCCAGGCGCTGATGGGCGGCTTCGCCGCCAGCCGTATCCTGGAAGTGCATGGCGAGCGCATCATCAAGCGCACCTTTGATCCGGGCTTCCGCATCGCCCTGCACCAGAAGGACTTGAACCTCGCTCTTTCGAGCGCGCGCAAGCTGGGCATTTCGCTGCCCAACACCGCCACGGCGCAGGAACTGTTCAACAGCTGCGCCGCCCATGGCGACGGCCAGAAGGATCACAGCGCCATGGTGACGGCGCTGGAGCGCATGGCCAATCACAAGGTGGCCTAGCTTCTTCGGCATTGCAGCACAAAACAAACCGACCGGTGACTTGGCGTTCACCGGCCGTCTGCTTTAGCGTGCGCGCGGTATTTGTCGGAGGATTGCCATGACCCTGCAGCGCAGACACTTCCTCAATGCATCATTGGCGGCGGCAGGCATCACAGCCGCGCCGAATTTGGTTCTGGCACAGGCCGGTGACGCCATTGCGGAAACCGGCAATGGCCGGGTACACGGCCGCAGCGAGAACGGCCTGACGGTCTTTCGCGGCATTCCTTATGGTGGCGACACGGGCGGGAAGAACCGCTTCATGCCCCCGACCAAGGCGACGGCCTGGAGCGGCGTACGCGACTGCGCCGACTGGGGCCATGTCGCGCCCAAGCCGATCTCGAACGCGCCGCTCACCGACTACAACCGCATGGTGGGCTGGAGCAACTATCGCGGCGGCCTGTCGGAAGACTGCCTCAATCTCAATATCTGGACACCCGGCCTCGACAACAGGAAGCGCGCCGTAATGGTGATCATCCATGGCGGCGGCTTCACCTCCGGCTCCGGCAATCTGGTGGCGCTGGAAGGCGACCATGCCGCCAGGGCCGGCGATATCGTGTTGGTGACGGTCAATCATCGCCTGGGCGCGTTGGGATACACCGATCTGTCGGCGCTGGGCGGAACGGACTTCGCGCCATCCGGCGTCGTCGGGATGATGGACCTGGTGCAGGCGCTGCAATGGGTGCGCGACAATATCGAGCACTTCGGCGGCGACCCTGGCCGTGTGCTGATTACCGGCCAGTCCGGCGGCGGCGGCAAGGTCTCGACCCTGCTGGCGATGCCGTCTGGCAAGGGCCTGTTCCACCGCGCCGTGCTGCAGAGCGGATCCACCATCACCCTCACCCATCATGAGGCGGCGCAGCGCAATACCGAAGCCCTGCTCACCAAGCTGGGCCTGACAAAAAACGATCTCGGCAAGCTGCAGGCCCTGCCCTTCGAGCAGATCACCGCCGCACAAGGCGGCGGCGGACCTGTTGTGGATGGCATAGTGGTGCCGCGCGACCCCTTCGCGCCCGACGCGCCCGCCGCTTCGGCCACCGTACCGATGATGATCGGCAGTTGCCTGGAGGATTCCGGCCTCAACATGACCGACTGGGATATCGACGAGAAAGGCCTAGCGGCGTGGACGGAAAGTCAGGCGGCCGGCAAAGGCTCCACGGTGCTGGCGGCCTATCGCAAGCTTTATCCCGCCAAGAAGCCATTCTTCATCAAGGCAATGATCGCCACCGATCGCGGCCTGCGCCGCAACACGGTGCTGCAGGCCGAACGCAAGACGGCGCAGGGCGCGGCACCGGTCTTCCTGTATCGCTGGGACTGCCAGACCCCTGCCCAGGGCGGCAAGTTCGGCGCCATTCACGGCACCGATCTTTCGATGTCGTTTTCGAATCCCGATACCGATGTCGGCACCGGCACACCTTCAGCACGCGCCATGGCGCGGCGCATCGGCGATGCCACCATCGCCTTCGCCAAGACCGGCAATCCGGATTGTGCGGCGATCCCGCACTGGTCCGCCTACAATGTGGCGGAACGGCCGGTGATGATTTTCGACGACCGCACGCGGCTAGAGAATGATCCCAACCGCGAGCTGCGGCTGCTATGGAACCAACTGCTGGCCTAGACCAGCAGATCGACCTTGCCGCCGGAGGTCGCCGGTGTGCCATACGTCAGCTTGGAGGCACGGCTCTCCAGCGCCTCGGCGGCTTTGAGGAAAAGCTTTGTGTCCTGCGCCGCCGGCATGGCCGGGGCGGATTGGCGGAGCAGGCGCGCGACATGGACGATCTGGCTGGTGTCGATGGTCTGGCCCATAGCGGCAATATGGCAGACACGCCGTGCGGAACCTCGCCCCTTTGCGGGGCGTAGTGAAGAAGCCGTAAAGCTTTCAAAGTTACGCCGCTGCGGCTAGGTTTTTACCATGTTCGCGCTGCTGAGTTCCGCCTTTGTCACCTTCTTCGTGGTGCTGGACCCGCCAGGCCTGGCGCCCATCTTCATCAGCCTGACCAGCGGGATGACGCCCCAGGTGAAACGCACCATCGCCCTGGAAGCGACGCTGATCGCCCTCGCCGTGCTGGTGGGCGCGCTGCTGTTCGGATTGAACATCCTCACCATGCTTGGGATCAGCCTGCCCGCCTTCCGCATTGCCGGCGGGTTGCTGCTCTTCGCCATCGCCTTCGAGATGGTTTTCGAAAAGCGCCAGGAACGCAAGAATAACGCCGTGGTGGCGCGGCCCAGCCCGGCGGTGTTTCCGCTCGCCATTCCCCTGATGTCCGGCCCCGGCGCCATCACCGCCGCCGTGCTGCTGGGCGGCAGGGCCGAGGGCGACTGGCCGTTGCTCGGTCTGTTCGCCGCCGTGATGGCCGCGGTGTTGGCGTTTTGCCTGCTGGTCTTCCTGCTGTCGGGGCCGGTGGAAAAGCTGCTGGGCGAGCGCGGCCAGAATGTGCTGGGACGGCTGCTGGGCGTGCTGCTGGCGGCACTGGCGGTGCAGTATGTCGCCGACGGCGTCGCCGCCCTCAAAGTGCTGTGACGGTTATTTCCAGGGCGTGACGGGAGGGATTTCGCAGTCCGGTCCCTTGGCCGGCACGCTGCCGAAATCGGCGGGGCCGACGATCTCGAGATATTCCATGTCCGGCGAATAATCGAACAGGTAATGCACGATGCCGGGGCGCTGATGCACGACATCGCCTGCCTCCACCAGCGTCACCTTGTCTTCGTACATGAAGCGGGCCCAGCCCTTGGTCATCACCACGATCTGGAAATCGCAGACATGATAGTGCCAGCCGGTGCCTTCCTCCGGTGGAGAATTGGCCTTGACCAGATGAGCGATCACCTTGCCGTTGGTGGCGGCGGCAATGCCGAGGTCGCGATAGAGGAAGAATTCGCGCAGGCCCCCGAGCTTGAATTCGGTATCGCCCGGCTTGTTGTGGGAAAACTGCATCCCGGTGCTTATGCCCATGGCGGCCTCCTCAATGCTGCGCCGCAACATTAGGCCACCAAAGCCCCTTGTTTTAAAGGGGTGCGTTGCAACATTTTCTGCCTGCGAAACAGGCAGGTGGCTTACCAGAGATGCACTCGCTGGTCAGGCGGCAGATAGTATTTCTGGTCCGGCGTGACGGGGAAGGCATCGTACCAGGCATCCAGGTTGCGGGTGGCACCGATCGGCCGGAACGTGTCCACCGTGTGCTCATTCGACAGGGTCAGGGTGCGGATGCGGCTTTCGCGCATCTTGCTGCGCCAGACCTGGCCGAAGCCCAGGAAGAAGCGCTGATCGCCGCTATAGCCGTCAATCACCGGCGCCGGCTTGCCGCCCAGCGAGAGGTGATAGGCCTTGAGCGCGATGGCCAGGCCGGCATTGTCGGCGATGTTCTCGCCCAGCGTGTTCTTGCCGATGACATGCAGGCCGGGCAGCGGCTCATAGGCGTCGTATTGCGCCACCAGGGCGGCGGTGCGCTTGTCGAAAGCGGTGCGGTCCTCCTTGGTCCACCAGTCCTGGAAGACGCCCTTGCCGTCATACTTGCTGCCCTGGTCGTCGAAGCCATGGCTGATCTCATGGCCGATCACCGCGCCGATGGCGCCGTAATTCACCGCATCATCGGCCTTGGGATCGAAGAAGGGCGGCTGCAGGATGGCGGCCGGGAACACGATCTCGTTGAAGGAGG